>WNGM01011715.1_pt1 | contig 16306 bp, 11 predicted proteins | sample 5400571 | NCBI WGS metagenome assembly WNGM01 (sample SAMN13153378, study PRJNA577476) | soil metagenome | isolation source: 100 cm soil or saprolite under Garry oak tree replicate 2 | place: USA:California | collected 2016-06-15 | reverse complement strand
GTCATCGGGCACGGCGTGGTCGAGCTGTCGGTCGTGATCGCGCAGGGCGCGGGCGGGCTGATGATGGGCTGGGCTCTGATCTCGCCCGGCAACCGCAAGCGCTCGGACGCGCTGGTGATCGCGACGCGCCGCGCGGTCGTGCTGCTCCTAGGCCTCGCGCCGCTGCTGGTGATCGCGGGCACGATCGAGGGCAACATCTCCCCGTCCGACGTCCCGTTCACGGCCAAGCTCGCCATCGGCCTGGCGACAGGCTCCGCCCTCTACGCGTACCTGCTGCTGACGGGGCGCTCAAACACCCGGCGCGGCGACGCCGCCGCTGCTACTAGAGCAGCGCCCGCTCCTTCAGCTCCAGATAACGTTCGACGAGCGCCGGGCTGAGGTTCCCGGCGACGACGTCGAGGCCGAGCACGCCGCCGCGTCGCAGCAGCTCAAAACTCTGCCGGCGGCTGGCGACGAACTCCTCGGCAGCGGCCCACTGATAAGCACGCGACGATGAGCTAATCGGTGCGTCACGTGCACGGATCACCTCGGGGTCGCTCATCGCGACGACCAGCACGAGGTGGCGGGCGGCCAGGCGCAGGCAGTGTGCGACCAGCTCGCGCGACTGGTTTGGATCCTGCACATCGGTGAGGATCACGACCATCGAGCGCCGGCCGACGCGGAGGGCCATATGGGTCAGCGCGTGGCCGAAATCGGGTTCCACATAAGAAGGACGTAGCGCGTAAAGCGCTTCTGTGATGAGGTGCAGCTGCACGCTCCCGCGCTCGGGCTTGAGGAAGTTGGTCACCCGATCGTCGAACGTCATCAGGCCGACACGATCGCCGTAGGCCTGCGCGACCCACGCCAGCATCAGCGCCGCGTTGACCGCGTGGTCGAGCTTCTCGAGGTCGCCCGCCGGCGCGGTCATCAGACGGCCGCAGTCGATCGCGATCATCACCTGCTGCCCGCGCTCGGCCTCCACCTCGGTCATCACGGGCCGGTCGCGGCGCGCGGTGGCGGTCCAGCTGATGCGGCGCACGTCATCCCCGCGCACGTAATCGCGCAATCCCGCAAATGAGGTCGACGCGCCCGGTGGCCGCGCGCGCCGCTGGCCGACGAGCGACCGGAGCCCTCGCCGCAGCGACAGCTGGACGCGCTTGATCGCCACGACGTTGGGAAAGACGGCGACGTTGTGCGGCAGGTTCAGCCTCAGCTGCCTGCGCCACCAGCCGTCGCGCCTGAAGACCTGCAGGTCGACCTGCCCGAATTGATAGGCGCCGCGTCGCGGAGACGAGGTGTTATAGGCGAGGGCCAGGCTGCCGTTCCGGTCGAATGCGCCCTCGACCTCGCGCGGCCGCGGCAAGAGTCCCGCCGGTGCGTGGTCGGCAACGCGCGCCGTCAGGCCCGCGGCCGCGCGATTCGTGACGACTATGCGCACCTCTTCGTGCTCGCCGAGCGAGAACGGCTCGGGCATCACGCGACGCACGACAAAGCCGCGAGCGCCCGGAAGCATGGCAAGGTCACGGGCGATCAGGGCCACGAGGCCGATGTGGTAGATGACCGCGACGAATACGAGCACCGGCGAGACCACCGCCAGCGCGATGAGCGCCGCGCCGATGCCGACGGCCCACAGCAGGCGCGGCTGCGGAGCGAATCCTCGCATCGCCCCTTACCGAGGCGGGACGACGCGGCTCGCGACCGACTCCAGGACGCTGTCGGGCGTCTGCCCCGCGACCTCGGCCTCGGGCCGCAGCAGCAGCCTGTGCCGGAAGGCCGGAGCGAGCAGGGCCTTCACGTGGTCGGGCGTCACGAACTCCGAGCCGTCGAAGGCCGCCAGCACGCGCGCGGCGAGCATCAGGAGAACCTCGGCACGCGTGCTCGCGCCGAGCGCGACCTCCGGCGCGTTCCGTGTCGCGATCGCGAGGTCGACGACGTACTTGCGGATCTTCTCGTCGAGCACGACCCCCGCCACGTGCTCGCGGCAGCGCTCGACGTCGGCTGCCCCAAGCACCGGCTCGACTCCGGCCTTGACCGGGTCCTTCAGCTCGATGCCCGACTCCCAGCGCCGCAGCACCTCCATCTCGTCGCTCGGACTGGGGTAGTCGAGTCGGACCTTGAACAGGAAGCGGTCCTGCTGAGCCTCGGGCAGCGGGTACGTGCCTTCGTACTCGACCGGGTTCTGCGTCGCCAGCACAATGAAGGGCGCCGGCAGCGGAAGCTGCTGGCCTTCGAGCGTGACGCCTCGCTCCTCCATCGCCTCGAGCAGCGCGGACTGCACCTTGGCGGGAGCGCGGTTGATCTCGTCCGCGAGCAGCACATTCGTGAAGATGGGCCCTTGCCGCAGCGCGAACGTGCGCGTGGTCAGGTCGTAGACCGAGGTGCCCAGGATGTCGGCGGGCATGAGGTCCGGCGTGAACTGGACGCGGCCGTACTCGAGGGCAAGCGATCGCGCGATGGACTTGGCGAGCAGCGTCTTGCCGGTGCCCGGCACGCCCTCCAGGAGCACGTGGCCATGCGCCACGAGCGCCACGGCGCACAGCCGGATCGCGTCCTCCTGGCCGACCACAGCTTTGGCGAGCTGCTCGCGGAATCGGGCATAGAAGTCGGTGGCTGTGCCGGCAGGTGCTGAGCTCATCCCCGTCATTGTCGCGGGCGCCGCCTCCTCTCTTCAGTGACGGGGTACGCGATGCCGTGCAGGCGCTGCGCCGCCGCCAGCAGGTCTTTCTCGCTTTTCTCGGATCCGTAAAGCGCTCGCTCCGCGCTGTCGAGGTCGCTCGCGATGTCCGGCGCCCGCTGCCACAGCGACTGCCAGAAGCGCTCCCGCGGCTCGACAGGCAGCCCTGTCTGCATCGCCACCGCGCGTTCGCTGGCTCTGGCCAGCACGCCGAGCGTGACCGCGCGAGCGCCCGCCCTGCGCAGAAGCTCGCCTACCGCCACCGCCCACTCGGCGTCGAGACGCGACGCCTCCGCCGGCCTCGGCACCACCGGGCCGAATCGGCGACCGCGCAGGAAGAGTCCGAAGAAGATCGCCACGATCAGCCACAGGAGCGCGCCACCCCACGGCGTCAGGATCCACGCGGCCGGCGTGATGTCGCTGGCGGTGAGCCCGTGGTGGTACTCGTCGAACGCCACGGGCGCGCCGGCCGGCACGAGGCCCAGCAGGTCGGCGAGGAAACGCCCGTTGTCAGCTTTCTCCAGGTACCCGTTGCAGAGCTCGAGCGGGTCGGCCAGCGCGATCACGAGGCCGCGGCCGAACCTCTCCTCATAAGCGATGGGGAATCCCCCCGCGCGCAGGAGCGCCACCTGGCGTGCACCCAGCCCAAACGGCAGCGCGTAGGTGCCACCGGCGACAGTCCTCACGCCGTCGAGGAACGGGCCGGTCACCCCGGCGCTATCGCTCGAGACGATGCGCGCGAAACGGTTGACGTTGAGCGCGGTGTCCAGCTCCTCGTCTCTCTGCTCGCTGGCGTACACGAGCACGCCGCCGTCGTGCACCCAGCCTGCCGTGGCGTTCGCCTCGTCGTACGTGTAGGGGCTCGTGGGCGTGAAGACGAACAGCATCGTGTTCCTGTCGGGCAGGGCGAACGAGCCGGTCACCTGGTGCGTAGGGTGGCCCATCGCCGACGCGTAAAGCATCACGGCGGAGGCGCCGTTGGCCGCGTCGCTGTTGGTGCTGTGCTCAGGCGAGTCAGGCTTCTGCTGGCCGACGAGGATGGCCGCGAGGATCGCGAGGCCGATCACGCCTGCCGCGATCAAACCGCGGATGTTGCCTCTCATGCGGCCTTCTCTACCGGAATGCGGAAGCGCGCGGCCACATTGGCGGCCTGCTCGTAGGTCTTCTCGTCGACATCGCGACCGCCGTAGACGGCCGCTTCAAACGGACGCAGCAGCGGATTCAACGATGCGGGGTCTGGCGCGCGCCGGAAGATCTCGCGCACGGTGAGCGGGCTGCCTTCCCATGTCCGCTCGCCGGCCAGCGTCGCGGCGACTGCGGCGCACAGAGCCCTGATCGCGCCGACGCGGTCGCCCCGGGCAGCCAGCCGGTCGGCCTCGGCGAAGTAGTCGGCGGGCGCCTGCGGGCCGGCGCCGACTGCCGCGAACTCGCCGGCGAGGCGGCCGCGCGCGGACCTGAACACGACGATCGCGACCACCGACATCACCGCGAGAGCGATCGCGTAGACGACCCATGCAGGCACCACGCCTCCAGGGCCGATGCCGCTCGCCATCGCCTTCAGGAATTCGTTGATGCGGTCCTGGATCCACTGGCTCAGCCGCTCGAGGAACGACGGTTGCTTGTGCAGGTCGTCGTACCGATGCATCGACATCACCTGCTGCAGGCGCGACTGCGCGAGCGCGGGGTCCGAGGTTGCGGCCGTGTTGTCGATCGCGTCCAGCGCGGCCCGCAGCCTGGAGTGTTACCGGTGCCGTCGATCAGCATCTGGGCCGCATGGCGCGCGGCTGCGACATCGCCGGGCTGGGCGTTCTCGACGATGGCGAGCGCGCCGGCGCCGGCTTGCCTGTACGGCGCCGTGGCCGAATCGGCAGCGACGGAGACTGGAAGCGACACCGCGATTGCGATGGCCGCGGCGAGCAGGACGCCGGAGAAAAGTCGCCGGGTCACGCGGGCGCCGGCGGCGAGACGGCGACGTGCTGGGCGAGCTGGAACAGGTCGAGGGCCTCCTTGCGAACGCGAAGGTCGAAGTAGATCAGAACGATCGCGATGAGAAGGACCGGGTTGACCAGCGCGCTGACGAGGACGACCGCTCCTTCATAGATCGCAAGCGCGAGGTATGGCGACACCAGGATCGTCAGCAGAACCTGGCCGAGGTAAAGGAACGCGCCAAGCGCCAGCGATACGACGTAGTTGAGAAGGAAGACGAGCAGGATGATGAAGAAGGTCCTCCACCACCTGCCTTCGACCAGCCGCCAGCTCCGGCCCATGGCCGCGAACAGTCCGGTGTTCTCGACGAACATAGCCGGCAGCACAGCGATCCAGTTGACCGAGATCCAGATCCACAACGGAAAAAGGCAGAACAGCACGGCCATCAGCACGAACAGCAGGTAGTAGGCGAGCACCTGGAAGTAGCGCCGGAAGGCGCCGCGCAGCGCGCCCCACAGCGTCACCGGATTGCCCATCGCCGACTGGCACACGGCGTAGGTGACGCCTCCGTAGAGGAGGGGAAGGACGGCGAGGTTGACGAGCACCCCGGCGGCGAGCGGGGCCATCGCCGTCACGAAGGTGCTGAAGTCGCCGGGGTTGCTGCTTGTCGCCTGCGTGGCGGCGTAGTCGAAAAGCGCGAAGTACCCGTATCCCGAGAGCGCCGCCAGCGGGATGGAGAAGATGACCGAGATGCCGGCCAGCAGGAGGAAGTGCCGCCGGTACATCCGGAACGTCTCGTCAAGGACGTCTCCGATCTCGAGTGGACGCAGCCGCAGGGGGACTGGAGCGCTCAACGCGCACATTCTCGCTTGTCCCCTCTCCCGCATTGCGGGAGAGGGCTAGGGTGAGGGCTGACTAGCCGCTAGGGCTTGGCTGGAGCCGCGCCCGCGGGCTCCTTCTGCTTGTGTTTGGTCGGTGTGAACTTCAGCTCGTTCTCGCCCTGCACTTCGATCAGCACGGTGTCACCGCGAGTGATCTTGCCGCGGAGCAGGTGCTCGGACAGCTGGTCCTCGATCCGGCTCGTGATCACGCGCCGGAGCGGCCGTGCGCCGTAGATCCGGTCGTAGCCTTCCTTCGCGAGCAGGTCCTTCGCCGCGTCGGTCACCTCGATCGTGATCTGCTGCTCGGCCAGGTGCTTGCCAAGCCGCACCAGCTGCAGGTCGACGATCTGGCGGATCTGCTCGGTCGTCAGGCTCTTGAACACGACGACCGCATCAACGCGGTTCAGGAACTCCGGCCTGAACATGCGCTTCAGCTCTTCGTCGATCTTCTCCTTCGTGTTCTTGTGCCGGCGCTCGACCTCTTCCGCCTCGTCCACGACAGCGGGCTGGAAGCCCAGGGCGGTGGCGGCCTGGTTGACGTCGCGGATGCCGAGGTTCGAGGTCATGATGATCACGGTGTTGGCGAAGTTGACGACCTTGCCCTTGGCGTCGCTGAGCCTTCCGTCCTCGAGGATCTGCAGCAGCATGTTGAAGACCTCGGGGTGGGCCTTCTCGATCTCGTCGAAGAGGATCACCGAGTAGGGCCGGCGGCGCACCGCTTCGGTGAGCTGTCCGCCCTCGTCGTAGCCGACGTATCCGGGAGGTGACCCCACGAGCCTCGCGGTCGTATGCCGCTCCATGAACTCCGACATGTCGAGCTTGATGAGTGCGTCCTCGGAGTCGAAGAGATACTCGGCCAGCGCTCGGGCGAGCTCGGTCTTGCCGATGCCCGTCGGGCCGAGAAAGATGAACGAGCCGATGGGCCGGCGCGGGTTCTTCAGGCCGGCGCGCGCGCGCCGAACCGCCTGCGAGACGGTGACGATGGCCTCGTCCTGGCCGACCATGCGCTTGTGGATCTCTTCCTCCATGCGCAGCAGGCGCGACGTCTCCTCCTCCACGAGTCGCGACACGGGGACGCCGGTCCACGCGGCGACGATCTGCGCGATGTCCTCTTCGCCCACATCGGGCACGGTCTCGCCCAGCTTGTCGCGCCACGCGGCCTCTTTGGTCGCCAGCTTGTCCTGCAGCTTCTTCACGCGGTCGCGCACCGCGGCCGCAGCCTCGAAGTCCTGCTTGTTCACCGACTCGTCCTGGTCGAGCCGGTACTTCTTGATCTCCTTCTGCAGCTCCTTCAGATCTTCGGGAGTCGTGGTCAGCTTCATGCGCACGCGCGCCGACGCCTCGTCGATGAGGTCGATCGCCTTGTCGGGCAGCGCTCGGTCGCTGACGTAGCGGTCGCTCAGCACGACCGCTGCGTGAACCGCGGCGTCGGTGATGACCACGCGGTGGTGCTTCTCGTACAGCGACTTGACGCCGTTGAGGATGTCGATGGTCTCAGCAAGCGTCGGCTGGTCGACAAACACCGGCTGGAAGCGGCGCTCGAGCGCAGCGTCCTTCTCGATGTACTTGCGGTACTCGTTGAGGGTCGTCGCGCCGATGCACTGGATCTCGCCGCGCGCGAGCGCGGGCTTGAGGATGTTGGCCGCGTCGATGGCGCCCTCGGCCGCACCCGCTCCGACGAGCGTGTGCAGCTCATCGATGAACAGCACGACCTCGCGGCTCGAGCGGATCTCGTCGAGGATCTTCTTCAGGCGCTCTTCGAACTCACCGCGGTACTTCGTGCCCGCGACCAGCGCGCCCATGTCGAGCGTCAGCACGCGCTTGTGCTGCAGGGACTCAGGCACGTTGCCGAGGTTGATCTGCTGCGCGAGACCTTCGGCGATCGCCGTCTTGCCGACACCGGGCTCGCCGATGAGCGCGGGGTTGTTCTTGGTCCGGCGGCTCAGGATCTGGATGACGCGCTCGATCTCCATCTCTCGACCGATCACCGGGTCGAGCTGGTTGCGGCGCGCGAGCTCGGTGAGGTCGCGGCCGAACTGGTCGAGCAAGGGCGTCTTGGAAGGCTTCTTCGGCGCAGGCTCGGCCTCGGTCTCGGCGCTCGAGTCGTGCAACAGGCGCTCGATCTCCGAGCGGACCTTCTCGAGCGTCGCGCCCAGGTCTTCCAGGACGTGAGCCGCGATGCCCTCGCCTTCGATGAGCAGGCCGAGCAGCAGGTGCTCGGTGCCGACGTAGTTGTGGCCCATTCGCCGCGCCTCTTCGAAGGAGATCTCGATCACCTTCTTGACGCGCGACGTCGGAATGATCTGCTGGATGATGATCCGCTCGTTGCGACCGAGGACAGACTCGATCGTCTGGCGGACCTTGCCGATCTCCACGCCAAGGTTGTTCAGAACCTTGGCGGCGAGACCCTCGCCTTCACGGAGTAGACCCAGAAGTAGATGCTCGGTCCCTATGTAGCTGTGGTGGGATCGTTCTGCTTCTTCCTGTGCGAGGGTCAGAACCTTCTTGGCTCGCTCAGTAAATCTCTCGAACGGGTACATCGTGCTCATGACGTTTCCTCGACTCTTATGGGTTCTCCGGCGAATCGGTGGGGCAAGCACCTCCTCGTACTAATAACTCGCATGCCCTCGGCAGCGTGCAAGTAATATACCGTCCCCCTCACCCTGCAGATTCCCGATAAGGTGCCCGCCGAGAGGCCGTTTTCCGATCGTCTGGGCCGCTGGCTGCCCGTGGTTGTCGCCTTCGGTCTGCCGGCCTTTTTCCTGCCCAACCTGATCGACGAGTTCATCCTGCCGAGGGCGTCACTGGTCATCGCTGGTGCGTGCATTGGTGCAGGCCTCGCGCTGCTGTCGCCGGACCGCCGGTCACTCGGCCGGTTGCGCTGGCCACTGGTCGCCGCAGCAGCCGCGGCCGTGCTGGCGTTCGCCTTCTCGGTGTCGCCGGCGACGAGCTTCGCGGGCTCCTACCTGCGGTACGAGTCCCTTCCGATCAGGCTCGCGTACCTCGGGCTGGCCGCGGTGCCGGTGTGGCTCATACGCGACGACAGGTCACGTGACCGCGTGGTGGCGGCCTTCGTCCTGGGCACGTCAATCGCCAGCCTGGAGGCGCTGCAGCAGCTGGTGACCAATGCGCCATTCCGGCCGGACGGCAACGTCGGCAACGCAGGGATTCTCGCGGCGCTGATCACGATGGCGGTGCCGCTCGCCATAGCACGCGCGCTGCGAGGCGGGCTTTTCACTGTCGCGTGGTGGCTGGGCGTGGTCGCGCTGGTGGGCGGCCTGTACGCGTCGACCTCGCGCGCGGGCGGCCTCGGCGTGCTGGCGGGTTGCCTCGCGCTCGTGGTGCTGCGGCTGAAGGGACGCAACGCGATGTTTGCCGCCGCCGGTGCCGCAGGACTAGTGGCTCTGGCGCTGCTCGCAATCGTGCTCTCGCCGCTCCGCGAGCTCAACGGCGATCCGGGCCCGGCGCGAATCCATCTCTGGAGCGACGCGCTCGGGATGCTGATCGCGCGGCCGCTGACCGGCTGGGGCGAAGACTCGACGGGGATCGCGCTCGGCAGATTTCTCACCGGCCAGTGGGCAGGGCCTTACGTGACCTTCGATCGCATCCACAACGGTGTGCTCGACATCGCAGTGACGCAGGGCGTCCTGGGCGTGGTCGCGCTCGGCGTTGTGATCGGCGTCGTCGCCCACGGCGCATGGCGGCATCGCCACAGCGACTCTGTCGGTCCGCTCGCGGCGGCTAGCGTCGCCTACACCGTGTGGGTCTTCTTCAACTTCGACTGGGCGCCGGCGACCGGCGCGTTCTGGCTGCTGCTCGGCACGTGCTGGTCGGCGGTCCGCGCCGCGGAGACCGACAACCCGCCCGCACCGACCACGGTGCCCGCATGGCGCGCGCTGGGCGCGGTCGGGCTGGCTGTGGTCGCGACCGCTCGCGCGGCGATGCCCATCCTCGCCGAGGCCTGGTATGCGGATGGCCGCGCGGACCTGGCCGTGCGCGTCGATCCGTTCCAGTCGCAGTACCACCGGGCGCTCGGCGAGACGCTGATCGCGCAGGGCGACCAGACCGGCGGCGTGCAGGAGCTTCGCCTGGCCGGTCGCCTCGGCACCTCCGACCCAGGCCTGTTCGTCGAGCTCGGCGACGAGGAGCTCGAGCAGGGCGATGCCGCGGCCGCGCGAGCGGACTACGAGATGGCGCTGGCCATCGACCCGTTCTGGCAGCCCGCCCTGCAGCGACTGGCGAGCACCGGAGGCCTGGCTACAGCCTGAGATGCGGCGCCGCGCGGTGTCGATTCCGATGACCTTCACCTGCAGGGTCTCGCCGACCTTCAGCACGTCCTCGGTCCTCTCCACGTGGTCCCACGACAGCTCCGAGATGTGGAGCAGTCCCTCGATGCCGGCCATGATCTGCAGGAACGCGCCGTACTTCTTGGTCTTCGTGACCTGCCCCTCGACGATCGAGCCGATGGGCATCGACTGCACGAGCTTCTCCCACGGGTCCTGCTGCAGCTGGCGCAGCGACAGTGAGATGCGCGTCTGCTCGGGGTCGAGCTTGATGACCTTCACGGTCACCTCCTCGCCGAGCTGGAGAACGTCGGTGACCTTGGACACGCGGTCCCACGAAAGCTCCGAGATGTGGATGAGGCCGTCCGCGCCGCCGATGTCGACGAACGCGCCGTAGCTCGTGATCCCAGAGACCGTTCCCTTCACTGTGCTGCCCGTCTGCAGCCGGCTGAAGAGCTCCTCGCGCTTGCGTGCGCGATCCTCGTCCTCGGCCGCCTTCTGGCTGACGATCAGCCTGTTCCGCTTGCGGTTGACCTCGAGGATCTTCACCGCGATGCGCTGGCCGACGAGCGACTCCAGGCTGCCCGCGTAAGCGCGCGCCACCTGGCTCGACGGCAGGAATCCGCGCAGGCCGAGCACGTTGACGATGAGCCCGCCCTTGTTCTGCTCGCGCACGTCGGCGTCTATGACAGAGCCGTCGGTCTGCTTCTCCGCGGCCACGAGCCATGTCGTCTCGGCGCGAGCGCGCCGCAGGCTCAGGACCACGTTTCCTTCCTCGTTCTCCGGCTGAAGGACGAAGACCTTGATCTGGTCGCCGGGCTCGAGCCCGAGCGAGTCGGCCTCGCCGCGCAGGCCCAGCTCCTTGCTGGAGATCACGCCTTCGGCCTTGGCGCCGATGTCGACCAGCACTTCGTCCGGGTCGACGCGGACAACGATTCCGTCCACGATGTCCCCGTGGTTCGGGGTCTTGAAGGCCTCCTCCTCGAAGTGGAGGTAGTCCTCCATGGTCATCGGAGCTGACTGGTCTTCTGTCTCCTCCTCAGACTGTGTCAGGACGGCACCGGATTCATTGGACAAGATACGAACACCCTAAAGATTTTTGGTGTGGTGTTGGTCGTCAAAACGGCCTTCGCCAAAACGGAAAACTAATTGTAACTCACGAATTCCGATCAGCCAGGAAAGGTTTGGAGACATCATGATTGTCGATAAGGCGGGTTTTTCCGATCCTCACGGCGAGCACCGCCAGCATGCCTGGAGGCCGGAATGTCGACGGATCGACCAGCTCCGCGTAGTCGATCCTGACGAGCGCCTCGGCGGCCAAAACCTCTTGAATCCGAGTGCGGAGGCGGCCAGTATCGCGCTCGCCTGCCGCGTACATCTCGGCTGCGGTCCGAAGTGACCCGCTGAGGCTCAGGGCGGCCGCCCGCTCGGCCGGGCTCAGGTACGCGTTGCGCGAGCTCACCGCCAGCCCGTCCGCATCCCTGATCGTGGGACAGCCCCTGATCTCGACGCCCGAGTCGAGGTCGGCGGCCAGCCGCTTGACGACCGCCACCTGCTGGGCGTCCTTCTGGCCGAAGTAGGCGCGATCGGCATGAGTTGCCCAGAACAGCTTGGTGACCACGGTGGCCACGCCCTCGAAGTGCCCTGGACGGTGCACGCCCTCGAGCGTCTCGGTCAGGCCGCCAACGTGGACGCGAGTGCTCAAGTCAGGCGGATACAGCGTCGACTGGTCAGGCATGTACACAGCGTCGACTCCGGCTTCACGCAGCATCGCGAGGTCCGACTCGACCGGCCTCGGGTAGCGCTCGAAGTCCTCGCCCGGGCCGAACTGCAGCGGGTTGACGAAGATGCTGACGACGACCCTCGACGTCTCCGCGCGTGCGACCGCCACCAGGCTCATGTGCCCGGCGTGAAGCGCGCCCATCGTCGGCACCAGGCCGATCGTCTCGCCGGCCACGTGCCATTCGCGGGCAAGGGCCCGCATCCCTTCCGGCGTCTTGACGATTTGCGGCTCAGGCCCCGGCTCCGTACTTGACCTCACGAGCCGAAGGCTTGACCCCGTTGGCTGAGTACTCGTGCTCGGGGTCGGGGAACGTCCCCTTCCGCACCTCGTCGGCGAACTGCTGAGCGGCTCGGGTGATGTCGTCCGCGAGGTTCGCGTAGCGCTTCACGAACTTCGGCGCCTTGCCGGTGGTGAGGCCGAGAAAGTCGTGGAACACGAGCACCTGGCCGTCGGTCTGCGGCCCGGCGCCGATGCCGATGGTCGGGATGTGAACGGAGCTCGTGACCCGTCCGGCCAGGGTCGACGGCACCCCTTCCAGCACGAGGCTGAAGGCCCCGGCCTCCTCGAGCGCCTTCGCGTCGGCCAGGATGCGTTCGGCCTGGGCCTCGGTCTTGCCCTGGACCTTGAAGCCGCCCATCTGGTGCACGAACTGCGGTGTCAGTCCGAGGTGCCCCATCACCGGGATGCCCATCTCGGTCAGCCGCCTCGTGATCTCGACAACGCGGCCGCCGCCCTCCAGCTTCACCGCGTGCATCCCGCCTTCCTGCACGAAACGCCCCGCGCTCTCGATCGCCTGCTCGACCGACACGTGATACGACATGAACGGCATGTCTCCCACCAGCAGGGCCTGCCGCGACCCACGGGCCACCGCCTTGGCGTGGTGGATCATCTCGTCGAGCGTCACCGGCAGAGTCGTCGGGTAACCCAGCATCACCATGCCCAGGCTGTCGCCGACCAGCAGGATCGGGATGCCGGCCTCGTCGAGGGTCCGCGCGCTCAGAAAGTCGTAGGCCGTGAGCATGGCGAAGCGTCGGCCTTCGTCCTTGAACCGCTGAACATCCAGCACCGTCGTCATCGACGTCGCCTCCTTCGGGTCGCTGCCACATCTCGGGTCAACGCCCTACGCACCCGCTCCGCCGCGGCGGGGTCGAGCCCCGCTTCGCGCGCGATCTCGAGCGCGATCGAGCCAAGGATACGGTAAAGATCGGGCCGGTCGAGCGCTTCGAGGTGCCGCCTGACGGTGTCAGCGTCGCCCCTTCGGATCGGCCCCGTCAGCGCCCTGGAAACGCCTTTGCGGCGGATGTTCGCCACCACTCCGTCGAGCAGCGGGAGGAGCGCTTTGGTCGCGTCCTGCTCCGACCAGCCGATCCGCGTGAGCTGGCGTACCCCTTCGCCGAAGGTGGCGAGAACGAAGTTCGAGGCGTGGACCGCGGCGGCGTGATACAGGACCCTCTCGTCCGCGGCAACCTTTCGTGGCCTGGCTCCCAGGCCGCGGGCGAGGCGCTGCAGCTTGCGCAAGAGCGCCGGCGTCGAGGCATCGACCGCGATCGTGATGCCGCGAAACGCATCGGGCTCGCGCGGGAACGGGAACGACTGCAGCGGATGGAACGATCCGACCGCATGGCCGCCCAGCGGAGCCAGGACGTCGAGCGCCAGCGCCCCGCTCAGGTGGACGAAGCTGACCGCAGGCGCCGGATCGCTCGCCGCGACGCGTGCGGCGACCTCGCCGATGACCGCGTCGGGCACAGCCAGGAAAACGATGCTGTCCGGCGGCGGCTTGAACGCGCCACGCGCGGGCACCAGCCTGGCGTGAAGCGCGCGAGCAAGGCTGCGGCCGAGGTTGCCCCGTCCCGCGACGATTAGACGATCTGGCGTTTCAGAGGCGCCTCTAGCTTGCTGAAGAGCTCGCGGCGGCCGGAGCCTCGGGCTCCTGGTTCAGGATCTCGTCCAGCTCTTTGCCGTCGAGCGTCTCGACGACCTTCAGCCGCTCGACGACCGCGTCCATCTTGCCGCGCCGCGCGACGAGGATTCCCTTTGCGGTCTGGTAACCGTGGTTGATGATCGACCTGATCTCCTCATCGATGATCGCGGCCACCTCTTCCGAGTAGTTGCGCTGCTCGCCGAGGTCGCGGCCCAGGAATACCAGCTCCTCTTTATGGCCCATCGTGACCGTGCCGAGCTTCTCGCTCATGCCCCACTGCGTGACCATGCGGCGCGCCATCTGCGTCGCCTTCTGGATGTCGTTCTCGGCGCCTGACGTCACGTCGCCGAACACGATCTCCTCCGCGACGCGGCCCCCCATGATGCCCGCGATCTGGTCCATCAGCTCGTCCTTGGAGATGAGGTACTTGTCCTCTGCGGGAAGGCTGAGCGTCCAGCCGAGCGCCATGCCGCGGGAGATGATCGACACTTTGTGGACCGGGTCTGCGTGCGGCAGCGCCTTCATCACGAGCGCGTGACCGGTCTCGTGGTAGGCGATTACTTCCTTCTCGTGGTCGGAGATGCGGCGGCTCTTGCGCTCGGGACCGGCGATGACGCGAGCGATCGCCTCCTCGAGCTCGTCCATGCCGATGACCTTCTTGTTGGCGCGCGCGGCAAGGATCGCAGCCTCGTTGATCAGGTTCGCGAGGTCCGCGCCGCTGAAGCCTGGAGTCTGGCGCGCGAGCACGTCGAGGTCGACCGTCGTGTCGAGCGGCTTGTTGCGCGCGTGCACGTCGAGGATGGCGCGGCGGCCCTTGATGTCCGGCCGGTCCAGGGTCACGTGGCGGTCGAAACGTCCGGGCCTCAGCAGCGCCGGGTCGAGCACGTCCGGCCGGTTGGTGGCCGCGATGACGATGACGTGCGTGTTGGTGTCGAAGCCGTCCATCTCGACGAGCAGCTGGTTGAGGGTCTGCTCGCGCTCGTCGTGACCGCCGCCGAGGCCGGCGCCACGCTGGCGGCCGACGGCGTCGATCTCGTCCACGAACACGATGCAAGGCGAGTTCTTCTTGGCCTGGTCGAAGAGGTCGCGGACGCGGCTGGCGCCGACACCGACGAACATCTCGACGAACTCGGAGCCGGAGATCGAGAAGAACGGCACGCCCGCCTCACCGGCGACGGCCTTGCTGAGCAGCGTCTTGCCCGTGCCGGGAGGCCCGACGAGCAGCACGCCCTTCGGGATCCGCGCCCCGAGGGCGACGAACTTCTCCGGATATTTCAGGAACTCGACGATCTCGGTGAGCTCCTGCTTGGCCTCTTCGACACCCGCGACGTCGGCGAACGTGATGGCCGGCTTGTCGCCGGCGATCATGCGCGCGCGCGACCGCCCGAAGGAGATCGCCTGGTTGTTGCCGCTCTGGGTCTGCCTGAGCACCCACCACATGAAGGCGGCGATCAAGACGACCAGGATGATGTTCGGCAGCAGGACGCTCAGCAGGTACGTGCCGCTGCTGTTGCTGTCGAGCTTGATGTTGGTCTTGGTCGAGTACTGGGTGCACCAGTCGTTGCCGCTGCTCGAGCAGTCCGGCACGGTCACGTTGTGCCTGGTGCCACCGTTGTCGGTGGCGACGGCGTCGGTGCCCTTCACCTCGACCGTCTTGACTCCACCGTCGTTGATGTTCGTGATGAGGGCCGAGTACGACCACTCGCTGGAGTTCTGGTTGCCCTGGATCGACGTCCACGTGAACCAGAACACAAGGCCGAGTACGACGACCAGTGCGAAATAGAACAGGCTGGAGCGGGGGAAGCGGCTCAACTCGGATCTCCTCGAGGGCTGTCGGGCGATTTTAGCACTGCCATTTGCGGGTTCCTGTCGGACAGGATACGTGTGACCGTTACGTGCAGTGAGGTTTCGCCGGGGGCCGACAGCAGATCCCGGTCGACCGCCACGCCCGGCACCCACGCCAGCCGCTCGCCGGCGAAGACCAGCGGCAGGGCGTCTCGCTCCTCGCGCGGCACCCGGGCATCGACCAGGATGTCCTGCAGCTTGCGGGTGCCCGGACCGCCGGCGGGTCGCATGCGCAGCCCCGGCCGCCGGTGTCCCAGGGTCACGTTCAATCCCGGCTTCAGGTGAACGGCGCCGGTCTCGCTGCAGCCGGTGCACGAGCGGACGTCCAGTACAGCCTCCACCAAGGGGGGAACGCGCGGGACGACCTCGACGCGCGATCCCACCACCCGGAACCTGAGGCCGCCGGGCAGGTCGATGCCGGTTCCGCCACGCTTGCCGGCAGCCAGCCGGACCATGGCCTCGAGCTGGCGGCGGCTCAGCGAAGGGAGGCGCCCGCCGGCCTCCGCGTACAACAGCCGCATGCATTCGCCGGCGACCGCCGGCGTCATGGACGCAATTGCGTCGCGCGAGCGCGTGCCGCCGGCCTGAGCGCTGATGGATTCCTGCATGGCCGCCGCGCTCAACGCCGCTGCGTGGAGGCGCCTCACGATGCCTGGGCGGTCGCGCTCCAGCGCAGGCAGGAGGCGCTTGCGCATCCACACCCGCGAATAGGAGAGGTTGGAGTTCGCGGGGTCCTCGATCGCGACCACTCCCCTGCGGTCGAGGTAGGCCATGACGTCGCTCCGCCAAACGCTCAGCAGCGGCCGCACGAAACGGCCGCGCCGAGCCGGCATCCCGCGCAGGCCGGCAAGGCCGCACCCGCGCAGCAGGTGCATGGCCGCTCCTTCGACCTGGTCGTCCGCGGTGTGCGCCAGCGCGATCTTCGTGGCGCCGGCCTCCACCGCCGCACCTTCGAGAAACTCATACCGCAGCGTGCGCGCCGCGGCCTGCACCGAGCCCCTGGCCAGCGGCGCG
>WNGM01002027.1_pt1 | contig 16308 bp, 12 predicted proteins | sample 5400571 | NCBI WGS metagenome assembly WNGM01 (sample SAMN13153378, study PRJNA577476) | soil metagenome | isolation source: 100 cm soil or saprolite under Garry oak tree replicate 2 | place: USA:California | collected 2016-06-15 | reverse complement strand
CGCGGGATTTCCAACGTAAACCCCAGACTCAACAATGTCCTTGGTCACAACGGCCCCGGCTCCGATGACTGCGCCATCACAGATCGTGACAGGGAGCACCGTGGCATTCGTCCCGATACTTACCCGGCTGCCGATCTTCGTTGGCCGCCAGAGATCGCGGTTTCCTCCGGCAGGGCTGCCGTTAATAAAGAGATCATTGATAAACATGGCCCCATGAGAAATGAAGCAGTCGTCCCCAATCGTTACGAGCTCGCAGATAAACGCATGGGACTGAATCCGGCAGCGTTTACCGATGACAACTCCCTTTTGTATTTCCACGAACGGTCCGATGAAGCTATTGTCACCTATTTCGCAGCCATAAAGGTTGACCGGCTGGACGACCGTAACGCTTTTACCAAACGTTACGTCAACAATCCCGGCTTGCCGCAGCTCCGCCTCCGTTGCGATGACCTTATTCAATTGCTCGGTAGGATGATGGTCACAAAATCAGGCCCTGACACCAAAGTAACAAAGGGCCGGTTATCTTACTGCCAGCAGCGTTTCATATGCAGTCGCTGGTCTGAGTCCGGTTTTCTCAACGCCAAATCGTCCTCAGCCTACAATGAACTTGCCCTAGCAGGCGCTTCAAGCCAACGCCGTTAGCCTCCTGCATCGCATTTTCTCCACCAATGATTCCAGCCTAGCGAAGGAACGATCGATTTCCTTCGAAGGCGCTTCGGTCACCAGCAAATCCCTTCGTACTGCTTTGGCCTCTCAGCGGATCGGTCGAAAGCTCGCACCAAGTCAATGACGGTTCGTCCATCTGCGAACTTTGTAAGAGCCTGCCGAATCGGAGGCGTCTTTTTGCTGGCAACCACCACTTCGCTGCCCTCGATGACTTCTTGAGGAGAGGAGACCATCAAGGAGGAAATGTGGGGTATTGTCTCTTCGATATAACGCTTATTTGCTCCTACCAGCTTTGCGAGAGCGACTTCCTCATCGTAAATGACCACTTTATAACCCTTCCCGATCAGCGTCTCAATTAGAAGCACAATCGGACTTTCCCGGAGATCATCTGTGCCGGCTTTAAAGCTTAACCCGAGTACTCCTACTCGTCGTTTTTCCGTTCGGCGGACGAGGTTGAACGCCAGTTCCAACTGCCGCCGATTCGTCTCCAGCGTGGCGTTTAGCATAGGAAGCTCCACGTCAACTTGTTTGGCTTTGTAAAGAATTGCTCGTAAATCTTTTGGCAGACACGATCCGCCGAAGGCGAAACCCGGTTTTAAGTAATAAGGCGAGAGATTCAGTTTGTAATCTTTGCAGAAGATTTCCATCACCTTGTGGCTATCAATGCCTAAGGCTTTGCACAAATTACCGATTTCGTTCGCAAACGAGATTTTTACGGCATGAAATGCGTTGCAAGAATATTTGATCATTTCGGCAACACGAATAGTGGTGCGCTGGACCGGCGCCGGTAGGTCCGAATAGAGCATACTGACTTTGTCTGCCGATTGATCGTCCAACGCCCCAACAATCGTGAATGGAGGATTTTGGAAATCGTGAACAGCGGTTGTTTCGCGCATGAACTCCGGATTCATACAAAGCCCGAAATCGCGGCAGACCTTCTTTCCGGAAGTCTCTTCGAGCAATGGCAACACGGTGCCTTCAATAGTTCCAGGGAGCACCGTGCTCCGAATCGCAATCACCGGGAATGGGTTGCAAACACGTAGCAATTCGCCGATCGAAGCAATGACGCGGCAGACTTGAGCCAGTCCAAGGCTGCCATTTTCGTTGCTCGGCGTTCCTACGCAAACCAATGCGATGTCGCCGAGCGTGTGAGCGTTCGTCAGCGCGCGTAATCGTCCGGCCGTGACGACGCGTTCAATGATTTCGGAGAGCCCCGGCTCGATGATGGGAGATTTGCCGGCGTTAAGAAGACTGACTTTGCTCTCATCCAGATCCACCCCGGTCACGTTATGGCCACGGTCGGCTAGACAGGCAGCGGTGACACAGCCGACATACCCCATTCCCAAGATCGTGACGTCCATATTCGACTAATCCTTAGCTCGAAATCCCGAAGCGCGGGAACCGACTCGCTTGTCGCGGCTCGGGTCGGTGCACAACGCCTGATAAGCCGCCAATAAATTCCGACCGGTAACGGACCATTGAAGGTCATTTTGGACCCGTTCGCGACCGCGCGCGCCTAGTTTCCGTCTGAGTTCCGGATCGTCCATCAGCAGCATAATTGCGCGTGCAAATGCCAGTTCATCGTTTGGAGGAACAAAGATGGCGGCGTCCTGCGCGGAAAATCTGGTCTCTTTAAGGTCGAAGCTAACTATCGGCTTACGGTGCGCCATGTACTCCATGACTTTGATCCAGGTGGACACGTTATTAAGCGGACTCGAAGGATCGGGGTCAACACAGATATCGGCGGCGGCGAGGTTCTCCAACAGCTCTCGATCGGGAATGAATCCTGTGAATTCTATGCACCCATTGAGACGAAGCTGGCCGGCTAAACACCGCAAATCGGGCAACGAGTCACCGTCTCCGATGATGACGCAATAAAAGTCATGCCTCTGTAAATCGTTTTGCAGCCGATTCAGCGCTCGAAGCAAATAGTCAACGCCATCCTGCGGATTGAGACTACCAACATAACAGAGGATCGTCTTATTCAACCGACGCAGGCGTTCGGAAGGAGACTTCGACTCCATTCGTTCGTCACTTGGCCCGTTCCGCACGATGAAAATACGATCTGGCTGCAGCCCCCCGCGGCCGATCTCGATCTGTTTGTAGCTCTCATTGGTCGCAATCGTCACGTCGGCTAGTTTGAGACTGCACCACTCAAACGCTCGCAAAAGAGCGGTGTATATTCCAGGCTCGGCCGAATAGCGAGATTGATATAATTCCGGGCATAAATCGTGATGATCGAAAACGAACCTTTTGCCGAGCAACTTGAAGGGTAAGGCGACGAGGAAAAGTGTGTCAGGGGGGTTGTGCGCGTGAATAACATCGAAACCCGATCTCACGAAAATGCGCGCGCAGTGGATGAAGCACGCAATTGTGAAATAGAAGTATTCGACCAGATATCCGACAAGAGAGCGAAACCGCAGCCAAAAGAGTGAGAGGCGGCTCCTTTCCCCAGATGGTGTTTTCCGAAAGAGCTCAAAACGCGAGATGCGATGCACGTTAACGCCATCGACCGTCTCCTGACGGGATTGGCCCGGTTTTCGGTAGCAAACGACCGTTACATCACAACCGGCGGACCTAAGTAGCAGTGCCTCGTTTCTGACACGGGTATCTTGCGGGAAATAGTTTTCGACCAACATCACAACGCGCGCCGCTAATCGCAATGGCTTGGTCGGCGGCGTGAGTTTATCCGATCCAGTGCGTGACCGTATCGCGTGAGCATCGTTGGACCCGTTCACAGCCATCGCCCGTTCTAGGCGACTCCCGCCATTCGCATTCGTCGCAGACTGCTTCTGCTTTACGTATGCTGCAACGTTTCGCGGCAAGGCGTTCCAATACGCGTTGCCATAACGGGACCTAACCTCAGCAAGGAAAGTCTTATAGATACTGCTGCTATATCTAGTTTTGTTGCTGTGAGGAGCTGATCCAAAATCCATGTAGTCAGGGTGCGTATCGAGCAAAGCCATACCACCGTGTTTCGCGATCCAGTCCAGTTTGTTCAACCACACGTCGTGAGTTTGTTCGCCGAGTAGAAGAAAGAGAGTTGAATCCTGCGGAAGCGTGTAAGGAAGCTCGACATAGCCGGCGCGGGAAGCGCTGGATGCTGCATGCTGGATGCTCGATGCTAAATTGGGATGCGGTACCCAGAAAGGAAAGATGGTATGATGCCCTTCCGGCTGAGGCTCGAACGGATCGGTGTCGAACGTCGATGCGTCATATTGAATATCGAGGTCATGCAACCAATCGAGCTCGCGCAGCATAAAGCCCGACCTAAAACCCTCAGCTTTCCATTCACGAAGATAGTCATTGATCCGAGCGGCGCTCTGTTTGAACTTGCGCCGCGACACGAACAGCCGGCCATCATGTCTAAGATCGTGAATCCCAACCTCAAATCCATTTTGCGCTAGTTCTTCTCTTAGTTCCGGCGGAACCCGATAATCGCCCTCCGGAACAAAGTTAAACGAGGAACGAAACCCCGCCTCCATCTCGAGTTGCATTAGCTTCCGGCAATTGCGCAAACCAACAGCACTTTCCACATCGTGGGTGAGAACGAGCGCGAACTTCTTGTTTTCAGGCCAGCCGGGCCAACCTTCCGGCCGACGTTCGGAGCCCGGCGCAATCGGCCAAACACTACCAATCCGATCCAGCAGCCGGAAGGCAATCCTCCGCCGGACCGCCGTCCGAAGCGACTGCGGGATAAACGGCTTTAGTCTATAATATAGTCTGTTCCGAAGCATAGCCTAAGTCAGGCCCAGAAAAGGCCGACTGGGTGAAAGGTTGTTGAGCCGCTAGAAGCTAACATTGCTTCCAGAGTAGACCTGCCGGAAGAGGTTAGATTGCCGGTTCCCTACCAACCCTTTTACTCAAAGCGCTAAGGCTTTAAACTTTGCGCTCAAGCCATTTCGGGACATAGGAGCGAGCTTTATTAAAGACGACTGAGACGTTGTCTCGGCTGGTCACGAGGGCCCGATAACCTCGCTTGACCACATCGCGTTTGTCCTTTTCCGCTTCGACAATAAGCAAGACCTTATCCATAAATGGAGCCATTCCGACCGTAGGGCTCGTCTCACTCAGGGGAGGCATGTCGAAAATGATATAATCGAAATCGCTTGCTTTTAGGTTGGGCATGAGATCGAAAAATTTCTTCAGACCCAGCTGCGCAGGTCCGGCATTAGGAGGCGCGACCGTCGCCAAATAGAGATTGTCTGCGACGGAAGCGAGACCGTCAGCCGATCGCAAAGCTGTTTTTAAAGAATGGGCAGGCTTGCCTCGATAGAAGGGATGGACATGCTCCGGCCCAAGATTGACATCAACCAGTAAAACTTTGCCGTCTCCTGTTTCAGATAGAGCGGCCGCCAGACCGGCCGCCAGCGTGGAAGTTCCCGTCGCTTCGGATAGACCGGTTACGCCAACCAGCTTTGGTTTGTGTGTTAGCTGATGGAGCTCGAAATAGAGACCAATCCGGTCGCGTATCGCCTCGCAATAGGCACGGACGAAGTGGTCGGCGTCCCACGGAGCAAGGTTTGCGCGCTTGGAATCCTTCACAACCAATGCTGAGCCGTTCCTATTTTGGCTCGGCCCGGAACGTAGCCTCGCGTCTGGTATCGACAGCATCGGCGCGATGCCCACGAACTTTTCAAGCTCAAAGGGTCGCTTGATCGTCCGATTCAAGACGAGCTCGTTGAGTAAAGAGAGAACAACGCCCAGGGCCAACCCGCCTCCGGCGAGGCCCAGGGCAAGTTTGTCTCGCGCCTTCGTGACCTTGATTGGCGATGACGGCTGTTGGACCGCGCTGATGTTAGGAATCTTTGATGGATCAAGTGCTTCATCGATGCGTGCTTTGTCAAGGCTAGCCGCAAAATATTTGTAATTGGTTTCTTCAAGTTCCTTCTGTCGCTCAAGATCCGCTATTTGTGGTGAAATCTGAGAAAGCTTCTTCATCCGCTCCTGACTATCGTGAAGACCTGCGGCCAACGCTTCCCGTCTTGCTTGTATTCCCGCGAGACGCGCCGTTTCAGAAGCGAGGTCAGATTGTCCGCTACCAGACGCAAGCGGGCCAGCTACGGAAGGAAGATTCGGAAACTCCTTTTCGAGCTTTCGACACTGTCTGGTAACGTCGTCAATCTCCTCCTGGTTCGCTTTCACCAACTTGCTCTTCGGCATGTACTTCGCCAGCAATTCCAGCTTCGCCTGACGAAGCTGCGGCAATCTCGAGATAAGGACTTGATACTGCTGCTTTACTTCGCTGGGGATTTCCGCAGCGGACGGGCCTTCCTTGTCTAACTTCCCAGCCGTTGCCGCGCGAGATCTAGGGACCATTACAGTAGCGGGCGCGTCCTCTCCACCCGGAGCGCGCTCGGTCGGCGGCGCGCTCACGTCCTCAGGAACTGTCCCTCCCAACTGGAGGACCTTCGCCTTTTGTTCCGCTAGCTCAGATTCTGTGATGTTCAACTGGTCCTCTGTTTTAGCCCCTTCAGCACTCAAGGCCGCGATGCTTTCGACGAGCGGAGAAGCAATCCCTACCTTGCTCCTCAACGACCGCAAGGAATCCTCCGTCTGATTCAGCCGCGATCGGACCTGATCGGTTTGCTGGGTTACGAAATCAAACGCGCCAATGGAACGGTGAACTTCGAGATGTTTATTGAAATACCGGTTTACCAGTTCCTTAAGAACTATGGTAGCGAGACTCGGGTCGCGGCTCTTGTAAGTTACAAAAATGATGTTGCTTCCCTTGCGAACGGTCACCACAAGCCCCTTGGTGATTACCGTAGCCGCCGCTTCTTTGCTCGGCGTGCCTGAAGCATGCGGGAGCAGACGGTTGGGTCCGATGGCCTCAGCCGCCTGGACTGCCAGATCCCAGCTAGTTAGAATTTCCACCTCCGAGCCGAGAACGTTTTCAGAGGCCGCCTGACCCAGACCGGCCGAACCGCGCGCACTTTCGATTGGATCGATGCCACTCCTTTCCAGAACGTACCGCACCAACAGCTTGGCTTCCGATTGGTAAACAGGCGGATAAAACAAATAAACAGCCATCCCCGCAACTAGACCTGCCGCCACGCAAACCAAGATGTTCCGCTTGTGCTTGAACAGGGCCGACAAAATGTCGCTAATGTTCAAGCTGGAATGTTGCAACTCGGGCCTCGGCTCTCTGGGACGGGGGATCCGGTGAGCGACCAGGGTCTCTGGCAAGGGTTGTGTCATGTCAGGAGGTTACTCTTCTAATCCAGGTGGGGATAGATCACGGAACCAGCAAACCGATTGAGCACTAAAGGCAACCTCCGAAAAATCTTGTTGTGGAATCCCGAACCGTCGCGTCCACTATTGTCCCATGCCTTCTCCTCGATATCAAACTTAAAATATTCGATCAGCTCTTCCTCGGTGCCCCATCCCATCTTAAATCGTCGTAATCCCTCGTTCTCGATGTCGGTTCTGCCGAAGTGGAGCAACTGACAACCACGCTGCATCAAAAATCGGATCGCTTCCCACATCACCAAGTTGTTCCCACGAAATTCCTGGTAGGACGTGTCAGAGGCACCGAACTTGTAGACGGCATTTTTGCCGAACTGGAGGAAAACCGCAGCGGCAATGAACTTTGCGCTACTTCCGGCAAGAACTACAAAGCCATGACCGCCTTTGATGGCTTCTCTATATATATTAAGAAAGAACGACCAGGGCTGCGGAGGGATGCCATGTCGCCGCCGTGTTCTGACGTGAAGACGGTAGAATTGCAGAACCGCCTCGCGCGTTGTGGACACCTGAACATTCAAGCCGCTTTTCTGGGCTTTCCGAATTGCGCGGCGCACCGGACTCGCGAATCGAAGTAGCAACTCCTCGCTCTCCTCAGACAAGCGAACTTTGTGACCATAGAATTGCCTGGCGGATGGCGCTGACGCTGGCAGCATCCCGCGGCCTCCCCGGATTTCAACGTATCTCCAGTTTCGTTCGCGGGCCAGTTCCGACATCCTGCTTAAAACCTTCCCCGACTCACCTTCGGCAAAAATAAGCGGACAGCAGAAATCGCTAAAGGGAAGACAAATGCCCCTCCGGCCGGTAAAGGGGCTCTTGATTTCCATGATCGGCACCAGGGCCACCGGTTGGCATTGCCGGAAGAAAGCGAGATAGAAAGGTTTGTGACCATAGGTCTGAACAAGCACTTTCGCCCAAACGGCGCTGTGAAAGAAATTGCCGTCAGGATGCGAAACGACCAGTCGGTCCCAATCGGCATCGTGGAGCGGATCGAGTATTCTTAAGTCAATGCTCGAGGCAAGATGTCGGTTATTCATCCCAAATTCGCCTAAATCTTTAGTCTCGATGAATTCGACGTGGCTTTTCATTCTGTTGGACGTGCCGAAGGGAACGATCTCTCCCAAAACTCGAGGCTGATTCACAATTCTCAGGCCATTACGCCAGCGGTGGTCGCCCCGCGGAGGCCCAGCGCCACGGCTGCGATTTGCGCCTCAGTTAATTCCGGAAACATCGGAAGTGAGATCAATTCCGAAGCGATGCGTTCCGAAACCGGGAGACTTCCCGTTTTATAGCCCAGAGCCTGGTAAGCCGTTTGTAGATGGATCGGGACTGGATAATGCACCCCGCATTGAATTCCCCTTTCGTTGAGAAACGAAATAATCTCATCCCTTTCCTCGACCCGGATCGCATAAACGTGATAAACGTGCCGGGAATAAAGGGCCTCGGACGGCGTTACGATTTCCTCAATCTCCTCGAGTGCTTGGTTATATTGCAGCGCGTGGGCACGCCGCCGCGAATTTCCGCTTTCCAAGTGTCGAAGTTTGACGCTGAGGACGGCAGCCTGGATGCCATCCATCCGGCAGTTCCAACCCACCATGCTATGGTGGTACTTGCGAACCTGCCCGTGATCTCGAAGGACGCGCAGCTTTTCTTGCAGTCTTGGGTTGTTGGTCACAATCGCGCCCGCTTCACCAAACGCGCCAAGGTTCTTGCTCGGGTAAAAGCTAAAACATCCGGCATCACCAAGTGTGCCGGCACTTCTCCCCCCGTATTTGCTTCCGTGGGCTTGGGCCGCGTCCTCGATGACGAAGAGATTATGGTTCCGCGCGAACTCAAGAATTGGATCCATGTCGGCCGGCTGGCCGAACAAATGCACTGGAATGATGGCCTTGGTGCGAGGGCTAAGCGCCTCTTCAAGCCCGGCCGGGTCCATCGTGTAGGTGGCCTCGTTAACATCGACAAACACCGGCCGAGCTCCACTGTAAGTAATGGCCTCGGCAGTGGCCATAAATGTATTGGAAACGGTGATTACTTCGTCGCCCGCCCCAACGCCGCACGCCAAAAGAGAGAGCCAAAGCGCTTCTGTCCCACTGCCGACGCCGATAGCGTACCGGCATCCACAATAAGACGCAAAATCCGCCTCGAACTTTTCGACGAACGGTCCGCCGGCAAAGGCGCCGCTGTCAATCACCTCGCGGATCGCGCGGTCAAGCTCAGACCGAAGAGGCGCGTGGTGAGCGTTAAGGTCGAGAAATGGTACTCTAATATGCATTGGGTTTCGCAGGCGCTAGGATCGTGGCAACGTTCCCCACCACGGTCGTATTTTGGGACACCTCTATTGTAACTGTGGTTCCGGCGCGGCAGTTGCGCCTTCTCCTACCGTTATCCCACCCAGAAACGTCGCTCCGGAACCAACGGCTGTTCCATGCAACAGTTTGCGGCTCATCCACCCGCGGCTTCCAGCGGCGGGACCACTCTCAGAGCCTCCGCCGGTTCACAACTGCCGTTAGCAGATTGCGACAGAATCACAGCCGCGCCCTTCGCCTTAAGTGAGGCGGATGCCGCTTCGAGGATCCGGACGAGTTCCAATCCTTCCTGACCACCGCTCGCCGGCTGCGTGCTAGTCTTGATGCAATCAATGAAATGCCGGCAAACCTCCTTCAGCGGTTCCTCTTGATTAAGGTGAGGAATGTAACTATCCCCGTAATGATATGAGTACTGAAATTCCGCAAACGTGTCGTAGTGGGGAGGTCGTTCCACCCGAACATCGTAAACTTTGATTTTCTCGTGCGTCTGCAAATCATCATAGACAATCATTCGCCGGCTGCCGACGATGGTCATCTCGCGCACCTTTCTCGGTTCAAGCCAGCTGCTCTGAATAGTAGCAAAGCGCCCCTGCCGAAATGTCAGGGACATGTTGGTCACGTCTTCGACCGCGGGAGTGACGTGTCCGTTGCCCTGGCAATTCACTGCGATCGGGAGCTCCCCAAGGATATGCAGGATGATGGAAATGTCGTGCGGGGCAAGGTCCCAAGTCACATTGATGTCTTTCTGAAACAGACCCAAATTAAGGCGCCGTGAATTGATGTAACGAATGTCACCAATGTCACCGGCTCGAACGAGTTCGGCGATTTTACGAACCGCCGATGAATAGAGAAAGGTGTGATCCACCATCAAGACCAGACCTTTAGACTCGGCAATCTCTATTAAACTCTCGCACTCGGCTGAGGACGCCGCCATCGGCTTCTCGATGAATGTATGCTTTCCCGCGAGAAGGCTCTTTTGCGCCAGCGGGTGATGAAACTTTACCGGTGTAGCAATTACGATTGCGTCTAACTCGAAGTCCGTAAGAAAGCGCTCCCAGTCTGTCACCGCGGTCACCTCCGGGTAAAGTTTCCTAATGTGCTTCAGACGCGCTTCGCTGACATCGCACACCGCCACGAGATTGCAGTTGGGGACATTACTGAAGTTGCGGATTAGGAGTGGGCCCCAGTAGCCGCAGCCGACTACCCCCACCGAGACTGGCTTTGTCATATTTTGTTCGCTATTCCGTTCGCCCCTCCGTCGAAACGGCGCGGATAATAAGCGGGGTTTGGGGGAGGTCGATCCCGAGAGGTTCGCGGGCGATTGAGCACCTCCTTTATCAGCGTAGGAATCGTCCTGAACATGATGGTCAGATCAAGCCAGATCGACATGTTCCGAATGTAAAATAGATCCATGGCGATCATTTCTTTGAAGGTCGTGTTATTCTTGCCGTTGACTTGCCAGTAGCCGGTGAGGCCAGGCAACGCGTTTACTCGCTGCCGCTCCGATGGCTGGTAGCGCTCGAATTCCCTGGGCAAGCACGGCCGGGGGCCGACTAAACTCATTTCCCCACGAAGAACATTGAAAATTTGCGGCAATTCATCCAAGCCACTCGCTCGCAGGAAACGCCCCCCAGGAATGAGGCGAGTATCACCCACGGCATCGAGCTTGGTCATCGGGCATTCCGACCGCATTAAATCTGCAAAGTATTCCTCGTGCCTCCGAGTCTCGGCGTTTACGTACATGGTCCGAAACTTGAAGAGCATAAAGGGACTCCGTCGATATCCCACGCGTTCCTGACGATAAAAGATAGGGCCCCGTGAAGTGAACCGAACCAATCCCATCACCAACGTCATGACCGGCAGCCAAAACGGCGAACTCAGGACAATACAGGCCACATCGAGAATCCGTTTCCAGCGCAGCATACGAGCGGCCGACACCTCGGCCGCGTCGTCGGAAGGAAATATCGCCGCTGCAATCGCCCCGCTGCCAAGCGGCCGACGTAATGTCTGCCCGTCGCTTCGCGATTCGAAGTTAAGCGCCGCGGCACGATCGGAAGATACAAGTTCCACGATAATCTTTTGAAGAGACGCCGGGTAAGCGTGGTTCAGCGACGCCGCACCGTTTCTGGACGAGCCAACATTACGCCGTGGCTCCGACTTGCCGCCGACATGGAGTTGAGTCTCATTGAGACCACGATTCATAGCTCCGTTTGCAGCTTGTTCCCCGGACGAGCCAACTGAACGCTCGTGTCGAAAAAAATAGTGCAGGAAGCGTTGTGCGCCGGCCGTCCTGGACAAGCTACCGCCCTTGGTCGGTCGCCCACTTTTTGGGACAAAACCACTCATTCATTATGTCTCGCTGTCATCCGAATGACCCGAACTCCCCCTTGTCCGGCATTCACTATGATTTTCAGACTCATTAGACAACAAATTGCCCTCGTAGGTCAATCAGATTGTAATATTTTACTGTAAACATTTTGAACCGCTTTCACGGGTTTACATGATGTCATATGGAAGCTTCTATCTGGCAGGCCTTTGCCTCTCTGACGACGCCGACTACCAATAGCCTAACCGTTTTTCGAATGCCTTGGGGCAAGGCGGAACAGTGACGAGGCGGCTCATGATTGACGACCAACGTTCCCAACACCGAACAGTCCATCATCTTCATACCGATTGATCGAGGACGTGCGCCAATTCAGCATGTTGGACTTTAGTCTTATAGGATCGCCGGATTCGTGGAATCCCGGCGATCGCTATCGCAACAGCCGCCTTGCTCAAGGAATGAGGGGCCACATTTATAAGTTGAAAATTATTTTGTTGATTCTTTCGTCGCTCTTGCCTTGGAGATGGTTCGTTTAATTATAATCACGCTCATCGTTGAACGTAATTTCCGTCGCTGCTTCGTCAGGTTACGAATTGTCAAAACGACGTGACGATTCGGTGACAACGCGCGATTCCGCTGCGATTATTTGGTCGTGTGTCCGCCCCGAAAATTTGCCCATCTGCCGCGTTGGTCACGAGCGGTCGATTGTGTTCTAATTCCCAAAATACACACGGGCCTGTAGCTCAGCGGTAGAGCAGGGGACTCATAATCCCTTGGTCCCTGGTTCGAATCCAGGCGGGCCCAAATTTCATTTTCGATTTTCAATCGCGGATTTGCGATTGTCGATCTTGTGCAGCGACCCGCCCGCATCGTCCTCGCCGCGATCGAAATTTTGATCTTGAGCGCGCTCGTTCTGGCAACTCGCTGCGCGAATTATCAGGACGTTTTTGTCGATGGAAATATTTATTTCACCGACGCCGATTGTTACGCCCGGATGACGCGCGCCCGAATGTGTGCAGAACACCCCGGGCTGATTATTCGCCACCACGATTTCGAGAATTTTCCGGAAGGCACCACGCCGCACACCACTGCGCCGCTCGATTATTTGATCGTCTCATTGTCGATCTTGCTCAAACCGTTTACGGCGCAGCCAATTGATTTCGCCGGCGCTGTGGTCTCACCATTTCTTGGGTTGCTCGGCGGCTGGTTTCTTTGGTGGTGGTCGCGGCGAACGAAACTTTGTTATCGCTGGGTCATGCTGATTCTTTACGGCATTAGTCCTATTCTGGTTCACGGAACGGAACTGGGACGACCCGACCATCAATCGTTGCTCATCGTGCTCGTCACGATTGGCGTCTGTGCGGAGTGGAGTCTGCGAATCGACCAATCGCGAAATTGGAGCGTCGTTAGCGGAATTGCGTGGAGCATGGCGCTTTGGGTTTCGTTTTACGAGCCGCTTGTCTTGTTCGTTCTTCTTTTGCTTTTTGGCCTAACGAAGGATCGACATCTTCTTTTTGGTTCGCATCGGCGAACAGGTTGGATCGTCTTTGGAGCGATCATCTCGATTTCGTTGCTCGTTGAGCGGCGCGTTCCGGCATTCGCGATTCTTCAATCGAATCAGTTATTCCAAAATTGGTCGCGCACGATTGGCGAACTCAGGCATGTCTCGCCGCTGGATCGAATCTGGTTTGCTTGGGCCGGCTACATGATCGTTGTCGCACCGATTCTGATTTGGCAATCGCTTCGCAAGCGAGTCGCGCCGCCAGGTTTTATTGCGCTCTTACTTGTCGCGACATTTCTGCTGACGATTTGGCAGGCGCGCTGGAGTTACTTTTTCGTCGCAATCTTTTTCATCGTATTGCCGGGACTGCTTGCGCCGATCCAATCGCGGGCCGCCGTGTGGTCGGCGTTTGTTTTGTCGATCTTGCCGGTGCTTCAATTCTGGGATGCGCGGCTTTGGCCTAACGAAGTCGCGCTTTCGGGTCGAATCGAGCGTCGAGATGAATCGAAACAGTTGCGAGAACTGGCGGTCGCCATTCGCTCGGAGCAGACGCACCCGTTTCTCGCGCCGTGGTGGCTGTCGCCATCGATTGCATATTGGTCGGGTCAACCCGGCGTGGCCGGCGTTTCGCATGAAGCTCTGCCTGGAACGGCCGACAGCGCGCGTTTCTTTCTGGCAACAGACTTCCTTGGCGCGCGTGAAATCCTCCGTAATCGGCGAGTGGAATGGGTTTTAGGCTATGACTGGGGGCGGGTGGCCCACAATTCTGCTCTTCTCCTCGGCATTCCGCTTCCAGACCAGCCCCTGTGCCGTGTTCTTGACCGGAGCCCAAGCCAGGGGCCGCGGTTTCTCGTGCTTTCAAGGCAAAACGGAACAGCGAAATTGTTTCGATTTGCAGATAAATTATAAAAAAGTCAGCTTTTCGCTCCCGAACCCGTTGACAACGTGAATAACCATTACAATACTAACGCGTGTTGAAAAAATTCATCCCGCAGAGAACGATCTCGTCGATCGGAGAAGGATCGCTGAGTTCGGGGAATGATGATTCCAACCGAGCCGCCTACGGCGACCAACCGAAAACATCAACAAGCGATTACAAAAAGTTTATGGCTGAACATTCAGGCAAAGACGTCCTCTCCAGCGACGTCGAAATCAAAGGCACGATCAAGTTCCAAAAGGAGCTCTTGATCGATGGTAAAGTCGAAGGCGAAATTAATTCCGATGGGGCGTTGACGGTCGGCGAAAACGCGGACATCCGCGCTGAAGTCAAAACAAAGTCGATCACGATTTATGGCAAGGTGCAGGGGAACATTACCGTGAGCGAGCGTTGCGAATTGAAATCGAAATGCACGCTTCAGGGAGATTTGAAAGCCGCCCGCCTCATCATTGAGGAAGGCGCCACCTTTATCGGGAAATCGGAAGTTTCCAGCGGGATGAGTGTCAAAGCAGCATCCGGCAGCCGGCCAGAAGTTGTTCGCCACGAAGATTCAGTCAAGCCTGCCTTCGCGGCTCGCGGTTAATTTTTGACCCTCGCCTACTGAACTAGTGATCAAGTCGTCGCCTGCCAAGGCCAGTGTGGAATGCCCGCACTGTGGCTTTAAGCAGATGGAATATGTGGCGGCGAAGACGACCATCTGCCGGCAGTGCGGTCGCTCCTTTTCACCTTCAGCGCCTAAGCTGGGACCGAAACTTAAGGACGAATCATCCGCGCCGGAAGAATCACCACTTCATCGCAAATTCGAAGCCATTTGGAGCCGGCAACACAATCGCGTCGTCTCTTGTTTCGAATGCAAGCGCAAACACGAAGTCAGCGATGCCGCGAGCTCGACCAATTGTCCAGGTTGCAGCGCGCACATCGATCTCCGCGATTACAAAATCACAACCAGCTTCAGTCGCACCATTCGCACTCGCGGCGACGTGCATTTGACCACCAAGGGCGATCTCAGCAGCACCAGCGTGATTTGTACCACGGCGATCGTTGAAGGGAAACTCCGCGGCAATCTTGAGTGCGAGGATTCGATGACGATCAACCTGGTCGGGAAAATTCCCGGCCGCATCGGCGCTCAACACATGGTTGTTGAGCGGAAATCCGACATCCAATGCTTTCGGCGCGTGAGGGTGACGAACATCGACATCAAGGGGCGCATGTCCGGTGAAATCCTGGCCAGTGGCGCCGTGACTATTCACAAAGGCGGTGCCCTTGACGGGAACGTGACCGCGAAATCAATCGCGATCGAGAAAGGCGGAATGTTTTCCGGACAGCTTGTGATCGGTCGGGCCAACCTCACTCAGGGCGAGTTGTTGGCGGAAGCGAAAGCGGCCGAAAAAAAGGCTGAGTCAGGGGTGCCGCTGAGCGCAGCTCAGCCTTTACACGCAACGTAAGTTTTTCCTCCATGCGAAGACTGCATCCGCGCAGTCCATACGAAAAACTCGGCGGCTACGTTCATCTCCCGCGTTTGATCGACAAGGCCAAGCTGCATCGCAAAGGCTTGCTCGACGGCTACAACTACAAGACCGTCGGCTTCGACAAGCATCTCCTGAGCTTTCTCAAAATCGAGGGCGATGCCTTCGAAGAGGCAGTTCATCGTTTAGAGAACGATGACGCAATTTTGAACTGGGTCGAAACGAGCTGCGTAAAACATTCGAGCGACGAGATCGAGCACTGGAACCAGGCGATGATTTCACGGCATCCCGATACTGCCGCCAAAAAAGCCCGGTTCAGTCATTTTCTAAAACAATCCGGCGGTGGCGGGCGCAAAGATATTCGGACCTATTTTGATCTGATCGAGTTCGACGAAGGCAGATTGAAATAGGTAGGGGCGGTTGATTCGTTCGCTTCCCGCTCACTCACTCACTCTCGCGGGCTTTCCCGCCATGTCGCTCGGCTCCCGCCGGCTCCATTCACCGAACCGCCCGGAGCGCGTGGCTGTTGATCTTCGCCTGGCGAGTCCGAGCCGGACTGGCAAGTCAATCGCCCCTACCTGAAAAGATCTTGTCCGCGTTTTCGAGCGTCTCTTTGCTGCCGATGTCGAGCCAACGCCCTTCGATCTCGAAAGTGTTGACCGGTTTGCGGGTGTAGAGCCATTGTAAGAACAACCCGGGCTGATCGGGATTATTTCCGGCGGCGAGGTAAGTCGTGAATAACGGCAGCACATCGCGCGAGTAATAATAGAGCGCGACCGCGGCCAGCGTGCTCTTCGGTTTCTCCGGCTTCTCTTTGAAATTTGTGATCACACCATTTTTATCCACAGTCACGGTGCCGTATT
>WNGM01004008.1_pt1 | contig 16339 bp, 14 predicted proteins | sample 5400571 | NCBI WGS metagenome assembly WNGM01 (sample SAMN13153378, study PRJNA577476) | soil metagenome | isolation source: 100 cm soil or saprolite under Garry oak tree replicate 2 | place: USA:California | collected 2016-06-15 | reverse complement strand
CGCTGAACGAACGCGCGCGCGCGAGGACGGGAGGCGCGCGCGCACCCTGACGGTCGTCCTGATCAAGCCCTCGCGCTACGACGACCACGGCTACGTGGTCCGTCACTGGCGCGGGGTCCTGCCGAGCAACACTCTCGCGGCCTTCCACTCCCTGACGGAAGGGGTGGCCGCCGGCGGCGCGCTCGGGCCCGGTGTCGCCGTCCGGATCGCCGCCTACGACGAGACGGTGCACCGGGTCGCGGCCGGGACCGTGATCCGCCGGCATGCCTCCGGCCGCAAGGGCGATCTCACCGTCATCTGCCTGGTCGGCGTCCAGACGAACCAGTTCCCGCGGGCCGCCGATCTCGCCCTCGAGTTCCGGCGCCGCGGTCTCCCGGTGATGATCGGCGGATTCCACGTCAGCGGCATCCTCGGGCTCTTCCACGAGCCGACGCCCGAGATCGCGGAGCTGATGGCGGCGGGCGTCACGGTCGTCAACGGCGAGGCCGAAGAGGCGTGGGGCGGGCTCCTCCGGGACGCGCTCGCGGGAACCCTCCGGACGCGCTACGACATCGCCGCCCGGCCGGACCTCCGGGCCGCGCCGCTTCCGCGCATCCCCGGGCGTTCCATGCGCCGGTTCGCCTACCCCCACATGGCGACCGTCGACGTGGGCCGCGGCTGCACCTTCAACTGCTCCTTCTGCTCCATCATCAACGTGCAGGGGAAGACGATGCGGCACCGCGATCCGGCCGGGATCGAGGGCGAGGTGCGGCGGAACTGGACGAAGGGGATCGACTACTACTTCTTCACCGACGACAACTTCTCCCGGAACCCCTGCTGGGAGGAGATCCTCGACAGGCTGATCCGGCTGCGCGAGATGGAGGGGATCGCCATCGACTTCATGATCCAGGTCGACGCCCTGGCCTGGAAGATCCCGCGCTTCATCGAGAAGGCGGCGCGCGCCGGGAGCAGCCAGGTCTTCATCGGCCTGGAGTCGATCCGCACGGCCAACCTCAAGGCGGCCGGCAAGACGCAGAACAAGACGGCGGAGTACCGCGCCATGTTCGACGCCTGGCATGGCGCCGGGATCGCCTGCCACGTCGGCTACATCCTGGGGTTCCCCGAGGACACCCCGGAGACGATCGCCCAGGACGTCGGGGATCTGCGCCGGGTCCTGAAGGTGGATCAGGCCTCCTTCTTCATGCTGACGCCGATCCCCGGATCACGCGACCACGTGGAGATGGTGCGCAAGGGGATCCCGCTGGACGCCGATCCGGGCAACTACGACTCGTTCCATCCGACCATGCGGCACCCGCGCATGACGGGCCGCGAGTGGCTCGAGGCGTACCGGGCGGCGTGGCGAGACTTCTACTCGTTCGAGGCGATGCGCGACACGCTCCTGCGGGCCAACCACAGGACCTACTGGGGCCTCTTCAAGAACTTCATCTGGTACCGCGCCGCGATGATCGAGGATGCGCACCCGATGATCACCGGCTTCGTGAGGATCAAGGATCGCCGGGAGCGCCGGCGCGGCTTCGCGGTCGAGGGGCGCCGGGCGCACCTGCGGCGACGCCTCCCCGAGATCCTGAGGCAGCTCCGCGCCTACCTGCGGCTGTTCCTGGAGATGGAGGAGCTCTGGCTGCAGACGCGCCACGCGGCCCCGCCGTCTCTGCTGTCGCGGCTCAAGCTGCCGACGCGCCCCACCTGGATCGCCTGGCCGTCCTTCGCCCCCTCGACCCGGCGCTACCTCTCGGAGCACTGGGCCGCGGTGCGCGGCGCCCTGCGCCATGGGCGGGTCTGGGCCCTCCGGCCCCTGCGGTCGGCCTGCTTCCTGGCGAGCGACGTCCTCTGCACGACGGCCTTCGGGCTGGCCCTCCTCGCCGGCCGCACCAAGTGACGGTGCCGGGATTCAGACCGAGCCGAGCGGCCGCGCGCCGCTTCCCGGGCGGGTGGTCCGGGCGCGGTAGGACGTCCCGCCGATTGGCCCCCTCTAGCCCGCATCGCGCGCCGCTCGCGGCGCCCCGAGCGCCGGCGGAGAGGGCGGTGGGTTCCGGCGTCCCAGAACCTCGAAGACGGCCTGGTACAGCCGCGAGCGCACCCGGTGACGCTCGTTCGCCCGGGTCATGTAGCGTACGACCACGTCGACGCCGTTCCTGACCGGGCGGATGCTGACCGCCGGCCCTGCGGAGAATCCTTTCAGCTCCTTCGACTGGGCCACGCGCTGCCACTCCTCTTCGGCGAGACGGACGTTGTCCTGCGTCTCCCTCGACACGATCGCCGAGATGGCCTCCATCATCGGGGAAGCGTCCTGGTCCGCCGCCAGATGGACCTGCAGCTCGTCCCAGAGCCACTGGCCCGAGGTCGAGAAATTGAAATAGTGCCCCTCGATGGCGAAGCTGTTGACGAAGGTCACGCGGCGGCCGGTGGGGTGCCCCGTCTCGGCCCAGTTGCCCGTCTCGAGAAGGACCGTGTGGAACGGCCCCAGCTCCACGACTTCCCCGCTGACGCCGTTGATCTCCACCCAGTCGCCCAGCCGGATGCCGTTCCTCCCCATGAGCACGAACCAGCCGATGAAGCCGACGATGAAATCCTTCAGGGCGACCGTGAGCCCCGCACCCGCCAGGCCGAGGAAGGTCGCAAGCTGGCCGGGAGGGCCCATGACGACCAGGAGGACCAGCACCACCCCGACGACACGCACGGCGACGCCCGATACCGTGAGGAGCTGCTCCACCCGCCTCCTTTCGAGCGTGACCTTGCGGACCAGGCGCTCGAGCCACGTGTCGAAGAACAGACCGACGAGGCCGATCGACAGAATCACGAGGACGCCGAGCAGGACGGAGTGGGACACCGCCCGCTGGCGGGACGCCACCGCCGCGCTCCAGCGAGCGTAGATCGAGGCCAGCTCCTTCTGGTCGCCGATGCGCTTGTCGAAGTCGGCAAGAGACCTCCGTTCGGACGCGAGACGTTTCGTCGACAAGATCAGCGCCGCCGATTTCGATGGAGAGGGGGCGGCGGCGCCGGCCGTCCCCGCGGGCGACGGGGCGACCGCATCCCCAGCACGATCGGGTGACGCGGCGGCCCGCCTCTCGACCTGCGCCTCGAGCGACTCGTGGGAGGCGGACAACCGGGCGGCGGCCGCTTCGGCGTCCCGTCCGGCCTGCGTCACGACGGCCCGGACCCGTCCCTGCGCGATCCACTGCCGGCACAGGCCGACCAGACCTCGCTCGCCGACGAGGCCTCCGGCCGCGGGCCCGGGACCGCCGGGGCCGAGCGAGGGGGAGGCGGTCCCGGCGGAGGCAGGTCCGGCCGACGCGGGATGACCGCTCTCGTCGTGCGCGGCGGCCTCGTGCTCCTGGACCAAGCGCCGGATCTGGGCCTGCGGGTCGCCGCCCGCACGGATGAGGTCCTGCCCGGCGTCGTCCAGCGCGTCCTGATCGAGCTCGACCTGCGCCCGGGCCAGCTCGAGGTCACCCTCGAGCGCCTGCTTGCGGGCGCCCGCGACTCTCCCCGTCTCGACGGTGAGACGGGCGACGCGCGCTTCGTCGTCCTTCAGCCGCTGCTGCGTCCTGTCGACGCGGGACTGGATGTCCCGCGTGCGGGCGTCCGGGACCGGCGGGTTCTCCGCGGCCAGGCGCAGCGCCTCCGCGAAGGCCAGGTCGACCTCGTGATCGCCGAGACGGACCGCTTCCTGCGCCAGCCGTTGCTCCTCCGGGGTCGCGGCGAAGGCCGACAGCGTCTGGGCGGTCTTGAGCGGTGACTGATCGACGAGAGGCGCCGGAGCCGCGGCCCCGGGGGCCGTGGTCGCCGGCGCCGGACCGCCGGCGGGCTCCCGGGTCCACAGCCATCCCGCGACCGTCGCGCCCATGACGACGAGCAGGGCGGACAGACCGACCCGCCGGTTGCCTGGGGTGGGGCCGAAGAGGCTCATCGTCATTCTCGAGGACCGGATGATTGTAGACCACCCCTGCTCCGTTGTGGGAGAGACCACGGGCGTGTCACGATATTGACACTCCATCCTGAACGTTGAAACCGATCGTGCCCTACCTATATTGAGATCCGGTCGTCCACAGGCGGATGACTGCGTTCCTGCCTCTCGGAGCGTAGCCCCGCGACAATCGGGACATCCCGCCGCGACCGGACGAGTCGGCCGACGACCTCGTGAAGGGGCGGATCTGCGATACGCGACGCGGTGCCCGGCGGGGGCGGTCCTGAGGCTGGCTCTCGTCTCCCTGCTCCTGATCGGCGGCGCCATCGCCGCGGTCTCCGGGGCCCCCGAGCCGGAAGGGTCTCCCGCCTTCGAATACCAGGTCAAGGTCGGCTTCCTCTTCAACTTCGCGAAGTTCGTCGAATGGCCACCGCAGGCTTTCTCCGGCCCCGGCGCGCCCCTGACCATCGGCGTGCTCGGAGACGATTCATTCTGCGACGCTCTGGAGCAGGGGCTCCGAGGCAAGACCGTCAACTCACGGCCGATCGAGATCCGGCGGCTGCGCCGCGCCGACCTCGGGAGCCCGGTCCACATCCTCTTCATCGGCGCGTCCCTCGGCAGGGACGTCGCGTCGATTCTCGGCACCCTGCGGAAGCTGCCGGTGCTGACCGTCGCTCACATGGACCGATTCGCGCTCCTTGGCGGCATCATCAACTTCACGATCGAATCGCACAAGCTTCGCTTCGAGATCAACAGGGACGCCGCGGAGCGGGCCGGGCTCCGAATCAGCTCGCAGCTCCTCGCGATCGCCACGATCGTGCGCGACACGCCACAGGAGGGGCGCTGAGATGACGTCGTTGCGCAACCTCCCGTTCCGCCACAGGGTGACGCTGGCCCTTACTCTGATCAGCGTCCTCGCCCTGCTTCTGGCCAGCGGCGCCTTCATGGCCTACGACGTCCTCTCGTTCCGCGCCAAGATGGTCGATGACCTGCAGACGCTGGCGGAGATCATCGGCAACAACAGCACCGCGGCGCTCACGTTCAACGATCCCCCGGCGGCGGCCCAGGTGCTGGGGGCCCTGCGGGCGAAGCCGGACATCTCCGCAGCCTACCTGTACATTCCCTCGGGGAAGCTCTTCGCCAGCTATCGACGGGATGCGGACGCCACCGCAGGCGACCCGGGGCCGCCGGAGCCCGAGTCGGGCGGCCATCGGTTCGAGACAAGCTCGCTCGTGCTCTTTCGCACGACGGTGCTGGCGGGCGAGCCGGCCGGGATCGTCTGCCTGCGGTCGGACCTCGGCGTGCTGCGCGCCCGCGTCGAGCGCTACGTGGGGGCGGTCTCCCTGGTTCTGCTTGGCTGCATCCTGATCGTGCTCCTCCTCTCCTCCAGAATCCAGGCGGTCCTATCGCGTCCGATCGTGACGCTGGCCGGGACCGCGAGGAGCGTGTCGCACAACAAAGACTACTCGGTCCGCGCCATCCTCCAGGGGTCCGACGAAATCGCCGACCTGACCCGCGCCTTCAATGACATGCTGGCCCAGATCCAGGAACGCGACGCCGCTCTGCAGATGGCCCACGCCCAGCTCGAGGCGCACGTCGATGAGCGGACCCGCCAGCTCCGCGCCGAGATCGTCGAGCGCCGGCAGACGGAGGAGGCGCTGCAGCGCAGCGAGGAGCAGCTGCGCCAGTCGCAGAAGATGGAGGCGGTCGGTCGTCTGGCCGGTGGCATCGCCCACGACTTCAATAATCTCCTGACCGGGATCACCGGCTACAGCCAGCTCCTGCTCCGCCAGGTGAAGCCCGACAACCCCTGGCGTCGGTACCTCGAGGAGATCAACAAGGCCGGTGTGCGGGCGACCTCATTGACCCGGCAGCTGCTCGCCTTCAGCCGCAAGCAACTCCTCGATCCCAAGGTCATCGATCTGAACAGCCTGGTCCAGAACATGCACGCCATGCTGGGTCCGGTGATCGGCGAGGACATCCGCCTCGAAAGCGACCTCCAACCCGACCTCGGGCCGGTCCGCGCCGATCCGGGGCAGATCGAGCAGGTCATCATGAACCTGGCGGTCAACGCGCGGGACGCGATGCCCCAGGGCGGCCGCCTGAGGATCAAGACCGCCAACGTCGCGGTGACCGACGCAAACGCGGGGGCCTTCGTCCCGCGCGAGACCGGGGGCCACGTCCTTCTGGAAGTGAGCGACACCGGCTGCGGCATCGAAGCTGAGATCATGCCTCGCATCTTCGAGCCGTTCTTCACGACCAAGGAAAAGGGTCGAGGCACCGGCCTCGGGCTGTCGATGGTCTACGGCATCGTCAAGCAGAGCGGCGGGCAGATCGACGTCCGGAGCACCCCGGGTCAGGGGGCGACCTTCACCATCCTGCTGCCGCGGGTCGCCGGCGCGGTGATCAAGGAGGCGCCGCGGCCGGCCGATCCGAGGCCGGAAGGCGGCGACGAGACGATCCTCCTGGTCGAGGACGAGCCACTGGTGCGGGCGCTGGCCCGGGACATCCTCGAGGCGAGCGGCTACAGGGTGCTCGAGGCGGCTCACGGCCTCGAGGCCCTGACGATCTGTCAGCAGCACGAGGGGCCGATCCACCTGATGCTCACGGACGTGGTGATGCCTCACATGAACGGCCGCGAATTGTTCGAGCGCCTCATGCCGCTCCGCCCGCGGACCAGGGTGCTGTACATGTCCGGGTACGCGGAGGCCGGCATCGTCCACGACGGCGTGATCGATCCCGGCACGTCGTTCATCCCGAAGCCGTTCACGCCGGAGGGGCTGACGGCGAAGATCCGGCAGGTGCTCGATGCGAACACGAATTGATTCGGCTGACATGGAGTGCGAACGCGCTCAGGCAAGGGAGAGTGTCATGAAAGAGAACTCCTCGCGGCGACGGGCCATGGGGAAGCACGCGAGAATCCTGGTGCTGCTCGTCGCCCTCGCGGGCGCCGCCCACGCCGAGACGGGCTCCACGAGCGAGACCGAGGCCCCGGATCTGACCGATCTCAGCCTCGAGGAGCTGATGAACATCGATCTCGTCTACGGGGCCTCGAAGTACGAGCAGAAGGTCACCGAGGCGCCGGCCTCGGTGTCGATCATCACGGCGGTCGACATCCGCAACTACGGCTGGCGCACGCTGTCGGACATCCTGGCCAGCGTGCCTGGCGTGTTCACAACCTACGACCGCAATTACTCGTACGTCGGAGTGCGCGGCATCAGGCGATCGAACGACTACAACCTGCGCACCCTCCTGCTGATCGACGGGCACCGCGCCAATGACAGCATCTACAACTCGGCGCTGATCGGCACGGAGGAGCTGCTCAACGTCGACAACATCGAGCGGGTCGAGTTCATCCGCGGCCCGAGCTCCTCGATCTACGGCGCCGGCGCCTTCCTCGCCGTCATCAACATCATCACCCGCAGCGGACACGATCTGCAGGGCCTGGAGACGGCCGGCGCCTCCGCGAGCTACGACACGCAGGCCGGCCGAGTCTCCTGGGGAACCAAGGCCGCTGGCGGCGCAGAGATCCTTCTCGACGGTTCCGGATCCAGAAGTCGCGGACAGAACTTCTTCTTTCCCGAGTTCGACGACCCGGTGAACAACCCGCTGTCCGCCCACAACGGCATCGCCGAGGGAGTGGACCGGGACGACAGCTACCGCGCGTTCGTCAAGGCCTCCGTCAAGGGATTCACCGTCGAGGCCGCCCACTCCTCGAGAACGAAGGTCCTGCCGGCCGCCCCCTACCAGACACTCTTCGACGATCCGAACAATTCGACCCTCGACCAGCGCTCCTTCCTCGATGTCCGGTATGAGACCGGTCTGACGCAAACGGTCAATTTCCTCACCCGGGCTTACGCCGACCGCTACTACTACCGTGGTCGCTACGACTACCCAGCTCCGGGCGGTCTCTACACCGAGAAGGCCTACGATTACACCACCGGCGCCGAGACCCAGTTCACCATCCGCCCGAGCACAAGGAACACGCTCATCGCCGGCGGGGAGTACCGCGATCACGGCCGCCAGGACTTCTATGCCGTAGACAGCTCCGGCGTCTATTTCGACGAGAAGCGCGACTCGACGGACTGGGCGCTCTACGCGCAGAACGAAATGACGCCGAGCAAGCACTTTCTTCTCAATCTGGGCGTCCGCCGCGACCAGTACGAGCGGTTCGGCGGCAGCACCAACCCACGCTTCGCGCTGATCTACACCCCGGTCGACAGGACCGTGCTGAAATTCCTGTACGGACGAGCCTTCCGGGCCCCCAGCATGCAGGAGCTCTTCTACGGCTCGGGTGCCAACCCCAACCTCAATCCCGAGACGATCCGGACGCTCGAGGTCGTCCTCGAGCAGTGCTTCGGCCGCGGCCTGCGCTTCACCGGGAGCGTCTTCAGGAACAGGATCGACGACCTGATCAGCCTCGACACGACGACGCTTCTCTTCGAGAACACCGGCGTGATCGACTCGACCGGTTCGGAGCTGGTGCTCGAGGAGAAATGGCCGAAGGGGGCCTCGATGCGGCTCGACTACTCCATCCAGGACACGCGCGTCCGGGCGACCGGTGACCGCCTGAACAACTCTCCCCGTCACCTCGGGAAGTTTCATCTCGAGTTTCCCTTCCCGGGCACAAGGTTGTCGAGCGGCCTGGAAGCTCTCTACACCGGTCGCCGGATCACGCTGGCCGGCAACGAGGTCGGTGGGTTCACCGTCGTCAACCTGACTCTCCTGAGCCGGGATCTCACACCCGGGCTGACGCTCTCCGCCAGCGTCTACAATCTGCTGGACAAGGTTTACTACGACCCCGGCTCATCGGGGAACGCTCCTCTGGACTCGCTGCAGCAGAACGGGCGGAATTACCGAATCAAGCTGACCTGGAAGTTCTGAGCTCGGCTCGGACCGCACGACCCGACCCCGGCGGGCACCGTCCTGTTCGGCCGGAACGGGTGAACGGGGGGGGCCTTTGCTGGATTGCAGAGTTCTGGTAGCCTTGAGCCTAAACTTGTCGAATTTGATGACTCCCCTGCGCGTGAGGTATGTCATGACGACTGGATCGGAGCTGGTGCCGGTGGCCGGAGTAGTCCTCGCGGCAGCGCTCGTGGGGGCGCTGATCCCCGCGCTTCTGCAGCTGCGCCGGACGTTGAAAAAGGCCGAGGACACCCTGGGCAGCACTGGAGCCCGACTCGATCGGGTGCTCGATGAGCTGGCCGTCACCACATCCCGCATCAACCAGCTCGGCCCCGAGTTCCGGGATCGCAAGGAGCGGATCAAGGAGCTCCTGGATGAGATCGCCGACCTGAGCCGGCCGCTGCGTCAGGCCCGCGCATCGCTCGGCAAGGCCGCGATAGTGATCGGAGCCTTGGGACCGGCGATCACCGCGGCGGTGAAGGCCTTCCTGACGACGCAGGAGGCGCGCCGCGAGCAGGCCACGCCCCGAGCCGACCAGCCGCGCGCCAAGCGGCCGGCGCGGTCTGAGAAACCTCCCTTTACGCAGGAGACGATCCGGAATGCCGACTGAAAGGCCCGGCAACGATTGGGGCTTCGTGCTGGCCTTCCTGGCCGGAGCGCTCACGGGCGCCACCGTCGCTCTGCTCGCGGCCCCGCGGTCTGGCCGAGAGACGCGCGCGCGTCTGCGCCAGCGCGCGCGCGCGGCCGGCGAGCAAGCGCGCGACCTGCCCGGGACGCTGCACTCCGCCTACCTGCGAGCCGCGCGGGCGGCTCAGGAGTCGTTTCTCGCCGCGCTCGAGCCGGAGGCGCGCGACTGGACGCGCCCGCACCCGGGCGAAAGCGAACAGTAGTCCCCGGCGAGAGGTCGATCGTCGGCGGCCAGACCGGGTCGGTGAGCGACACGGCCGAGATGCTTGCGTTCACGGCCCGCCACGGGATCACGCCGATCATCAGCGCAGGCGTGGTCTGTCCCGATATCGCAGGCTTCAAGAGCCTAAGCGCCCCCGCCGTCCGCGTTTGCCCGAATGGCGAAGCTTTTTGATAGCCTTCGGCGTATCTCCGGCGAGACCCTCACACGAGGCCCGTCCAACGAGGGAGGGAACATGAGATCGACCCGCAATCCAGGGAGAGTGGCCGGATTCTGGTACCTTCTCCTTTGCGTCATCGGCCCGCTGCGCCTCATGTATATTCCCATCAAACTGTTCGTGACCGGGAACGCGACCGCGACGGTCAACAACATCGCCGCTCACGAGCGGCTCTTCCGTTTCGGCATCGTGGGCGACCTGATGTGCGGGGTGATCCTGATCTTTCTCGTGATGGCCTTTTACCGATTGTTCAAGGGAGTGGACCAGAACCTCGCTGTGCTCGTGGTGATCTTCGGGGGCGTGATGCCAGCCCTCATCACCTTCGTGGGCGTGGTGAGCGACGCTGGCGCCCTCATGGTCGTGCGCGGAGCCGATTTCCTGTCCGTATTCGACAAGCCTCAGCGGGACGCGCTGGCCATGCTGTTCCTCAGGCTGCGTGACCATCAAAACACCGCCGCCGAGATCCTTTGGGGGCTATGGCTTTTTCCCTTGGCGATCCTTGTGTACAGGTCGCGCTTCCTTCCCCGCTTCCTGGGCGTCTGGCTGATCATCAACGGCTTCGCCTATCTGACCCTGAGCCTTACGGGCTTACTGTTACCGCGATACCAGGACAAGATGTTCACCATCTCCCAGCCCGCGCTTTTCGGGGAGCTGGCGATCATGCTGTGGCTCGTGATCAAGGGCGCTAAGCCGCCAGCGCTGGACGCGACAGGCTCATCGTCGGCGGCTGGTCAGGCTGCATGACCTGCACCGAAGAGGACAACGCGAAGCCGGAGGTTCCCATGCGAACGATGCACGAATACACGGAGGACACCGAGGCCCTCGCGCGCGCGGTCCTCGCTTACGCGCGGGGGCGCATCGCGAGCCCCCAGCCGCTCGACCGAAGCGCTCCGGCCGGCGTGCTCTCATCCCGCGCGGGCGAGACCATCACGCCACGCGGGATCGGCTGGGAGGAGGCACTCCGGATCTGGTCGGACGTGCTGGCCCCGGCGACCATCTCGACCGACCATCCCGCGTTCCTCGCCTTTGTGCCCGGCGCGCCGACGAAGGCGAGCGTGTTGTTCGACCTCGTGATCAGCGCCTCCTCGACCTACGGTGGAAGCTGGCTCGAGGGTGCCGGCGCGGTGTGGGCGGAGAACCAGACGCTTCGGTGGCTCGCCGACCTCGCCGGTCTGCCCGCCGGCGCCGGCGGGTGCTTCGTCTCGGGGGGGACCGGCGGGAATCTGTCCGCGCTCGTCGCCGCCCGCCATGCGGCGACCGAGCGGCGAGGTCGCCGTCCGACACGCTGGGCGATCGCGAGCGCCGATACCGCCCACTCGTCGGTGGCTTCTGCCGCCCGGGTGATGGACGTCGATCTCATCAGGGTGCCCCACGATCCTCGCGGACGCCTGACCGGCGATCGACTCGACGCCGTGCTCCATTCGACCGACGTCGACGGAGTGTTCGTCGTCGTGGCGAGCGCGGGCTCGACCAATGCAGGGATCGTCGATGATCTCCGGGGAGTCGCCGACGTGTGCGCCGAGCGTGAGCTGTGGCTGCACGTCGACGGTGCCTACGGCGGGGCGGCGCTCGCGGCGCCCTCGGTCCGCCACCTGTTCGATGGGATCGAGCGAGCGGACTCATTCATCGTGGACCCTCACAAGTGGCTCTTCGCCCCCTTCGACGCCTGCGCGTTGCTCTACCGCGACCCCGCCCGCGCCCGCGCCGCGCACCTCCAGGAGGCGTCCTACCTCGACTCCCTCAACGCCGGCGGCGAGTGGAACGCCAGCGATTACGCCCACCATCTGACCCGGCGGGCGCGCGGGCTCCCGCTCTGGTTCTCGCTTGCGACCTACGGCACCGACGCGTACCGGGACGCCGTCGAGGCGGTCCTCGAGCTCACCCTGCAGGCGACGGAGGAGATCCGGCGGCGACCAGGCCTCCAGCTCGTGGCCGATCCCGAGCTGTCGGTGATCCTGTTCCGGCGCGAGGGGTGGGCTTCGAACGACTACGAGCGTTGGTGGAGGAGTCTGCTCGACGCGCAGGTCGGGTTCGTGCAGCCGAGCTCGTGGGAGGGAGAGAAGGTGGCTCGTCTCTGCTTCGTGAACCCACGGACGACGATGGACCACGTGCGCGCGATCCTCGGCACGATGGCCTGAGGCCCTTTCCGCACGTGGCTCCTGGAGCGACAATTGTCTCATAATCGGTGACCACCGCGCGAGGTGCCGAAATGACCCGGAACAAGATCGTCGTCCACTTCGTCGATGGACGTATCCTGAAGGGGCACACCGACGACTTCCTCCCGACCAAGCCGAGCTTCCATCTGAGTCCGGTGGAGCCAGCCTCGCAGGCGAAACCGGCCGAAGTTCGCATCGCCGATCTGAAGGCGGTCTTCTTCGTCAAGGAGTTCCGCACCAAGCGCCACCTCAATCCGCACCGGCAGGGTTTCGATCCGAGTCGACCGGTCAGCGGGCGGAAGATCCGCGTCGTGTTCAAGGACGGGGAGGTCCTGATGGGGACCACCCAGGGCTATGATCCTCGCAGGCCGGGCTTCTTCGTCGTCCCAGCCGACCCCGCGTCGAACAACGAGCGCTGCTTCGTGGTCACGGGCTCGACCAAGGAGGTTTCGTTCATCTAAGGCGTGTCCTACACTCCATACAAAACGATCGAGGCCATTCTGGAGGGATGAAATGAGAGTTCCTGCCAAAGCGGATCCAGGTCTTACTCTAGAACAGATGAAGGCCTTTGTTCGGAATCATTTCAACGATTTCGTGAATCGCAAGCAATCGGATGCGGCTCAGCGGAATTTCAGCGTCGATTTTCTCGATCACGACGAACCCTCCGGGCCAGTCGTCGGTCCGAATGCTGCCAAGGAAATGATGGGAAAAGCCTACCAACGCTGGCCCGATCTCCATGTGGAGATCGAGGAGATCCTCGCCGAAGGAGACAGGGTCATGGTCCGAAACAAATGGCCTGCGACGGAGCGATCCAGCGGGAGAAGAATCGAGTTTCACGGATTTGTGCTTTGGCGGTTTGCTAACCAGACAATTGTGGAGCCTTGGGCAACCTTGACTCCATCCCGAGAACTATAAGGAGTCTCGATGAGGATCGTCGTCAACTCTGGAGATGTCGGAACGCCTGTCGCCCTTGAGCTCGCGACGCCCGTGCACCTTTGTGAGGTTGCCTCCCTGGGCGTTGGGGAAGTGTAGTAAGATCCGCGGCACGCGGAAACAGGTTCGTCCCCTGGAGCAGGCCATGCGTCTTGAAAGGCCGCACTCCTATCGATCCCGGGCATTCCTTGTCGTATTGGTCTGTCTCATGACAGCCTGCGGCGGTGCGCGGAAGGATATTGCGCCGCTGGTCTCGTCAACGAGCCCCACGGGACAGAAGGTGCTGATCGTGGGGATCGATGGGGCCACCTTCTCCGTACTCGATCCTTTGATTGCCCAGGGTCGCGCGCCGCAGCTCAAGGCACTCATCGACAAAGGTGCCCGCGGCGTCCTCCGCTCTCTGAACCCCACCGCCTCTCCTGCCATCTGGACGACCATCGCGACCGGAAGGGAACCCCGGGACCACGGCATCACCGATTTCACCGTGACACGGTGGAAGGGATTCAGGCGAGAGCGGGTTCTGGTCAGCGACAACGAGCGCCGAACCCAGGCCTTGTGGAATATGTTGGGCCCATTCGGCAAATCCGCCGGTTTCGTCGGATGGTGGGCCTCCTGGCCGGCGGAACCGGTGCGAGGCTGGATGATCTCGGATCGGATGACGCAGAGCCGCTTCACCGAGTGGATGCATGGAAACCGACAAGAGTTCCTCACCTTTCCCGCCGACCTGGAGATGGAGCTGCGCCCTCTTGTCGTGGACCCACTTCATGCCCCTCTCCCGGAAATCCGTGCGCTGGTCGATCTGTCCGACGAGGAGCAGGCCGAATTCGAGGCCGCCAGCCGACCCATCTTTGCCCACGGGCTCAGCGTGTTCAAGTTTGCGTATTCCGAGCAGCGGTCCTATGAAGAGATCGCCCTCCACATGTTGTCAGCGGCGCAACCGGATCTCACCGGAGTCTTCCTGGTCGCGAATGACCCCGTCTGCCACACCTTCTGGCATTTCTATCAGCCCTCGAAATTCAGGGGAGTCGATCCCGGGAAGGCGGAGCGCTTGGGCAGAATCATTCCCAACCTCTACGAGCACAATGACAGGTATCTATCGGAGCTGATGAAAAGGATCGACCCGGAGACGACTGTCTTTGTGGTCTCGGATCACGGGTTCGAAGCCTCCGGAGAGGTTCCTGTGCCGAGGTCTCGGGCCGGGTTCTCGCGCTGGTTCGACGCGGAGAAGTCCAAGGCGATGAAGGAGGGGACGGTGGCGGTTGGCCAGTCGGGCCGCCACAATCTGGACGGCATCCTTATCGTATCGGGCGGCTCGATCCGGAGGGGGGTCGAGGTCAGGGCGAGCGTCCTCGACATCGCGCCCACGATCCTGGCCTTGCTGGGATTGCCGGTAGCTCGAGACATGGAAGGGCGGGTGCTGAAGGAGATCATCGAGCCCGGCTTCCTCGCCAGACATCCCATTCGGACCATTGATTCGTACGAGGAGTACATCCCGCGCGTGAATGTCCCGGAAACGGACGAGGGGAGCGAAGCGGATCACGCTCGCCTCCAGGCGCTCCGGTCCCTCGGCTACGTTCAATGAAGAACGGGCAGCGCATGGCCCGGCGCGCGAAGCGCGAACAGACGCCAGCGCCACTGAAAATTCCATCGGCCCTTTCCTCCCCTTGATATACCTACAGACGGGAGCCGGCGAACTCGATGTCGACGCCGCCTTGAAGCAGACTGGCTCCGTCTCCTCTGGGGCTCCAACGCCGTGCTGTGCGGATCGTCTTCGCTCATCTGGAACGACGCGATCACGGCGTCCGGTCTCATCTGGGGGGCCGATTCCTGCTCGCTCACCTGGTCGACCGGCACCGTCACAAACGACGCCGCGTTGTGGGGCGGCGGGAAGAACCACTGAAGACCGGCCCCTCCTGGCACGAACCGACAGACGGCCGCATCGGGCGGACCCCGGTGCGGCCCTCGTTCTAGAGTCCCGTATCAACCGCGGGGGGCGCGCGCCCGGTCGTGGTGGTCCAACGAGTCTTGCGGGCCGGCGCCCGGCTTCGAAGAACCTCGTCAGGCCGGGTCGCCGTAGACCGTGAAGTGGTACGGTTTGACCGCCACGCCGGTGAGATCGGCCATCACGTGCTTCACGTTCGTGTATTCCTCGAACGAGTAGCGCGACAGATCGGCGCCGAAGCCGGACTTCTTGACGCCGCCGTGCGGCATCTCCGAGGCCAGCGGCAGGTGGTCGTTGATCCAGACCTCGCCGTACTCCAGCTCCCTCGAGAAGCGCAGCGCCCGGAAGACGTCGCGCGTCCAGATGGAGGAGGCCAGGCCGTACTCCACGCCGTTGGCCTTCGCGAGGATCTCGTCCTCGGTGTCGAACGACATGAGGACGACGGCCGGCCCGAAGATCTCGCGCTGCACCACCTCGTCCTCGTGCTTGGCGTTGGCCAGGACCGTCGGCTGGTAGAAGAAGCCGGGGCCGTCCATCGCTTTGCCTCCCGTGCGACCCGGATCTTCTTGACCGCCGCGACGAACTGATCGGTGAACTCCCGGTACTTCGACTTCTGGATGTAGAGCCGCGTCGCCGCGGTGCAGTCCTGGCCGGTGTTGACGTACCCGCCCACGACCGCGCCCTGCACCGCGGCCGCGATGTCGGCGTCCTCGAAGACGATGAAGGGCGCCTTGCCGCCCAGCTCGAGGTGCAGGCGCTTCACGGTGCTGGCGGCCTGCTCCATGATCTTCTTGCCGGTCGCGGTGTCGCCGGTCAGCGAGATCATGTTGATGTCATCGTGCCTGCAGATCGCCGCGCCGACCTCGCCCCCCGGGCCGGTGACGACGTTCATCACTCCCTCGGGAATACCGGCCTCGAGCGCCGCCTTCGCGATCTCGATGGCGGTGAGCGGCGTGTTGGAGGCGGGCTTCAGGACGACGGTGTTCCCCGCCGCCAGGGCCGGCCCGATCTTCCAGGCCGCCATCAGGTAGGGGTAGTTCCAGGGAGCGATCGAGCCGACGACGCCGATCGGCTCACGGCGGATGATGCTGGTGTAGCCGGTGGCGTACTCGCCGGCCGACGTCCCCTCCAGGATCCGGGCCTGGGCCGCCATGAAGCGGATGTTGTCGTTGGCGAACGGCAGATCGGAATTGATCGTCAGCTTGTGCGGCTTGCCCGTCTGCGCGGTCTCCATCTCCGCCAGGCGCTTCAGGTCCTGGTCGAGCCGGTCGGCCAGCTTGTTGAGGAAGGTGCCGCGCTCCGCGGGCGTCAGGCGCGACCACTTCTTGAAGGCCGCGCGCGCGGCCTTGACCGCGCGATCGACGTCCTCCGCCGT
>WNGM01004858.1_pt1 | contig 16343 bp, 17 predicted proteins | sample 5400571 | NCBI WGS metagenome assembly WNGM01 (sample SAMN13153378, study PRJNA577476) | soil metagenome | isolation source: 100 cm soil or saprolite under Garry oak tree replicate 2 | place: USA:California | collected 2016-06-15 | reverse complement strand
CATCGAGCAACGCAAACTGCACAAACCAGACAAAGCGCTTTATTACTGGCTCAAGATTCTCGCGAATTCGATCTATGGATTCTTCGTCGAACTGATACCAGACATTCTGAGTTCCCACGTGCCTGTCAAAGTGTTTTCGGGAGAGGCGAACTTTCGTGATTCGTCGGACGTAGTCGAGAATCCTGGCCGTTGGTTTTTCCCGCCCTTGGCTTCACTCATCACGTCTGGTGGACGCCTGCTTCTCGCCATGACCGAGGCGCTTGTGAAGAAAAAACGAGGTACCTATCTATTCTGCGACACAGATTCACTGGCAATCGTCGCCTCGAAAAAAGGAGGACTGCTTCGCATTCCAGGCAGTAACGGTCTCAAGATTCTATCGTGGGCTGAAGTGAAGGCCATCGTCGGCCAATTCGCTGCACTGAATCCTTACAACTTTAAAGGTTCAATCTTGAATCTCGTGGATGCGAACTACCTGGATGACCCAAAGAATGCACAGCGGCAGCTGTACGGGTACAGCATCGCAGCAAAGAGGTATGCCCTTTACGAAAAGATAGGCGCTAAAAACATCAGAATCGTTGATCCCAAAGCTCATGGCATTGGATTCTTGTATCCGCCCAAGGACTCTCCGAAGGATTGGGAAGAGGACGTGCCGCAATGGATCTACGAAATGTGGGACTACCTCGTTTGTGGCGCTCTCAAGCTCAAGCGCAAGGCTCCGTCTTGGCTCGACCTCCCGCAGATGATGCGTCTTACGATCACTACGTACAATGTCTTGGAAATGCTCGGCGAGTGGGAAATCGCTCGGCCCTACAATTTTCTTCTCTTGCCTATGGTTGACCCCACGTTTGGTTATGCATTTCCCCGGGGTACAAACGAAAAGGTCCTGCTGGTCGCGCCATTTTCGTCCAAGCAGGAACGCTGGTTTGATCTGAAATGCATAAACATTCATACAGGCAAAAAGTACAAAATGGTGGACTGTACTAAGGGAAGGAATCCTCCGTACAACGTGGTCTTTCCTTCTCAATTCGAACGCCTTTTGATCGAATACCAAGAGCATCCCGAAGCCAAGAGCCTTGCGCCCGATAGTGGGCCATGCCAGGCAGACAGTAGCGGACTGCTACAGCGTGCCCATGTCATTGCCGGGGAGTTTCGCTATGTGGGCAAGGAAACGGATCGCAAATGGGAAGAAGGCGACGACATCAGCGTTTTGGAGTTCAAGACTACCGAATACGGACGCGCGAAGATGGTAGTTGCGGACACTTCGATTGCAGATGAAATTCGCGCAATTGGCATCCGCAAGACGATGGAGTTGACGAAAAGTAGTCAGCACACCCTAGAAAAGATTATGGGCGGCAAACCTGTGAAACGCGGGACTCTCGAACACGTGCTCAAAGCAATTCAGGCTTACCAATCAAGAATGAAGACGACCAATGATGTGTAGCGTCCTTCTCCGCAAAGTTATCGTTCGAGTTATACTCATGCGAGTGCGTAAGCAATGCGTATTATCCTCGGATACAGTGAGTTCAAGGGATACTCTCTCTCGGAGATCCCTGACGCACTAACTCCAAACATTATCCGAACGCTTTCCCTTGCAGTCCGAACAATATGATCCTGCTGATGGTTACACTCTTGTCATAACTGTTGCGATCCACGAGGAGATTCAGCGACGGGACGCTGGGGGTGAGCGCAAGAAAAGGCTGCCTACGCTGAAGGAACTCGCATCGGACTTAGTGACGAAAGGCTTCCATCATCTCAGCAAGACGTACCATCCTGACCGAAAGGGCGATCCAGAAGCACAGCGGCGGCCTCAATCAAGTGCGAGATCGTCTTCTAGAAGCCTGCCAGGACATTGTTGATGAAAATCAAGATGCAATTATCATTCAGGCCCCGGAAGAAAGAATTCGAGAGGTTAGCGACGATGAGATTCCGTTCTGAAACCGCAGCTAGCGATATACGATTTGTATCTTGGTTAAGAACTACATGGCTCTAGACCTTAAGGAATTCTCCGGAAAGCTTCTGAGATGTCGAGAGCAGCTGCGGCTCTCAATTGCGGAGGTCTCAACGTCGACTGGCATTCCAGAAGACCGCCTCACTTCTCTCGAAGCAGGCAAGACAGCACCAACCGGGGACGAAGTATTGATCCTTGCGGACTTCTATATGTGCGACTATCGCTTTTTCGTTTCCAATGAAAAGCTTGCGTCCTTTGAACAGACAGAGAACATGTATAGGCGTTATGGCGATCAGTTCTCAAAAAGCGACCGCTGGGTAGTTCAAGAATTCCTTTTCCTGTGCGAGTGTGAAGAGCTACTAATAAGGACTCTACAGAAACCCAGGACCGAATTTCGGTACGAGCCTACGGGCCCTTACTTCAAAGGCCACGCCGAGGACGCTGCAACTAGATTGCGTCAACATTTCGAATACGGCGATGACCCCGTAGCGCCAGACGTCTTTTCAGATTTTCGCAAGATCGGCCTCCATATATTTCGCAGGAGGCTCGACAACTCGAACATTTCTGGGCTTACTGTTCGCCATCCGGTCGCAGGCCCTTGTATCCTCGTGAACTACTCCGAAGACATCTACCGGCAAAGATTTACCGTAGCGCATGAGGCTGCACACGCCATCATGGACCAAACTGACATCGTAGTCTCGTTTTCGAAATGGGACCCTAAGAATTTGGTTGAAATCCGGGCGAACACGTTTGCATCGCGTTATTTACTGCCCCTGCGTTTGCTCAAAAGGTTGCCAGTTCCAATCTGGAACCGATCAGCAATTGTCCAGTGGGCGATGGAACTGAAAGTAAGCACATCGTTGCTTGCTACAGCCCTAAAGGAAAATGGAATCATCGATGATGAGACCTATCGCGATCTCACCAAAGTCAAAGTCCAAACAACTCTCAAGACCGATCCAGAGCTAGATGGGCTCACTGCCAAGTCGCGCGAGCGCAAGAAGATGCTTTTAGAACGTGGCTTGTCGGCCTTCTATGTGTCGCTGTGCTTTGACGCCCTGACTGAAGGGGCCATAACCAATGCGCGGGCTGCCGAGATGCTGCTGATAGATGAAGAGGAACTCTCAGGATTGGCGGAAATGTTCCATGTGAAATCCGCGCTATATGATTGACCCATCAAGATTCGACATTTTAAACGTGGCCGATACATGTTCGATCTGGAATGTTCTTGCGTCTCGCGTACTACACACAGCCGCCCAATCGGCCCGCGTGTCTCTCTGTCTCACCGAATTCGTCCGATACGAATGTCTCCACAAACCAGGACAACCTCGTCCGGAAAGAGCCGAATTGCAGGGCAGGCTGCGCCGTGAGCTTCGATCTGGACGGGTAGTGGCTTGTAGTATCAACATTGAGGACTTACAAGATGTGGACGCCCTTGAGAAGCGCAAACGCGTAAGCAAGGGGGAACTGTCCTCTATTGTATTTGCGAAAAAGACCCAGCAAGCCTTTATGACGGACGACAAAAAAGCCGCGCACTTGGCGCGTACAATGATACCCATAGCCAAAGTTCAAAGCACACCCCACCTGCTAGGTTGGCTGTATTTCACTGGGCGACTCCTTGATCCCGACAAGGGAACGATTTTGGCTGAACTAGCAGAACTGAAACGTAACTTACAGCGTCAGATAGAGGCGGCGTACGACGAAGCTCTGCGATGCAGACTGATGGCCCAAACAACTACCAATCCTTAGCGAAACCATCCGCCTCGCGCTTCTCGTGCCCACGCTTCTCCACCGCACCGTGCAGTGCTTGAATGCTTTAAGGGAACGATGTCTGGTTCGTCTTTTCGCAATAGAGCGCGAAGAGCATTTGAAGGTCTTCCCGTCCGAAAACTGCGGGTTTGTTTAAGCCGTAGAGGTTCCGACGGCTTAGGTACTTAAAATCAAACCATCGGTCACTGGCGTCGCTGATTGGGTAGCATTCCCACATCATCGGGAGGTAGTCGTCGCTTATCTGAAGGCCTACGGCGTGGACGAGTCTCAGCGTTGGCTTTGATCCCAATCCGAGGCCAACAATTTATTCCAGAAAAAATCGATGATGCTGTGATTATCGGTTGCTTCCTTGAATTCGGACGCGCTTTTACACTGTTCGCATTCCCACCAGTAACCCGGCATGTGTGTGGCCTCCTTCGAGCGGTCCCTTTGAGCGTGTACCGTAGGTTAGAATCGCGCCATGGGCTATGCCACCTGGGAGTTGCTGTACAGGCATTTGGCACCGAAAACGGTGAAATATGTCCGTTCCGTGGTCTCGTACCTCGATATTCTAGGATTCAGCGAATTGATCGAGACAAGAAAGGCAGGGGAAATCTCACATATATTGCGCATCTTGGCTGAGTCGGTAAAGCCTAGCCCGATTTTTAAGGAGGAAAGAATCAGATTTACGAAGTTTTCGGACACTGTCATACGGAGCATGCCAATAGCAACACATTATCCCCACAATTTCATCTTCGAGCTTCGGAATCTACTACACGCACAGCTCGCTCTCATTCCGCGGGGAGTCCCTATTAGGGGTGCTGTCACAATTGGCGACGTTACCCAGAGTTGGAAGGTCGTGTACGGCCCGGCCGTCGTAAAGGCTTATACTCTCGAAAATCAAGCGGGTTCACCCCCAAGGATTGTTGTGGACGAGGACGCCTTGGCATCGATCCAAGATGCGATAGAGGATGCAAATCTAACTTCGGAGTTAGCTGGGTTGGTTAGAAAAGACGGACAAACAACATTCTTAGACTACTTGGGGGCCTGCGAGCTTGAACTTAACGTCCCTGAGCAGGAATACACATTATTTCTGGAGTTACATCGCGACTTTATCCATAACAACCTGACCAAATACGCATCGATCCCCGCCAAACTTTCTAAATATCAGTGGCTTAGGGATTATCACAACCGCACTCTTCAAGAACGATTTGGCGCTGATCTTCCCCAACGCTTACGAGTATAGATGCAAGTAGCAAGTAGAATGATCCCGCCTCGCGCTCGCCGCTCCCGCGCGCGCCGCACGTCCGTTCGCCACTCTCCGGGGCAGAAAGGCAGGGTGTAGCACTTTTGCCGTCGCCATACACTAACCCCTGCTTTCCTTGCCCCTGCTTTCCTTGACACCCTCTCGCGGCTGCCAGTAGACTCAAAACGCGCACATTTTTCGGCGGAGTTTCAGCGAGAATGCTGCTGTCACGCGATTTCGTAGGTTATATGGCGAACGAGGTGGTCAAGCGCCTGCTTGCCAACAAAATGATCGAGGCCGGCAAGCCCGCTGCTCTTGCCGAGCGCATCCGTCTCAAGATGGCCGAGGAAATTGGCCTGGAAGATCGCCTGAACGAGGAAGTCCGCGAAATCCTCAGCCAGCATGCCGAGGAGATGCGCCGCACAGGAGCCTCCTATCAGGAGATGTACAAAAAAGTGAAGGGGGAGCTGGCGCGGCAGCGCAAACTGATTCTGCGCTGAGCGCGATCCGCGCGAAAGCAGCGCGCGCCGTCAGGAGCCTTCGCGCAACGTTATGCGATTAAGCCGCGAAAAAACGGTACGGCTGTCCCACCTCATTACCGACGTCCTCGTGGCCGGCGAAGACGTCGAATTTATCGAAGACCGCGCCACCATTCGCCAGAACGTCGTGGAAATTTTGCTCAGCCTGCTCAAAGAAGAAGAGCAAGTTGACGCCCAGGTCCGCCAGAAGATCGGTTCTCAAAAGAAAGAGATTCTCGAGGGCAGCGAGGAATGGGACGTTCTTTATCGCAAGTATTACTCGGAAGAGATGCGCAGGATGGGCATCGGGCATCAGCCTAGCGCGACCAGCTGTTTGCAAGCTTCTGCGGCAAACAAAAACAGCGCCGCCTGAAATCAGCAGCGCCGAGACATCTAGTGCCGTTCCAACTTGTCTCGCCAAAGAATGCCTGTCCGCGACCTTGGACCGAACGAAACTTGTATCCCGACCGGTCCCCTTTCGGGGACAGGTTCGGTTTCGTTCGGCCCTTGTTGAACTTTTGCGTCGTCAGGGCGAAGCGCTTGGCCCAAATAGTTGGAACGGCACTAGAAGATGCGCTCGGCGCGTTGAAGTCCGTATTTTTCGCTTTGGTTCCGAAGCTTACGGATTGTTCTGGTTGTTGGGATCGTCCTCGGGACGCCTCTTCAGCGTCGGCCGATCCGGATCGTCCGATGGACTATCGCCGCCTTGCGCGCCGGGCTGTTGCTGCCCGCCCTGACCGGCTTGCGGCTGCTGCCGCTCGGTGCGCGTGCGCAGCGTAGGCTTGTCTTTGTTGGTCTTACTTTCTTGCAGCTTATTGCGGTTCTCGATGCCCCGCAGCCGCGCCTTCACGGTGTCGAATTCCGAAGTAGTCACGATGTACTGCTCTCGCGCGGGCAATACGTTGCCAATTTCCTTCTGAATGGATACGACGCGCTCCGGCGTCGGCGGATGCGTCGAGAAAAACTTCGGCACCGTTCCTGGCTGCCGCTTCTCCTCGGCCTCCACCTTCTCGAAGAACGTCACGAACGCATTCGGGTCATACCCCGCCGCATACATATATTGCAAGCCGAGGTAGTCGGCCTCGAATTCGGCATCGCGCGAAAATTTCAAGAAGGACATGGGAATGGCGAAGTTCAGTCCCTCATAAAGTCCATAACCCGCCCAGCCCCCCGGGCCGAGCAGGATCAGCGGAATCGTGGCCATCTGCGCCAGTTCGCCCTTGGTGGCGTTCTTGGTGCCGTGCCGCGCGGCTACGTGCGCGATCTCATGAGCCATCACGCCCGCGAGTTCCGCCTCCGAATCGGCGCGCAGGATTAGCCCGCTATGCACGTAGAAAAATCCGCCCGGCAGCGCAAACGCGTTTACCGCGTCGGAGTCAATCACTTTGATCGTGAACGGAACCTTTGCATCCGAGTTGCGCACCAGGTTCTGCCCCACACGGTTCACATATTCCGTGACGACGGGATCATCGATCAGCTTCGACGACCGCTCCACTTCCTGCGCCAGGCTCTTACCGAGTGCCATTTCGCGCTCGAGGGAATAGAAGTTGACACCTCTGCCGACTCCACGATTCCCGATGGCCTCCACGTCCGCTTTCGAGCCCGGCTTGACGTCAGGCTTGTCCTTTTGCGGAATGGGAGTTTCGTCTTTTGAATCTTTCGCTTGAGACTGCTGTTTGTCGCTTTCTGTCGATTTCGGCTTCTTTGTTTCCTTGTCTTTATCTTTATTCTTCGCCTTCTTCTGCGACGCTTGCGAATCGGTCTGTTGCGAATCGCCCGGCGAGGCCTGCGGCTGCTGCGGCCCGGAATCCTGCGTCGGCCCGGCGGTTGGTGCAGTTTGAGGCGTGGGATTGGCCGACGGTGGCGCCGGCTGCGAGGGTGCCTGCGGCGCCGCCAAAATAGGAAAGGCCAGCGCCACTGACAACGCCAGCCCCAAAAGGCCTCGGCTCAATAAGCCGCTAGGAATCACTAAACGCGACTGTGTCATGGTTTGCTCCGGCCGCTGCTGCTCCAGGCAATTATACATCCACGCGTGCGCCGCGGGTAGCGCAAGCTACCATTTCCGCCTTGGACGCTCAACGCTTGAAGATAGATTCCTTCTTTTTGATGGCCTCAGGTCACCCCGGGTTTCCCGCCTTTTTCCATGAAGTGCAAGAATTTATGATCCGCCCCTGAAAGCATTTAGGCGCCCGGCCCATGGGTAGACGTGGCCGTTTAGCCCTCGCCTGCCGCGCCAAAACCCCTGTTTTCCAGCCTCCCGTTCGTGTGCGTCCCGCCTGTAACAACCTGTACCTTCGTTCAGTTGACACTGGACGCCCCTTCCCCCAAGATTCAGTTCGAAACACACGGCCAAAATGTCAGTTTCCAAAATACAGGTTGGTCAGGTGTGGAAAAAGGCAGGAAGCGAGGAGAGTTTCCTCGTGACCCGCCTGTATAGCGAGGCCCTCGCTACCTTCGCCGTCCTTCGTCCCGCCGGCAAGGAAACCGCCGCGCTGCTTCGCGTCAAGGTGATACGAAAAGGCGCTGCCCAGGCCCTCCCCGGCTTCTCTATGGCCCAGGATTCCGACGAATTCTAAATCGACCGCACCGGCAATTCCACCACGTCTTCCACTTGCATCACTTCTTTAACCAAAAAAGGCTCGGCGTGCTCTACTCCGACGAGTTCGCCGTAAAATCGCGCTACAAGATGCACTTCGTGCACCAGCCGGTCGAGCGGTAGATAGACCTTCGAGCGCCGCTCGCGTCCCTTCGGCTGGAACTGCGATCGGTAGGCGAGGATTGCCTTGGTGCGCCGTGAAAACTCGCGCGATATATCCACCACAAACGAAGGGCGCACGCTGCGATCATAGGTCGTCGAATACAGCACCTTGAACGGCCGGTACGCCTCGCCCTCTAATTCCAGCCGCTTCAGTCCGGCCAGAAAGCAGGCCTCATAGCCCAGCCGGGATGCCGTGTAATGGTCGGGATGCCGCCCCTCCCAGTACGGCAAGATCACGGTTCGCGGCCGCAACGCCCGGATTCGCCGCGCCATGGCCAGCTTGTATTCCATGCGCATCTCCAGGTGCGCATCGGGAAGGCCCAGGTTCTCGCGATGGGCCACGCCCAGGATGCGCGCCGCGGCCGCAGCCTCCTTCCGGCGCCTCTCCACCGAGCCGCGTGTGCCCATCTCTCCTCCGGTCAAATCCAGGATTCCCACGGCATAGCCGCGGCGGACCATCTTGATCAACGTTCCGCCGCAGGTGAGTTCCACGTCATCGGGATGTGCGGCTATCGCCAACAGATCCAATTTCATTGCGCCTCCTGAATTTAGGCGGCCGATTGTAGCGCATGCCCCAGGCACCGGCGCCTTATGCGAACAGCTCCCGACCCCGTGGGTTCCTCGACTCTGTGTTAGATTGCTGCCTCGGCGTGAACCTCCAGGGACAAGTCGCTTTAGTTACCGGCGCAGGGCGCCGCATCGGACGCGCCATCGCTCTGCGGCTGGCGGCCGAGGGCGCTCGAATGGTCGTGCACTATCGCAATGCGCCATCCGAAGCCGAAGCCGTTGCCGCGGAAATCGTCCGCGCCGGCGGTGAAGCCCTTTGCATGCGAGCCGAACTCACCCGCGTCGCCGAAATCGACCGCCTTTTCGAGCAGATCGAACAGCGCTTCGGGCGACTCGACATTCTGGTGAACAACGCGGCAATCTTTTCCCCAACTCCCGTCGGCCGGACGCAGGAAGGACAATGGGATGCGATCCTCGACACTAACCTCAAAGCGCAGTTCTTTGCTGCACAACGTGCCGCGCCCCTCCTCGTTCAAACCGGACGCGGCCGAATCATCAATTTCGCTTCGCTTGGTGGCCTCCAGGCGTGGCCCAAGTACACCGCCTACAGTGTTTCGAAAGCGGGCGTGATCATGCTCACGCGCTGCCTGGCCCGCGCTCTTGCGCCAGCCGTCACCGTAAACGCCATCGCTCCCGGAACCATCTCGTTCCCCGAAGACGCGCCCGAGATTGCCGAACGCGCCATCCGCGGCGCTCCCTTGCGCCGCACCGGCTCCGCCGAAGATATTGCCAGTGCCGTCGTCTACTTAATCGGCGCGGGATTCGTCACCGGCCAAGTCCTGGTTGTCGATGGCGGCTCGTCAATCCCGTCCTAGACGGGCGCCTTGAAAGCCCTCGGTATTAGTCAAATTTTCTCCGCGCACGAGCCGCGAAATCACCTGCCGGTCCGCGGGCAAAAAGTCGTAGCGCGGCAATTCCGTCCTCGGCGCCCATATAATTCGTTGGAACGCGAGGTTTCGCGGCGGGTCCTTGAGTGCGGCAGAGAGAAAGGAGATCTGCACGGCCTCGCTCATCTCCGCATAGCGATGTCGCACCATCTGTACCAAATCGCCGATATTCGGGGCGGCGCCCAGCTCCTCGCGTAACTCGCGCTCGAGCGCCTGGCGCGGCGTCTCGCTCGGACGCATCTTCCCACCGGGAAACTCCCACTTGCCACCAAGGATTCTGCCCGCCTGCCGCTGGCAGATCAGCACTCGGCCGTTCTGCTCAATGATCCCCGCTACCACGCGTATCATCGCGGTGACACTACCATAGCTGCGAATGGAAGGCACTTTGGTACAATGAGGCCGGAATGTGCTGCCGCTGCGTTCCGGCTGATGCGCTTGCGGTCCCGCTGACTCCGCAAGGGCATTCCTGTTTTTGGGTTCCTTCCCTGGCTTATCTGTCTTCACACCCGATCGTGAATCCGCAACGAACGGTCGCCAGCATGATGCGTCTGGTTCTCTTGATTCTGGCGCTGCTATTCGCTTTTGGCGCCGGCGCGAGCGCACAGACGAGCCGCGCCTCAGATTCGGCGGCGCGGCCGCGGGTCGTCGAATTGAGGATCGGCGATGAAATCGAGCCGATCATGGCCGAATACATCGATGGCGGCATCAGCGATGCGGCTAAGCAGCATGCCAGCTTGATCTTGATCACCATGGATACGCCCGGGGGCCTGGGAACCTCCATGGAAGATATCATCCAGCACATCCTCTCTTCGCCCGTGCCCGTGGTGGTGTACGTCTCTCCGGTCGGCGCGCGCGGTGCGTCTGCCGGATTTTTTATTCTTCTCTCCGCCGATGTGGCCGCCATGGCTCCCGGGACGCACGCCGGGGCGGCCTCGCCCTTGATCGCTGTGGGCGGCGTTCCCTTGAACGTAGACGAGACGCTGAAGAAAAAAATTCTGAACGATGCCACGGCCTTCCTGCGCAGCTATGCCGGGAAGCGGGGGCGCAACGTGCAGATTGCGGAGACGGCGGTTACCGATGGCAAGGCTTTCACGGAAACCGAAGCGCTCAGCGACAAGCTCGTGGATCTGGTCGCCAACTCGCCGGAGGATTTGTTCTCCAAGCTCAACGGGCAGACGATCAAGCGATTTGACGGCTCGGAAACGCGCCTCAGCCTGGACAATCCCGAAATCGTAACCATGCAAATGTCCGCCCGGCAGCGCTTTCTGGCGCGCATCGTGCAGCCCGACGTCTTTTTCATTCTGCTGATCGCCGGCGTGCTCGGCCTGTACGTCGAATTCACGCATCCGGGCATGATCGCCCCGGGAGTGATCGGCGCAATCGCACTGGTTTTGGCGCTGTTCGCGATGCACATTCTTCCGGTAAACTTTGCGGGCCTGCTTTTGATCATCGTGGCGCTGGGCTTGTTTATTTTGGAGGCGAAGTACACCAGCCACGGGGTCCTGGCCGCCGGCGGCGTCATCGCCATGCTGCTGGGCGCGTTTATGCTGATCCGCTCGCCACTCACGGGGGCCGGCGTCAGCTTCGGCGTGGCGCTCGGGGTGACTGGGCCCGCCGCGGTAGTCACGATCTTTCTCATGCGCTTGGTGCTGCGTTCGCGCGACTGGAAGCAGTCGACTGGAGCGGAGCAAGTGGTGGGCGTGCAGGCCGAAGTTACCGAAGCCATTGCGCCGGTGGGCGGCGACGCAGCGCCTGCGTCATTTCAAGGTATGGTGCGCTTGCGCGGAGAGCTCTGGCGGGCGGTGGCCCCGGTAGCCATTCCGGCGGGGGCGCAGGTGCGAGTCGTGCGGGTCTCGGGACTGACGGTGCACGTCGTGCCTGCGGAATCGGGCGCACGCTGATATGATCGCGCGGGGCGTTGAGAAGCACCGCACTTGGATTTTTGCTGCCTGCGGAAGGAGACGCTGATGGACTTCAGCTTCACGGGGCCGCTCATTGCCATAATCATCTTCCTGATCTGGTTCTGGAACTCTCTCTACGTCATCAAGGAGTGGGAGCGTGGAGTCGTTTTGCGTCTCGGACGCATGTTGCCCGACGCCAAGCCGGCCGGGCTGCGCCTGGTTTTCTGGCCGATCGAGACTCTCTATCGCATCTCGTTGCGCATCGAAACTCTTGACGTGCCCGCGCAGGACATCATCACGCGCGATAACGTCTCCGTCAAAGTAAACGCGGTGTGCTATTTCCGCGTGGTGGACGCGAACCTGGCGCTTTCTCAGGTGCAGAACTACCTCTACGCCACATCGCAGAAAGCGCAAACGACGATCCGCAGCATTGTGGGCCAATTTGAGCTCGACGAAATCCTCGCCGAACGCGAAAAGGTAAACGCCAAACTGCAAATCATCCTTGACCAGGACACCGAGCCCTGGGGTATTAAGGTAACCAAGGTGGAAGTGAAGCAAGTTGACATCCCGGAGCAGATGCAGCGGGCCATCGCGCGGCAGGCGGAAGCCGAACGCGAGCGGCGCGCCAAGATCATCCATGCTGAGGGCGAAATGCAAGCCTCCGCGAAGCTCGCCGAAGCGGCCGGCGTGCTGGAGACTCAGCCCGCTGCCATTCAGCTCCGCTACCTCCAGACGCTGACGGAAATCGGGGCGGAGAAAAACACCACCATCATTTTTCCGATCCCCATCGACATCATCAATGCTTGGGTGAAGAAGTCACTCGAGCCGGGGCGCTGATGGCAGCAGGGAATCGCCGAGGTCGCGATTGGGTGCTCGGAGGACGCCATCTCGCCGGCATCTTCGTCTTGCTCGTCGTATTATTCGGGATGGTGTTTACGCTCGGTTACCTCCTCGGACGCAATCAATACGATGCGCAGCTCCGCGCAGCTGCGAGCACTCTTCCCGGCAAACCAGACAGCGTGAGCGATAAGCCGGTGAAGGCAAGGCGCGGTTCGGCTGAGACTGATAAACTCGAGAAGCCGCTCGCGCCTGCGGATTGGGATTTTTATCATTCCGCGGAACCGGCAAAGCCCGCCGAGCCCATGCCCGAGCCACCGAAATCCGTGGTGCCTAGCCGCGCGAACGCCCCCGTGGCAGGGAAATCTGCTTCGCGCATCCAGTCCGCGCGATCAAACACCAAATCGCTGGATCCGCCGACCGTCCCGCGGGGCGCCGTCGTTTTGCAGATCGCGGCCATGGCCCGCCAGGCCGACGCCGTTGCGTTGGCGCAGGCATTACAGCGCAAGAAATTCCCCGCCTTCGTGCTGCCGCCCAGAGCCGGCCGTTATTATCGCGTGCGAGTCGGACCGTATCCCGACGCGCAATCCGCCGATTTCGCGCGGCAGAAACTTGAGAGTCAAGGTTTCAAGGCCATCACCCGTCGTTGACGCGCGCCGCGCGACGGGGGCAGCGGAGCGAAGCCAAAGTCGCGTGCAAACGCGCCCCTCTGCGCAAACCCGCCCCTTTGGCCAAATCCTTCCGCGGAAATGGCGCCTCTTGCTTTCCTTCATTTCCGGCGTCTTGCTGGCTCTGGCCTTCCCCAATTTCAATCTGCCGTTTCTGGCATGGATTGCGGTTGCGGTACTGATCATCGCCTCGCTCGAAGGAGGCGTGGGCGAAGCGGCCCTCCGTGGTTTGCTTTTTGGCGTCGCGTTTTATCTGTTCTCCATCCCCTGGATTTATACGGTCATGCGCCAGTATGGGCCGTTGCCTCGATGGGAAGCCGCCGGAGTGATGGCGTTGATGATTCTGGCGGCATCGCCTTACTTCGTGGCGTTTACTCTCCTCCTTACCTGGATCGCCCGTCGCGATAAGAACCTCGCGTTATTCGGCGCGCCATTTCTTTGGACCGCTCTCGAACTTGCCCGGGCACGCATGCCCGACATCGCCTTCCCGTGGGAACTCCTCGGCTATTCCGCCGCGGGCAATCTCGCGCTGGTGCAATTGACGGCGATCACCGGAATTTACGGCCTGTCCTTAGTTGTGGCCGCATATAACGCGGCCGTAGCCTGGCTGATCGGCTCCGTCATCGCCTTGCGCGGCCAGAGGCCATGGCGCCTTCCTGCCAGCGTGCTGGCCGCCTTCAGCGCGCTCGTCCTTGCCGCCGCGCTTATAGGCCCGCGATTTGTCCCCGCAGCTCACGCTTCGCAGGTCGCCCATCTGGTGCAAACGGATTTGCCGCAGTCGATGGAGTACCCGGCCAATTGGGATGCTGTTCATGCCGGGGACATGTCTGAGCTCGATCGCATCAGCATCGCGGCGGGGCAGAAGGATCCCGGGCTCGTCGTCTGGCCCGAAGTTCCCGCACCTTTTTCGCTCCGCCAGACGGATTTCGCCCGTCGTGCGCAGGAGATTGCGCGCGATTCCAAAAGCAATTTCCTGCTCGGCGTGGTGGGCTGGGAACCCGGTCCAGACGGCCGGCTGGCCGCTTATAACAGCGCGGCCCTGCTGGATCTCCAGGGCCGCGAGGAATTTCAGTACAATAAGATTCACTTAGTCCCCTTCAGCGAATACGTGCCTTGGCGCGACTTCTTCTGGTTCGCCAAGAATCTCACGGGACTTGCGGGCGATTTTCGCCATGGCACACGCTACGCTGTAGGGGACTTGCCTGGCGGGCATTTCGGCACTTTTATCTGTTACGAGGCAGTATTTCCAAACGAGGTCCGGCGGTTTGTCTTAAACGGCGCAAACCTGCTGATCAATCTCTCGGATGACGGGTGGTTCGGGCGCTCCGCGGCGCCCGCACAGCATCTGCAGATGGCCCGCGTTCGCGCCGTGGAACATCGCCGCTGGCTGCTGCGCGATACGAATAACGGGTTCACCGTTTCGGTGGATCCTTACGGGCGCATCGTCGCCAGCCTGGCCCCGGATATCCGCGGAGAGTTGGATGCTCCTTACGCGTTTCGCAGCGATAAGACGGTCTACACGCGCTGGGGCGATTGGCTGCCCGGAATTTGCGTCGTAATCAGTCTCGTTTTGCTGCTCGTGGCATGGGTACGCAGCTAAAAAATGTATCAGCGCGCCCTCTGCGTCATCCCTTCCGATTCGCGGAGAACCTCGCACTATTTTCGGGCAGGTGATTCTTCGGTTGCCAAGCGGCGGTGGGTCCGGCATATCGCGTTACGGCAGGCTCAGCCATGCGAACAGCCCCGCAACAATTGCCACTAGGACGAGGACACCAAGAACAAACACAATCTTACGTTTCCCAGGACCGGTTGCCGTTATATTCTTTAGCAACTCGCGTTCCTGCGCCTCGCGGCTCGCGTGCATCAACCATTCGTTCAGGGTGATCTGTTCCGCGCTCTCGACGTTATCGAAGCGAATGCCCATTCCCTCATTGCTGATCGAATAGATGACCTTGCCTTCGCTGTGGAACCTCTGGCCTCTGGCCATGGCCGTCAGTTTGACAATCGTTCCGGGATTAAACGGCGTGGGGGTCCTCACATGACAACCGGAGTGGCTAACATTAGCGGTCTTGGACATGACCTGTTGGCCTGATTTGCGGTCTACGACTTCGACGGCTGCGACGAAGCTATAACGAAGTCCCGCGCGCTGGGGGTACCAGGTGCTGGTTTCCGCGATTACGTCGGTCCCCTGAGAACGAGCCGCACTAGTCATAAATCGGCGCCTTCGCTCCATTAAGGGCCGGTTGGGTTGCGGGGCAGGCCCTTAGCTAGATCGTAAATAGACCTGCCGAAGGGTTCAAGAGGCAAATGCCAACGCTATAGCGGAACTGTAATATGGCATGTCACCTATTGTGCAGACGAAAACATCAGGGTAAGTACAACTGCGGCATACGAGTAGCCTCCCAGCACACTCCTCCTCGCCGCTTCTCGGGGCGCGGGCTAGCTATTCTCAAAATGAGGAAATTGCCTGTTCAATACGTGGAGACCTTGGCCCTACCCCTTGGGCCCATGGCTTCCTTTTCGGCTAATGAGTTTTTCTTCGGTCGGACCACGCGCGGTCATACCGAGGCTCTCGCTACCTTCTTCCCGCAGACTGGCGATTTCTCTAGGAGGCGAATTGTCGGAGCCGGTTCTCATTGTCGCTCGCGTGATCTTCTCGGAAATTTTTAGTATTCTAGAAAGGGACCAATCATGATCATCGAAGATCTCGAACATCGTTTTCAGGAACTCGGCGATCGCATCGGACTTGTGCGGAGTTATCTTTGACGTGCCCCGCTACCGCGGTCTCCTCAGCGAACTCCAAACTCGCAGTTCGCAGCCGGACTTCTGGCAGGATCAGGAAAAAGCCCAGCAGATTCTTCAGCAGCGCAAAGGCGCCGAAACCCGCATAGCCGCGGAAGAAAAGCTCTCCCGAATTTCAAGCGACATCGAGACCTATCTTCATTTGGCAAAAGAAGAGAGCGATGTCTCGCAACGTGAGTCTGTCCTGCGCGATATCGAGAAGGACCTCGACGCCGCCGAACAATACGTCGCGCAACTGGAGACCGAGACGCTGCTCTCCGGTGAAAGCGATCGCCTCAACGCTATTCTCACCATAAAGTCCGGCGCGGGCGGCACCGAATCGCAGGATTGGACGGAAATGCTACTGCGCATGTATTTGCGCTGGTGTGAGCGCAAAGGTTTTGGCGCGTCGGTGATCGACTCCCAACCCGGCGAAGGCGCCGGGATCAAATCCGCAACGGTGCGCGTCGAGGGCGAAAACGCCTA
>WNGM01003689.1_pt1 | contig 16349 bp, 13 predicted proteins | sample 5400571 | NCBI WGS metagenome assembly WNGM01 (sample SAMN13153378, study PRJNA577476) | soil metagenome | isolation source: 100 cm soil or saprolite under Garry oak tree replicate 2 | place: USA:California | collected 2016-06-15 | reverse complement strand
ACCTGGACACTCTGTGGTGGACGGCTGGCGCCGAGACGAGCGAACGAGAGATACACCGCAGAGCCTTCCGCGCTCGCTCGTCTCGTCTGCCAAGCCTACCACAGGCGTCCAGGTCGTACGACCCGCCGCCCCCACGGCCTCGACTCGCTCACTCCAGATGCCCACAGAGCAGGCCTCTCCACCCCAGACCACCACGATTCGCTTCTTCCTAACGCCAGTACTGCTGCGCCAGAGTGAGATGACCCTAACGCCGACCACGCTGCGCCAACTTACTTGTGACCTCCTTCCGCTTTTACCGCGTACCTATGTTGATAACCTTGACTTTCTCACCGACTACTTTATCTCCCAGCCGGTGATCCCTGAAAGGCTCACCACCCTCGTGCGCGAGCGTGTGCAAGCAGAGCCAGGCATCACCATCGGGTTGTTGGTCGGCGAAATAGCTGGCTTGCGGCCTCATGACCTGTATGCCCTCATTGCGCAAGAGCAGATCTTCGCGGATCTGCATCGCTGTATTCTGCGCGACCATTACCGCACGCATCTCTTTGCCGACCAGCCAACGGCGCTGGCGTATGCCCAGCTTGGCGTGCTTTCCTTCTCCCGCACCGGATTGATTGCCGAGCCGGTCACTGCTCCCATTGCCACCAATACCCGCTTGCTCTGGGATGGCCGGATCTGGACCCTGGTGAATTTAGGCGAAACTACGACGACACTGCTCCCGGAGTACGGCGAGCCTATTCAACTCTCTTCTGCCTTCTTTCTTCGTCTTCTGGAAGCGCGCACCATTGTCATCCCCAAAGGGGAGACAGAGGAGCAGGTGCCAACCGAAGCCCAAGAGCGCATGGCAGTCGCGAGCAAAGCGGATTTCCGTATCGCCAACGAGCGTTTCCGCTGGGTCAGCGCCTATCTCGAAGGAGACAAGGAGCAGGTGCGTCAGGCCCCGGTCTCGGAGCGCACGGTTCGCCGCTGGGCGCAGGCATATCAAGCGGCTGCGGCTCGCTACAGGACGGGCTATGTTGGTTTGCTCCCGAAGACATCCCAACGAGGGAACCGCCACGCCAAAGCTCCAGAGGAAGCGCAGGCACTTCTGCTCTCCTTCATTACCGATGGCTACGAAACGTCGCGGGAAGCGCCTGCCTGGGAAGTCTATCTGGCGTACCAGCGGGCGTGCGAGGAAAAACAGGTCGTTGCGCTCTCCTCCCGAACCTTTTACCGACAGATCAAACGGCGCGCTGGAAACGCCCAGACCAAAGCGCGTCAAGGAGCAAAGGCCGCCTATGCCCAAGAACCCTGGATTTTAGAGCTGACCTCCACGACGCCGCGACATGGCAACCGCCCCTTTGCCATTGTCCATCTTGACCACACTGAGCTGGACGTGATGCTGGTGTCCTCGGTCACGGGCAAGCCACTGGGCAAACCCTGGGTGACATTCCTGGTCGATGCGTTCTCCCGTCGCCTTCTCAGCGTGTACCTGACGTTTGATCCGCCAAGCTACCGCTCCTGCATGATGGCCTTGCGCATCTGTGTGCAACGCTTCGGACGCATGCCGGGCGCGTTGGTGGTCGATGGCGGGCGCGAGTTTCACAGTACCTATTTTGATGCGCTGTTGTTGCGCTATCATACCGCCAAAAAAGATCGGCCAGGATCAAAGCCGCGTTTTGGCTCCGTCATTGAACGCCTCTTTGGCACAACGAATACCGAGTTTGTCTACAATCTCCTCGGCAATACCCAGGCCGCCAAACGTCCACGCCAGCTCACCAAAGAGGTTGACCCGCGCAAACAGGCCGTGTGGCAACTCGCCGATCTCTATGCCTTTTTGTGCGAGTGGGCCTATGAGGTCTACGAACAAATGGACCACCCCGCGTTGTTCCAAAGCCCGCGCGATGCCTTTGTGCAAGGTCTGGTGCAGGCTGGAGAGCGAGAGCATCGCGCGATCCCCTACGCTGACGAGTTTCTCATGGCGAGTTCCCCATCGACGCGCAAGGGAACCGCCAAAGTGGAGCGAGGACGCGGGGTCAAGCTCCACGGGATCTATTACTCCGCGCTCCAGTTGCGCTCATCAGAGGTGGAGGGAACGGAGGTCGAGGTCCGGTACGATCCGTTTAATATTGGCATTGCCTACGCCTATGTCAAAAACACCTGGGTACGCTGTGTGTCTCAGTATCACACCTTTCTGCAAGGGCATTCGGAAAAAGAACTCATGCTGGCCTCCAAAGAGATTCGACGACAGAATCAGCTCCATACCAAAAATCGCACGGTCACGGCGCGACGCTTAGCGGACTTTCTCAACCATGCGTCTGAGCATGAAGCCATCCGGCAGCAACGCATTCGCGATCTTGAGGCCAAAGCCATTCTGGAGGCGATTGCTGGCGCTGTCGGGCAGGCAGGTGTGGAAACCGTGAGCGTCCCTGAGCCAACCGCGCTCGTGGCCCTGGCAAGAGCCAAAACCGTCGATTTTGCTTCCCTAACTGCTTTTGAGGAGTTTCATTAATGGAAATGCAGCCCACGCCCCTTTTTCGACCGGGATCACCGGAGGCGACCGCCGCCCTGCAACGCTTCAAGGCGTATGCCATGTCTCATACCCTGCTGGCTGAGGTGGACAAGCAGATCACGCGCGCGATTCACGAGCCTGCGGGCTTTGCCTTTGTCCTGCTCTATGGCCCAAGCGGAGTCGGCAAGACGACGCTCATTCGCCAATTGGAACATCGCGCAGGGGTGGGTAGAGAACCCGCGTTTCCTGGATTTGCTGGCGGACCACGACATCCCCACCCGTTTGCGCCTGTCCCGCTCTTGCTATTGGAAACCCGGCCACCGGATGGCACAACGTTCAATCGCGCCGAATACTACCAGGTCGCCCTCAAGCAGTTGGGAGAATATCCCTATGACCCTTCCTGGGAGCAGAAAAAAGGGCGAGGAAAAGACGCCAAATTCAATGACTCGGCAGAACTGCGCCAGATCTACGAGGCAGCTCTCCAGCGCCGAGGAGTGCGAACCATTATCTTGGATGAAGCGCAACATCTCCTCAAGCTGGCCAGTGGCGTCAAGATGATTGACCAGCTTGATTGGCTCAAAAGTATGACCAATACCACGGGCATCCTGTATGTTATTTATAATCTGGAACGCAGTGGAAGATTAGTAAATAACTGGCATTATGTATATTCTGAGCTCGTTTCCTCTGTCCTTTTCCAGAGAAGTCGAGCCAGATTATACATAATGCATATTTTAACGGGCACCTACGAATTGTTGCCCTTGCGCAATCTCAATGGGCAAGCCGCCAGGCGGGGCCTGGAAATCCACTTCCCGCGCTATCAATTTCAGCATGAACCCGATCAACTAGCGTTCCAGCGCACTCTGCTGACCTTGCTGCAACAGATCCCTCTCAAGGTCGAGATCAAGCCGCTGGTCGATCAATGGTCGTATTTCTACGAGCGATGTATCGGCTGTATTGGCGTCTTGAAAGACTGGCTCGTGCGCGCGCTGGCGGCAAGCCTGGCCGCTGGCCAGAGTGAACTGCTCCTGGAACGCATCCGGGAATGCTCGCTTCCGATTGTTCAATGCGAGAGTATGGCGCTGGAGGCGGCGGCAGGGGAGCAAGAATTGCATTACACGGCGAGCCGCCAACAACATTTGTGGGCGCTGCTGGGGATGAAGATGGGCGAGGACATGATCCAGCAGCAGGTACAGCCCATCCCAGAAGAACACGTGCAACCCCTGCCAGACAAAGCGACGACGAGGCAGAAGTCTCGTGTTGGCGAACAACAGCCCGTCCGCCTTGAGGTGGGAGAACCCCAAGACAAAGGGAGTGCGGAGAACTGCCCTTTTTCTGGGACAGTCGTGGAGCTTCAGTCGGCACAGATCCGAGCGACAGGAGTGGAGAAACTCCGGTGTCCGGCGTGCGGAGCAGCCAGAAAGGCGACGATTCGGGGAGAACTCGTCATCTATCCCCCTCACACGCCGCTGCGCATTGCACGTGCGAACAAAGGCCCTCAGTGGATCAGGCAAGGGACAACCTGGACCAAGCGGTAGCGAGGAGCGTCAGTGTGCGCGCACCGCTCATCCTTTGTTCACCCTCGTGCTTGCGCGCACTGTCAGGCAGATGCTTGGTGTCAATGTCGATCAGAGCTCGTCATCTACAACGTGCTTCCCGAGGAAGAGAGGATAGTGCATCTTATGCGCTTCCGTTCAAGCCGCCTGTAGTGCCAGGAGAGTGTCTATTGTCAGTCCTTAGCGTTGTTTTTGGGTCCGTTAATACTCAAGGGCCCATCATGCGCCGCAACTATCCCCAAGTCCAAGAGATCTTCGATACGGTTCCTCAAGGCACTGAGCCAATCGATCAATCGCTGCCATTGCAGCGGCATGAAGCCGATAAGCAGGTGAGCCAACAACGGCGAATGGCGATCTACGAGCATGTCATTTCGCTCTACGAACAGGGGAGCAGCCAGACGGAGATTGCCGCGCAATTGCACATGAGCCGCAAGAGCGTACGAACGTGTATGAAGGGGCCTCCAGAGCCGCCTGTGTACAAGCAACGTTCAACGAAGCTCGCTCCCTACAAAGCCTTTCTTCAGCAACGATTTGCTGAAGATGAGCAGAGCAATTCTTTGCTCTTGTATCGCGAAATGTGTGCTCGTGGCTATGATGGGTGTTGCTCGGTGGTGACCAGCTATGTGACTCAGCTTCGACAACAGGCAGGAGTGACGGCAGGAACGGGCGTCCATCAGAGCACTCAACCCAAACCTCTCAAAGATGATCTTCCCGCACCCAGTCAGATCCGTTGGTGGTTTGTGCTTCCTGTAGAGCGCCTCACCGTCAAACAACAAGCGCAACTGAAGAAGTTGCGCCAAGGGGAAGGAGCGTTTTCAGTCACCTACCAACTGGTACAAGCCTTCATCGCCTTGCTTCACCAACAGACCGATCAGGGGCTCACAGCATGGCTAGAGCAAGCTCAGAAGAGTTCTGTCGCAGAATTGGTCAGTTTTGCCAAAGGGATTCTACGAGACGAAGCAGCTGTGCGTGCAGGGTTGAGCTTGAATTGGAGTCAAGGACAGGTAGAAGGTGCAGTGAACCGATTAAAATTGATTAAGCGCAGTATGTATGGGCGAGCAAAGTTTGACTTACTTCGAATACGGGTGCTTTATGCCGCGTAACGATGGGATACTCTGGCTTTACTGCTGCGCTTACCACCAACTTTGCGCAAGAACCCGAAAAACAACGCTAAGGAATTGGATGAGAGAAGAGAGATTAACCGGCCATCTGTGACGCTGCTGAAGCCACTTAGTGGTGCATCCGGCAAGTTCAAGCCACTTTTGGAAGCTGTGCAATCCCGGGCTTCCTACGAGGCCGATGGCGCCGGCGTCGCCCCCACACATAGGGATGTTTGTGTGCATTCCAATAGGCCGTCGCCGTTTCGACTGCTTCAACCACCTCTTGCCACGTCTCGAAACGCCGCCCCTTGAGCGCGAGAGAGCGTAGCGTTTTCCACCAGGGTTCAATCAGATTCAAGTACGCGGCACACGTGGGCTGGAAGACAAACTCCCAGCGGGGATAGGCCAGATTGAAGAGCAAAACGTCGATGGACCGGTGCATCGTCAGATTATCCAACACGGCGTAGACCCGCTCCACATCTTGCGGGATCCAGGCCTCTACTTGTTGCAGGAAGTCGATCCAGTTGACCTTGGTGCGCCTGGGATAGCTTGCGGTGAGCACCTCCCCACTGCTGGGCTGAAGCGCTCCGAAGACGTAGCCTGCCTTCTCGCGCCTTCCATAATCAATCTCTTGCTTGGCTCGCTCGGCGGGTGTTGAGGCGCTGGGATGGGCATGCACCAGCTGCTTGCCCGGATAACTTTTGACGGCCACTGGACCCATCTGGTCTAGACAGACGCGAGCGCTGTTTGCGGGCGGGCTGGTGTAGAGGGTTTCGATGGCCCCCTTTTTTTGGCGAAATCGGGATCGACCCGCTCGCCAAACCAGCTCTCCTCATGTCGCCAACTGAGGCCTTCGGCGATGCAGATCTCACTGATGCGGCTGCGCTGCATGCGAATGCCTTTGACCCGGTGCAAGTGCTCGACCAGTCGATCCAATGTCCAGATCGCGTAGTCCTCCCCCACGTCGCGAGGCTTGGAGAGAGCCGTCTGGATAATGCTGCCGACCTCCTCTGGGGTGTAAGTCGCCGGCCGACCAGAGCGGGGCGCTTCTTCCAATCCTTGCAATCCCTGCTCGTTAAAGCGGTGGAGCCGATTGCGCACCATGCGTTCACTGACTTCGAGCTGCTTTGCAATCTCGGGCGTCAACTGCCCTTGGCTGGCCAGCCAGATGATTTGGGCTCGTTTCAGTTTCCCAACGGGCGTGTTTCGCGCATGCACCAGTCGCTCAATCGTCTTTCGTTCTTCCTCGCTCAGTTCTCGCAATCGCAGCATCCTCTCGCCTCTCTCTTTGCTTACTTGCTTGTTCTTCTCCTTTCCAAATTATATCATATTTGCCGGATGCACCACTTAGTCCTACAGTTGTAGATAAAGGGAGAAGAAAAGCCATTCAAGGAGAAAATAGGGATGTTCTTAGCTTTTCTTCGGTTTCAGAAGACCTTGTTCCAATGCGACTGCCACTGCCGCCGCCCGTGAGTCTACTTCGAGTTTCAGGTAAATGTTGGTTAAATAGGTTTCTACTGTCCTTCTCGTCAATCCTAAATGAGCCGCGATCTCCTTGCTGCGTTCCCCACGTGCAACGGCCGCGAGAATTTCGCGTTCTCGCTCGGTGAAACGCGGTATGTTCGCTGCTCGCACTGTAGAAGGTAGGGAGGATGCCGAAACAGAACGTGCTTTCAGAAGGCGGGTGATCATTTCCGGCTGCAAGAGCGTTTCCCCGCGCGCTGCCGCGCGGATCGTATGCAGCAGCGTCTCCAGAGGGCAATCTTTGAGCAAATAGCCACAGGCCCCTGCTTGCAGTCCGCGCAGCAGGAAGGCATCTTCGTTATAGGTGGTGAGAATAACTACGGCAACCTGGGGCGAATTTGCCCGGATCTGTTCAAGTGCCTCCAATCCATCCATTCCAGGCATCCGAATATCTAGCAAAACCACGTCAGGTTGGATTTCCTCCACCAGCCGCACTGCGGCTGTGCCATCTGCGGCCTCCCCCACCAGTTCGATCTCTGCCCCAAACTCTTCCAGCGTCATACGTAATCCCTTGCGTACCACCGGGTGATCGTCAGCAATCACGACTCGAATGCCCTTGCTTGGAGTACTCATCTAGCGTATCCTCCCTTCTCTTCAGGTTGGGCAGGAAGAAAGAGAGGATCGTTCCCTCTCCTGGTATACTGCGTATCTCCACTGCACCTCCAAGTAGGCGCGCGCGTTCTCGCAGGCCAAGTAAGCCGTAATGCCCGCTCTGGTCTTCGACGGTCGCGAGATGAAAACCAACGCCATCATCGCCTACCTCTATCTCCAGCCTGTTCTGGTCTTCTCTGGTTCGTATCCAGACATGATGCGCCTGAGCATGGCGAGCGATATTGGTCAGTCCCTCATGGACCAGGTGCAGCACCTGGTCGCACACGGGCTCAGGGAGACCTGAGAGCGCGGTGAGATCACTCTCGCACGCGATCCCCGTGGCTGCCTGGAAATGTTCGACTTCTTTCAGCAGAGCTTCAGCACATGCCACATCTGCGGTCATGGTCCTGAGATTTTCTATCGTCCAGCGCGCCCCGGTCAACGCACTCCGTGCCGACTGCGCAGCATCCTGCACAATGGTGAGCGCGCGTTCGCTATGCTGTAACTTCAAATGTGCCTCAACGATGTCAAGCTGGCGGATCAGCCCGACCAGGTCCTGGGACAAGGTATCGTGAAGATCGCGGGCGATCCGTTGCCGCTCCGTCAGCAAGGTCAGGGACTCAATCTGCCTGGTTGACGCGGCAAGCTGCTGATAGGTGGCTTCCAGTTGGTGGTGTGCCATGGCTAAACGATGATGTGCGTGGATATGCGTCAGGTAGAATGCCACAAGCGTCACCAGGAGCGGGATCAGGACTGAGTACCCAATGAACGGTAAACGCGCTTGCCAGAGATACTGCCAACCACCTTCGAGAGACGCCCCGAGGGAAAACAGCAGGAGATATCCCGCTGCCGCCAGCAAGACTGGCCGCAGTTGTTTGAGCACGAGGAGAGCCTGCGCACAGAGGGCTATATAGAGGGCCAGGGCAATACCATCACCGAACGCAACAACATCGCCTTGAATGGCCAGTTTGGCGACCAGTACCAGGCCTCCCTGGAGCAGGCAGGCCAGCCAGTAGAGCCGGCGCTCGATCTTCGTCGAGAGCACAACCCAGCCGAGGAGACAACAGAGCGCCACACACACCGTAAAGATCAACAAGGCAGGAAAATCCGGTCCTGCCTGGAACCGAAAAGATGAGGCGGAAAGCGCGGGAAAAAACGTGGTGAAACAGGCTTGAGCTACTCCCCAGTAACGGTGACAGTCGTTTCCCCAGCCCGCGCCGAAATAGCCCAGTATCCCCCAGGTGTATACAAACCCGAACCAGAGAAAGAACAGCCAGCGAGGAAGACGAACAGTGCGCATGATCGATTTGTCTCCTCTCTTTTTGCAGTTTTGTCACTCACGAGGAAGCTTTTCCTCGCGCAGTTTTTCTGGTGATCTTCTCTAGATCTCTTTGCTTGTTTCTCAGTATACCATTGCGCATCGGCGCTGTACATTGTGGAGATTACGATCGTAATTTCCGTCGCTCTTTCATCGCATATTCCACGAAGACACGGCCCACCCGCTGCGGTTACACTTGGAACAGCGGCAACGAACGTGCTTGCGGCAATGAACTTTTTTCACGAAGGAGAAGCAATACCTATGCACATGAATCCACTGGTCCACATCGAGCATGTCTCACGGGTTATTGAGACCCATGGACGAAAAATAGGCATCTTAGATGATGTGACCTGTACCATTCCAGCGCAAAGTCTGTTTAGCATTATCGGCCCATCTGGCAGCGGCAAATCGACGCTGCTCAATATGCTCACCGGCATTGATCGACCGACCAGCGGTCGGATTGTCTTTGCCGGTGAAGCGCTGCGCGCCATGAGCGAGAACGCGCTGGCGAGCTGGCGGGGCAAGCATATCGGGATCGTCTTCCAGTTTTTCCAGTTACTGCCAACCCTGACGGCCCTGGAGAATGTGCTGCTGGCACTTGAACTGGGAGGCGGAGGCAGCCTGCCGAGACGCGCATGGCGCGAGCGTGCCCTCACTTGCCTGGCCATGGCCTGTGTGAAACACCTGGCAGAGCGCCTCCCCGGGGAGCTTTCTGGCGGAGAGCAGCAGCGCGTGGCCATCGCGCGGGCGCTGGCGAATGATCCCCCTGTGATTGTCGCGGACGAGCCAACCGGCAACCTGGATTCGCGCACGGCGTACCGGGTGTTTGAGACGCTGGCAGGTTTGCGGCACTACGGAAAGACGATCATCTATGTCACGCACGATCAAACGCTGGCCATGCAGGCGACGGCTGGCATCGAACTACGCGATGGGCAAATTGTCAGCGAGAAGCAGGCGAACGCTGCTTGCACACCTGCACGCGAAAGCTAAGAAAGGGAATCGACGATGAAAAGCAATAGGATAGTGCTGCGCAAAGGGCGCACCGTTCTGCTTATCCTGAGTATTCTCGTTGGCGTCCTGGGACTCACCGCGGTGAATATCGCCAACGATGTGCTAGGTGGAGCCTTCATTTATAGCCACGATCAGAGCACCAGTCCTGATATGGTCTTCTCCGGGCCTGTGATTGATCCCTCCGTCGTAGGCACAGTGCTGCACATGCCAAACGTTGCGAAGGTGCAGTTGCGCAGCGAATATCACTCGAGCTGGCATACCACCAACGGCACGGGCAGTGCTTCTCTCCAGATCAATGGCTACACGGATCTCCAGCATATCCAACTCGGCACCTTTCAACTCACCAGCGGTCGGTTGCCAGGGACGGGAGAAATTGTGATGGACTCGCGCGATAGTGCGGTCCAGCCAGTTGCGCTTGGGGATACCGTCACGATTACGACCTCTAGCGGAACGGTGTCACTGCGAGTCGTCGGCCTGGCACGCACGCTCGGTTGGGCGACGAGTGAGAGTACCGCCCAGGCAACAGGATATATGCAAGCTGCTGCCCTTCAGCAGATCGCCGGCCCGCCGGTGAGCACAAGTAAAGGGCAAAGCGGCCCGGTGCTTGATACGGTGGTCATGGTCAAAGTGCGCGATACACGCCAGGCGATGCAGACCTTTCAAGCGGTTGAGCAGGCTCTGACTCAGGCCCACGTCAAGGTCGTCGATGCCAGCCTCCAGGACACAACAAGCGGAGCCATTGCCATCAATGGCATGCTGATCGTGATTCGGGTACTCGCGCTGATTGCGCTCCTGCTCACGTGCCTGCTGATCATCAACACGATGACGGTGCTGATCACGGAGCAGATGAGAATCATTGGTACGATGAAGGCCATGGGCGGCACGCGCTGGATGATCATACAAGGCTACCTGATCTCCGTAGGTATATACAGCCTGGTGGGAACCATCCTGGGGCTTGCCGCTGGTATTGCCGCGGGCAGCCAGCTTGCGGCTGTGTTTGCCGGGATCATACAGATTGATCTTGGCCCTTTCCAGGTCTCCCCCTGGATTCTCGCCGTGAGCGCTCTGGTGGGCCTGCTGCTCCCGCCGCTTGCCGCACTGGCTCCATTATGGCAGGGAACGCGCATTACCGTCCGTGAGGCCATGGCAGCCTATGGAGTAAGTGCTGGCTCCGGCAAGCAGAGAGCCTGGGGACGACGATTGGCGTGGGTTCCCCAGACCGCCTGGTTAGGTGTGCGTGGGACCTTCCGTAAACGCATGCGTGCGATCCTGACGTTGCTCGCTCTGACGCTCTCCTGCGCCGTGTTCATGTCCGTGCAGATCACGACCAGTTCCATTGGCTATACCCTGGATCAACAGGCGAACGCCTTTCATTGCGACCTGACAGCTCAATGGGGGTCGATTAAATATCGGCCCGGCATTTACGTGAACATGCTCCAACAGGTGCAGGCCCTCGCGAATGTGGAGCGGGTCGAACCCAGAACATCCGGGACGGTAACCACTCGGCAGGGCGATCTCTTGCTTACAGGCCTAGAGGCTCAGACACAATTCTACCAATACCACCTGGTCGCCGGGCGCTGGCTGGTGGCTTCGGAGTCCAACACCATTGTCCTCAGTGATTTGGCGGCGCAAAAACTGCACCTCCAGGTTGGGGATGCGTTGACGCTGACACAAGACACCACACAGGCAACCTGGAGGATCGTCGGGATTGTCCATGATCTCAATGTGTCGGGAGGGATAGGGGAAGCATTCACCACGCTTGAGAATGTGAATGTACATTTGCTGCGGCTCCCTGCTGATTCGATGATGATGATGATGGTACGGGCACGCAATCATACAGAAGACGCAGTGAATCAGTTAGCGGGACAGGTCAACAGTACACTGAGTGGCCTAGGTGTCCAGACGCAAGTCACCACCCTGCAGGAAATGACCGCGCAGGCGCAAAGCGTTGATCTGATCATCTATGTGCTTTTCTACTCTATTGCCATTATCGTGGCTCTGGTCGGACTCCTGGGCCTGTTCAGTACCATTTCGACCTCCGTGCTTGAACGGCGTCTTGAAATAGGTATTCTACGCACACTTGGGGCGAAAGGCAGACGTGTAGCCGGCGTCTTCTGGCTCGAAAGCACGACACTCGCGCTGCTTGCCTGGGGCATAGGAACACTGCTCGGCCTTCCAGGTGCCTATGGCATCATTCGCCTGCTCAGCACCTTGATTGTCCCCTTCGATTTCCTCGTTCCTCCAGTGCTGGTCCTGACGACGCTCGGCTTTGTCATGGTGGTAACGCTGCTGGCGAGTGTCGGCCCGGCCCTGAGCGCATCCCGCTTGCACCTACGAGAAGTGCTTCGCTACGAGTAAGTGGAGAGGAACAGGATGCTTTTCCTGTTCCTCTTTCTTTGTCTTTTTCATCAAAATCATACCAAAGAGACCAATCGCTACTGTAAATTTTGGAATTCTATGAGCGGAATCTGTACAATTAGATGAGCGCTTTTCGCTCTCGTTCTCTCCTCTCACATTTCTCTTGAAGCGCTCACAAAGCCAAAGCAAGGTTTTTCTTCACAGAAAGGATGCGTTCGTCCTCGCTCACATACTTGTACAGATTCCGCCCACGGAATTCCAAAATTTACACTGTACTACATCTTCTGTGCTGAAAAATCCTCTATTATCGTGAAATGAGGAAGGCAAATGGAAATCGTTCCGAACCTTCAGCCCAAAAAATTTTATCTCGACTCCACGGCAAAAATGAGCACAAACTACGTCGTTAATATGTTCAGAAACGGCTAGCGTCACCTTGACGATCCTGCAAGGCCGAGTGGTGGCTAAACAGACGACCCCGTGCTCCAAGGGGCAAGCGCAAGCGTCGCCTGTTCTTCACGCCACCATCGGCCTGGTGCGAGCGTGACGATTGTCCAACAGGGCCTCCGGTGGGACTTAGCGGGACTAGCTAGTGCCTCGTGGGGAAGAGCGCTGACACACAAAAATACGGGATCATCAGATGGATTCTGCTGTCAAATCGTCTCGGCTCAGTGCGGTCAGCGGCTTGTGAGGATAGGCTGAGGTCGGACCTTCCCAATGGTGGATTTCCGTACGCATGGCCTCTGACTTGAGATGGAGGAGGCAGCGTGCGGTCTGGATCGCGCCAAGCAGATCACGCTTGGAACTGATGCGCGTGATGATCGAGCCTGTCGTATCGCGTGCGATCACCACGAGTCCATGCGAGAAGGTCTCGGAGAGACGCTTGCTCTGGAGCTGCTTTACCATATTGCCCTTTCACTGGTGTTCAGAGTTGGTCATAGGCTTTTCCCAACGCCGTTTTGAGCTGGCGCTGGAGCTGCTGGTTTTCTGCTTCCAGTTCTTTAATGCGACGATCTTTGGCCAGGATCACCAGATCACGACTCGCATCTGTTTTCCCTGATGAACCTGTCGCCCGTTCACGTACCATGTGTTCCACTGCCTGTTCCCGGAGCGCTGCGATGCGCTCGCGCAGGTCTGGTTGGCTGTAGAGATAGGCTTTGCTCACGGTGGCTGCCCTCGCGACGGTATTGAAATTGACGGGTTTCTGTTCTCGCAGGAGCGTTGTGATGGCCTCTTCGACTCCCTTGCGTTTGTGCTCTTTCCGACTTTGTGTATGAGCAGTCAAACCAGCCGTGTTCCGCTGCCAGGCCTTCTCACTCATGGGTTTCCTCCGAAGGTGGTGGTTTTCGCTGCTCCCATTCTTCGTCAGTGTATTCGCGTTCCTGCTTCTCGGTTTTCGCGACGATGTTCCCCTGGTTGAGCAGAGCAATGGCTGGCCGGACCCGTTCATCGAGGTTTTTCTGATTGACGAGAGTCCAATGGACGTTTCCCGCCTGTTTCCCTACCTCGATGCGTTCAAGAATGTGTTGTTCGTAAGCTTCGAGCGCGGGGAGGTCGTCAGGGGTCAGCACATAGGCTGGACAATGGAAGCATGGGAGTTCCACAAACTTGCACACAATTTTGGCTGTTTTCAAACAGGAGCCAAGTGCCATCTTCACATTTTGGCGGTGTTCACGGACCCGCTCGGGATCAAAGGTGCTTGAGCCCGCCATCGGAAGCAACTTCTTCCCAGGCACAAAATTTGGCTTCCCATCAGTGAACTGAACAATTCCTTGTTGTACCGTCTTTTCCCATTGCGTGCGCATGGTCTCATCAAGGATTTTTGCATAGATGATTGTCATCTCTGGTGAGGCATGAGCCATCCATTGTTGCACCATGAGAAGAGACATGCCATTGTTCACTAATTCGACTGCTTTCGCGTGGCGAAAGGCGTGGAGCCGGAAGTGAAAAATATTTCCAGCCTCATCCTGGATCTGGTACTTTTCTGCAAGTCGGTCAAGGATCTCGTACAATCCTCTTGAAGCAAGTGGGTTCCCGAGCTGAAAGCGTGGGCTATTGCGCATCCGTTTCGAGGCAGGAAACAGCCATCGCTTGGGGTTTTCCTCTGACGTGTAATGCTGCTTCACCCATTCAATTTGAGCGAGGACGATGGCTGCTATCTCTTTTGTGACGGGAATTTTGTGACCAAGCACGCGTGTTTTCTGGATGTCGCCTACGAGGCTGATTTTCTCCCCCTCTTGCTCTAAGCATGTATCCCATTTGAGAAACAAGATATCAGATATTCGCCATCCACTTGCCCGCAGAAGAGCGACAAGGGGAATGTAAAAAGGTCGGAGATGTTGGATATGAGCATCAAGTTGACTGAGCACTGTTTGTGGAATATATTTGACCTGCCCCGATCCAGAACGATCTACTTTCGGATAATGGTCTCGCCAGAGAATACGTGTTGTGGGCTCATTGGGCTTGATGAAATGCTCAACACGTTCAAGATAAAAGAGCAATCCCATTAAGATCACTAAATGACCGTAAATATTCTGAGAAGGGTTTTTCACGCCTCGTTGACTTGCTGCAGCGTTGAGATACAAAATGAATGCATCGATATCGTGAGAAGAAAGCATGTGCAGAGTAGAGGCAGAAGGATAGCGTTGCAAGTAAAAGGTAAAAAAATGTCCTAGATACCTCACATTGTGATTCAGGGTCTTTGCAGATCTTCCTCCTTCCAGTTTGAGACGGATGTAGTCTTTCACTGCCGAGCGAAAAACCTCTGGCACCGGCCGAAAATCGACGTAATAGCCAGTGTCGTGAGGCGCATAGCGCAGTCCTGGGATGTTTCTCGCATCCCAGCGATCACGCGCCAACTCAGCCTCAAGTTGTTCAGAGAGTGAAAAGGCAGAAGAGCCATCTACCAGGTTCAGAGGGGCATTTTGCATAATTTCCTCTATCCCATGGAACTTGGTGTTAAACAGACCTGCTCTTGCGTTTTCTCCCACGCAGCCCGCAGTGCTGCTAAAGAGGGATGGATGTAGATATCATAGGTCTGTTGGAAGGAGGCGTGTCCAGCTCGCACTTGGAGGAGTTCTGGAGCCCATCCCAGTTCAGCAAGCCGGGTGAGCATGGTATGCCTTAAGATATGCGGGGTGACATCATGGATTCCCGTCTTTCGCCGTAATCGGCGAAAGAGTGAATTGACATCGGCATAGGTGAGTGGCTGCCCTGACCGCCTCCCCCGCAATTTGAGAAAGAGATGGTTTGTTTCAATATCAGCAGTATGGACCTTGCTGACATAGGCCACAATCTCATCAATCAATTCATTTGAGAGATCGATAGGACGCAGCGAATGAACGGTTTTGATCTCCGCCCCATTTTCGAGTGGACCGCGATCTCGAACATGGAGACGATTCTCGGCGACATCAACATCCTCTACAAAAAGGGCCAGCGCTTCTCCGATCCTCATTGCCGATTCATAGAGCAACCAGACGAGTAGACGATCACGCTGATTCGTACAAGCGTCGAGGAGCATTTGCACTTGATCTCTCGTCACGATCTTTGGATGGTGCCGTTTCTCTTCCTTCTGTTTCAGAATGTTTTTGGCAATGGGTGATCCCTTCGTGATATGGTGAAGAAATCCTTTGTATCGCCTGAAACGCCCTGGTAAGGAAGTAGTTGTCTTGTCTTTCAGATTCGTTGAAACCTCTTCCATTCTCCACTGGTAGTCGTAAAAGCCCCTGATTACTGTCAGCGTATGATTGATCGTCCGATTGGATCGGGCTTGTTCTACCGGATGAGCAGGAAGAACCTTTAGCGAGCCACAGGGAAGTTTCAGCCACAGGACAAAGCGAGAGAGATCATCCAGAGTAATGAGCTGCCAGTCGAGCTGTTCCTGTGACAAGAACTCCCAATACAACCGGAGTGCAGCCGCATACGAGCGTAATGTATTACGCGCTGAGCCAAGACGATCCAGATACTTCAAGTAGTGGACAGCGGGTATCACCAGTTTGCCTTCCGCATCTACCACAACATACCGAATCTTTTGGTCCTGAGTCTCAACCTCTACAACACGCATATTTCCTTCCCCCATTTCATAAACTAACAGCAAACAAGCGGTATTTCCCTCTGAGAGCAGTATACGCTCTGTACCAAATCTTCTTTCTTAAGATAATTTGGTGATGACGTAGGAAATTGCAGAGGAGAAGATACATTGTCTACGTTCTTGTCAGGGGTGAAATGGAGTCGAGATAAAAAGGAGAGGGCTGAAGGTTCGGACAAAGGGCCTGGCTGGCTGACAAATTTCAGGCAGCTTAAAAAACGCTCTCGTTTACACAGCAGTTGGGAGGTCAACGCCTTTCTTCCCTCCGAGAACAGCTCGACGTGAGGCAGGAACTGGGAGGGGGTCTGGTGCAGGATCAAGC
>WNGM01012725.1_pt1 | contig 16356 bp, 10 predicted proteins | sample 5400571 | NCBI WGS metagenome assembly WNGM01 (sample SAMN13153378, study PRJNA577476) | soil metagenome | isolation source: 100 cm soil or saprolite under Garry oak tree replicate 2 | place: USA:California | collected 2016-06-15 | reverse complement strand
ATTTGGTTTGTCGCCTCCCTGAGTTTCCTGTTGGCGTCCTCCAAATCGAAAGCGGACTGGACAAAACGGTTATATTCCCGTCTGAACAGCACAAGCATGATCGCCAGGGTCACAATCCACCAGATCGCTTCAACAACCAGCGTGACAGCGAAGGGAATAGTGCGGCCAAGCGAAGTCAGGGAAAAGGACGATTGCACAATGATCCAGCCTACGAGAGCGATAAACTGAAGAATGACGAAGCGCGTGACACGGTGGGCTCTTTGGCGCATGGTTACCTGTTGCATCGATTTCTTTCCTCCTCATAGAACTACATGCCTCTCCTTTGGGATACGTTTCACAAGAGCTTATCATATACTCCACAAACGCATCCGAAATACGATAGAACGGCAAGACCTCTCAGAAAAGTTCACAGTCACCTTTCCATATACATCCTACTCTATGTGTCAATACTTGCCTTAGGAGTAAATTCCTGTCATCCCTTCACACCCAACTGCTGGAACGTCTCTTTTGCTCTTATGAGCAACTCCTGTCCTCTTTGCTCGTCGCCCTCTCTGGTACGCTCAAGGTAGAAAAGGCCATAGGCTTCCTGGGTGCGAGCGTATTCTACCTGGTCATCCAATGCCGCAAGCTCAGTGAGGGAATGCTCGAAACACGGTTGAGCTTCTTCAAATCGCCCCTGGGCTTGCCAGATGCGGCCTTGCAAGCGTTGACCAATGGCGGGCAATTGGCGGTACTGGCGGGTTTGCTCAAGCTGCATGGCTTGATCGAGGTAGAGTTGCGCCTCTTCAGGGTCGCCAGCAAAAAGGTGCGCTTTCGCAGCCTGCACCAGCAAGTAGGGGAAGACCATTAAAGTCTCTCCATCCTTTTGAGCCAGCTCCATCGCTTCCTTGATATCAGCAACAGCGCGCTTCCAATCACCCTGCCACCCGGCGCACACACTGCGGCTCCACAGGATGCGAGCCTGTAGGTCCGCATCCTGGAGCTGAGAGGCAATGGCATAGGCGCTATCGGCGCTCTTGTTTGCTTCCTCCCAATGTCCTGCTTGTATAGCAAGAAATGCCTTGATAAGATGCGCCCAACTTTGCGCCCCGACCGCGCCATGCTGCTGTGCCTTCTCAAGGGCTTCATGTGCCATGCGCTGACCCTCTTCCAATTGCCCAAGCAGCATGTGAGCCCAGGCAGCGGAATAGATCATCATTGGTTCCCAGCCCGGATGATACGAGGTGCGACACACCTCAGCTCCACGCATGGCATATTCGAGCATTTGCCGGGGAGATTCTGAGAGAAATGCGCACCAGCTGCGCGCCCATAACGATACAACAGCGGCAAAAGGATTGCTTCTTTCTGCCTGCGCCTGCAGCTCATCCGCCTTTTGCAGTTGTCGACGTGCAAGCGGCACATTACCCATGACAGTTGCAGCCAATCCCCATTGGGCATAAGCATTAGCATGCAGGGTTAGCTCCCCCGGTTTTGACTCGAGACACTTTAAGGCATGCTGAATATGCTCTATCGATAGCGACTCCAGGCCTTGCCAGTGGTAGCAGAAAGCCACAAACAGGCGTGCATCCGCCTCCTTTACTATCTCACCAAGGTCTCGCCAGAGCGTAGCAGCCGCCATACCTGCCTCAATCGCCTTGTCTGGACGCCCGGTGTAAATATAGATTTCTGACAGCTGGCGTAAAAGTTCGGCCCGGCGTGGTCGTTCTTCGTCTCCAATCAGTAAATCAAGCGCTGTCTTTATATATTCAGCAGTATTGACAAAAGCGTAGACACTGGCTGCATGACCAGCCGCCTTTAACAGGTATTCTACCGCCTGTGTGGAATTCTCGGCCATCTGGTAATGATAAGCAAGTTTGCTGTAGCATGCTTGCAAGCGTGAGGCATAATGCGTCTCAATAGCCTGGGCTGCCTGGCGATGCAATGTGCGCCTGCGCAAGGGGTTGAGCCATTGATACAATACCTCGCGGATTTTGTCATGTGTAAATGCAAGGTCAAAGTCTCCCTCGTAGGCGGTGCTGCCCTGGTCCTGGACAACCACCGGAATTGTTTCAACTTTTGGTGCGTTGGAGAGCGAAGAAAGAATCTGAGCCCGAATGGCATCATCGATATGTTCTGCCACTTCATCTTCAGAAATGTTCCGTGCCTGGCAAAGCAGGGCAGAACTAAACTTTCTTCCCAGTACAGCAGCTGCAGCCAGCGTAGTACGACATTCGGGTGATAGATGAACCAGACGGCGCTCAATCAATAAACGGACGCTTTGCGGGATCTCCAACTTATCGATGTCAACTGTAGCCTGCCAGTGTTCTCCCATCCATTTGAGTTTTCCTTCAAGAATGAGGGACCGGATGGCTTCACCAATAAAAAAAGGATTGCCTTCAGTCTGTCGATAGATTTCGGTTGCAAAAACTGGTCGCACAAAATGACCCGCCATATTGATCAGGAGCTGCTGAACCTGTGCCTCGGTGAGGCGCAGCAGGCGCACATCTTCGCTGATACCTGTGCGTGCTAGAGTGGTCATCAGCCCACGCAGAGGATGCGTTTCATGCACCTCATCGGCCCTGTAGAGCAGGAGGTAGAGTGGAGCCGGGCTGCGCTGAGGGATAGCGCTGTCAAAAGGGTTGCCGCCTGGGCTCTGTGTTATCAAGAAATTGAGCAACTGCATAGTAGCCGCATCGGCCCACTGCAAATCGTCCAGAATGATGATGAACGGTCGTTCAGCCGCCAGTGCATGAAAGAAATGGGCAACGGCGTTGTAGAGGTTGCGCCGTTCAAGCTCTGGACCAATCGGCTCCGGTTGGGGTAGTTCTGGCAGCTTGAAACGCACTTCTGGTGCAATTTTGGCGAGGTCCACCGCACTGTTGCCCAGGATACGGCGAAGTTGCTCAGGGCTACACGTGTGTACATAGCCGCTGATGGCATCTGCGATTGGTTGATAGGGGAATGAGCCGTTCATTTCATAGCAATATCCCCATAACACTGTAGCCTGCTCTGTTTCCTCGCCCCAGCGCGTAAACTCACGAGCAAGACGTGTCTTGCCGATGCCTGGCTCGCCGCAAATAAAGACGGCTTTTTTCTGTCCCTGGCGGGCCTGGGTATAGACTTGCTGCATCGCGGCTATTTCTTCTTCGCGACCAACCAGTTCAGCTTTCAAAATACGTTCGGGGTCAATCTGACCTCCTTCTGCTCCTGGTTCTGCTTCCACGCCTGGAATGGTTCGAGTGGGCGCCATATGTACGGGTTGGGTTTCTTGCCCCATATGTGGCACGCCTGCACCAGTCTTATACACCTGATCGGGCGCAATGAATTGGGCACCAGCTGATGGCACGGAGTGCGAGGCCCCCGCGGTTTTGTTTGCAGGTATTTCATTACTGCTCTGTGACTCTCCAAGGTCGACGGTAATACGTCCTGATTGGATGCGGCGAAATAGCTCTGTTGTCTCCGTCAGTGGCTGCGCGTCAAGCTCTTCTCGTAAAGCCTCGCGTAGAAGTTGGTACTGGTTCAAAGCGTCACTACGGCGTCCCATCCGTGCATAAACTAGCATAAGCTGGCGGTGCGTCTGCTCATCGGCAGAATTACGCTCTAAGAGGGCCTGGAGATATTCGCTCGCTCGTTGCCCTTGCGCGTTCTCTAACGTCACTTTAGCGGCATTTTCTAATAGCCACGAATAGACACGGCGCACGCGATCACGGCGCCGCTGTGCCCAGTCTTCATACAGATCTTCTGGAAGGTAGTCACCCTTGTAGAGGGCTAAAACAGCATCAAACTCATCGAGGAGATGAAAATCGGCATGACTATCCTGCTCTTTGAAGGAACGGCTGCGCATCCTCGTCTGTAGTTGTTTGGCCGAAGCTTCAAAGACGTCCGCGTCGATTTCCATCCGGTCAGGTATCAGCATGAGTGTGTCATGATCGAGGAGCACGTAGGTTGATGAGCTGCCCTTACCTGCCGCTAAATCAGGCTCAAGTGCTCTGCGCAGCAAGTACAAGGTTTTTCCGAAAGAGTTGGCCGCTTGCTCACTGGTAGATGTAGGCCAGAGGATTTCCTGGATCTGTTCTCGATGCAGACGATGCTGTTCCGCTGATAATAATAGTTTAAAGAGGTCACAAACTTTGCGACGATTCCAATTCCCTCCCGAAAGAAGACTGCGGTCGCGATGCAACTCAAATCGACCAAGTGTGGAAACTTCGAGGAGAGCGCTTGTGCTGATCATAATCGACCTCCTATTGGGTTGCCCCTGGTGGGCACCAGTTTAGGGCGCATGCTTATACCAGAAGAACATTCTACGTGGGCATTTTCTGTAAAAACTTATAGTCTGCCTGTTTGCTTTCTATAGTTTTTCTTTATTATCTGTCCCAATGCTTGACCTGTCAATAGGGCAAAGCGACTCCAAAAGTCAATTTTCCCGAGGGAATGTCCGAGTGAGGAATAAACCGGTAATGCTGCGGTAATCGAGAGGCAATGCTCAGGTAATGAACCCCAGGTACACTACTAATAACGAGACTAGAAGGAAATGTAGGGGCATTCCTTGTGGGTGCCCGGAACCGGCCAATTGTTGAGGCATCCCTTGTGGGTGCCCAGGGAGATTAGGACATGACAACTCTGACACTTCCAGCGCCTCTACGGTTTGCGCCAACACCATCCATGACAACAGTACCAACGCTAAAGGTTACAAAAGCCAAAACTGCTTCTCAGGTTCAGCGGCAAGCGGTTGCAGTAACCCAGAACCCAAGTGATGAAGAGTTGATCTCGGCAATTTGCCATGGGGCCGAGTGGGCCCTGGAAACGCTCTACGAGCGTTATCATCGCTATGCCTACGCGTTAGCATATCGTATTCTACAAGAAAGCACAGGGGCCGAAGACATCGTGCAGGAAGTATTTCTCTCAATATGGCGCAAGGCAGCCTCCTATCAAAAACACCATGGCAGTGTGTTCAGCTGGCTGCAGGCCATTGTCCATCATCGCGCTATCGACAGAGTGAGGTCTGCTGCTCATCGGGATCATCAATGGACTGCGTTGCAGGTAGAAGGTGAACAAGACCCACCTGCTGATCAATGCGAAGTGTGGGAACAGGCATGGCACCACGAGCAGGGTGAGCTGATCCGCAAGGTGTTGGAACAGCTCCCCTCAGAGCAGCGCCAGGTAATAGAGCTGGCTTACTTTGGAGGTTATACCCACGCGGAAATCGCAGAAAAAGTAAACATCCCTCTTGGAACGGTCAAAGGACGCATGAGATTAGGCTTGCAAAAAATGAAGCACCTCCTGCGTGAATACGGCTTGGACACAGCATGGTGATATGAGATAGAATAAAAGGCTACAATACAAAACTGGAACGAGAGCCGGTAGATTTCCTGGGATATAGATAATGAAACAAAAAAACACATGAAAATACGTCTTGACATATAGGCAGCAATCAATGATAATGTAACATACAGCATTGTAAGCACGGCAAAGAGAAAGGTAAATTGAATGCCGGGCACTGATGGGTTATCTCAGAAGCGGGCCAGCAGACAAAGGAAGACAGGTGATCCTACGCCCTTACAGTTATCAGAGGCGCTTGATGGAGAACCACGGGCGACCGAAGATGATTTTATGCTTGATGATGATGGAACTACGAGCCCCAACCGTTCCCACAGTACCACTATCCGTAGGGCTAACTTAGTATCTCCGCCACGCACTGGTCCCTCGCAAATCTCGCCTATTCCGCAGCGTCGTACTGGAGGACAGGGTCCCAGGCCAGAACAACCTACTGCATCTTTGCCAACTTCGCTTCAGAACAAACCATATCCACGCGGCAACATAAGAAGGCAGCAGGCACTCCCACCGAATATATTCAAAGGAAAAGTGCACTGGCTGCTTCCCCTTGGTATCGGCATGATAGCTATGCTTGTCCTATGGGAACTCGGCTCGTTTACACTGGCATGGGGCTTAGCGCGCTATGATGATATCCGTTATGGTAATCCTCGTACCTATCAAACATTTCGCGATGTTACTGGAGATAGCAAGCCTGATATGATTATTCATATTCACCTGCAAACCCAGGATCAAACATTTGTCTTCGTAAATGATGGGAACAAGTTCAGGCCACCTACCAGCAAAGATAATATACATTTATGAATCGAACACAAATCAATCGAGCCCGAATATCCGGCCAAGCCGGATATTCGGGCTCGATTGATTTGTAGTTTCTTATCCAAAGATGTTTCTGTAGTATTCTGCTACCAGTTCGGCAGGAAAGAATTTGAGTAAGTTAACGGCCACCAGGGCAAAGGCCATCCAGTCGAAGCCAGCATCAATAGGTACACCCGCTATAGTGCCCACGATGGGCAATACAGTAGTCAAAACAGCCTCACTGAAAAGATCGGGGAAGAACAACAGGAGCAACAATCCCCCAACGGAGCCAACAAAGAGCAGTTTGCGCCATAATGGCACGCGCCGATCAGTCATCAACCCACCGATGAGTTTGAAAGTTTTGCCTGCATGAAGAAAGATATCCCGCCGCCTCGGGCGCAGTTTCTCCCCCTCGTAATATGCCTGTGGTCGTGTTTGTGGTTGTATCATTGATAAGATCCTCCTGTGTCTTACTTATAATACGTACTAGACGAGACACAAGTTCTAATCTTAACCATTATTGCGACGGGCTGCAGCAGCAAGAAAACCATAGCCGCAAGTACCCGGCTGCATAAATTCTCTCCGGGCAAGAGCTAAAATGTCAAGAATGGAGAGTAATTAGCCCTTTTTGAGCAGCGAGCGAGACCGCTTCAGTACGATTGGTGGCACCCAATTTCCCCATGATAGAACTGACATGAAACTTGGCTGTACGCTCACTGATGACCAGTTGGGCCGCAATTTCTTTATTCGGCATACCCTGTGCTAAGAGTTTGAGTACTTCTAGTTCGCGTTCTGTAAGTGCCTCATAAGAACCACCTTCCATGGTGATACGAATGGCCTTGAAGATCTCTTCCCGTGGAGCCCCTTTCAAGAGATAGCCATTCGCGCCAGCCTGTACGGCATGAATAATACGTTCATCGTTATCAAAGGCTGTAAAAACAATGATACGAGCTGCGGGTTGCTGTTGACGCAATCTGCGAATCGTCTCGACCCCATCCAGGATTGGCATCTCAAGATCAAGCAACAGAATATCCGGCTGCAAAGCTAAGGCCAAACGTAGCGCTTCATCCCCACGGGCGGCCTCGGCAATCACTTCGAAATCCGCCTGTGTTTCCAGAACCGCCCGTAATCCCTCGCGTACAATAGGGTGATCGTCGGCCAGCAAGATGCGGATCATACCTGTAAGCCTTTCTAATTGCAAGGAACACGAACAGCAATACAGGTGCCCGCCCCAGGTTCGCTCGAAACACAGATGCTGCCGCCGAGCAGCTTGACCCGTTCAGCCATACCGATTAATCCAAAATGACCTTCGCTTCCAATACCCGTCACTTTGTCTGGATCAAAGCCACAGCCATCATCCTGTACCATGAAGTGCAGATATTGATCCTCTACGGTAAGCGTTACATCAATATGCTGCGCCCTGGCATGCTTACAGGCGTTGGCCAGGGCTTCCTGGGCAATACGATAGATGCCCTCCTCCAGGCGTGCAGGTAAGGCGGGGAAATCGCCTGCCGGGGAATAGGAGTACTGCATATCTACAGTAGGATCAGTACAACTATGTTGTGCTAATGCTGCCAGGGCTTCGGGCAGGGTGCGATTTTGCAGTGGGGCGGCGCGTAGATCCATCACCGAGCGACGCGCCTCTTCCAGGTTGCTGCGTGCCAGGCTTAAAGCACGGCGAATAGCCTCGTGAGCGCGTTCTGGACGGGAGGCAGCCAGCGCATCCGCCGTCTCCAACTGGAGAGTGATCGCCGCCAGCCCTTGTGCCAGGGTATCATGTATCTCGCGTGCCAACCTGTTGCGCTCTTCGATAGTGGCAAGACGTGTTGCCGCCTGAGTATGTTGGGCGGAGAGCTGAGCGCGCTGCATGGCCAGGCCTATCTGGTCGCCGATAATATGCAGCAATTGCAGTTCTTCTTCTTGCAACTCACGCCAATCTTCGCTCGCCACATTCAGTACTCCCAGTGGCGTTGCTCCTGCATAGATAGGCACGCTGGCATGGAAGCGCAGGCCCCACGAAGAGGGGTCTTTGTCACGCTCGGCATGCTTGAGACGGCTACAGCGAAATACGTCGATGTTTGCCGCTCCTTCAAGACAGCCTTCCAGAAAAGTATCCAGGCAAAGACAGTAACCGGTCATGCGCTGGGGATGATCTGCCAGGTAGGGTGGGAGTGCCTGCGCTGCTGCCAGGTAGGGTTCCCCTTGCTGGTCAAGGAGCCAGACCCAGCCCGTTTGCAGGCCCAGCAAGTTTGTGACCTGTGCCAATACCTCCTGTAATGCCTCATGCACATCTATCTTGCGGTTCAGGTGGCCCGCAATCGTGTAGAGCACTGCCAGTTCGCGATTACTGCGCAGTAGCGAGGCCGTTTCCTGATTTAATGAAGGGTTCTCAGCTTGAGTTTCCATACAGAGAGTATATCACCAAAACAGCGTTGAGTGCGAGAACAGGCCTCTTCTCAAAGCTTTCCCTGCTTTAATAGTTTTTTCGGGGAAGGCCCATGCTCAAGCTTCAAATGAATGCGGCCCGGCTTATCCAGTACATCCTTGATTCTCGCTACATGATAAGGGTAAGTATACCTGGGAATGTGCTCAAACGCGAAGTACTTAACAGCATCGGACTCATCGCTTGTCTTCTTCTTGCCACTGGCAACCTTGCATACGAAGGAAAAGGCGATTTTGCGCCTGCCAGCATTCACGTATATACCAGCCAGCCAACGAACGTGCACATCAAATCCGGTCTCCTCTTTGACCTCGCGCACCACAGCTTGCAGTGGTGTTTCACCCTTTTCTACTCCACCGCCGGGTAAGTTCCATAGGTCAACATCACGCCTGTGACAGAGCAACACTCGTCGCTGCTCATCCACGATAATACCAAATGCCCCTATGTCGAATATGCCTCGAAGGCCTTCAAGCAGGCGATGATAGGCTTTTTTTAACCACAACATTATACACGTTCCCTGCCCCGTACAAGCGATGCAAAGATACCAAAGCCGGCAATGATAGCGCAGACGATAAATGTGATGTGGAAACTGCTGGCAAATGTCTGCTGCAATGCACTCACCTGTGCGACGGACACGTTATGACGTGAGACAAGTGCAGCTCCCGCGGCAGCTCCGCCCAGGCTGGCAAAGATAGCTCCCGCCAGCGCCACACTCAAGCTCTGTCCCACGACGCGACCCGTGGCCAGGAAACCGGATGCACTTCCCTGTTGCCCTTTGGGAGCCGAACCAAGAAGTGCGCTATTATTGGGCGATTGGAACATAGCCTGTCCCAGTCCGGTAACCACCAGGCGCCAGATGATATCCAAGACCGAACTGTGTGCGTTGAGCTGACTGATGAAGACTAGCCCAAGGCAGGCGAGCGCCAGACCTCCTGCTGCCAGCCAGCGTGTGCCGAAACGGTCGGCAAGCGCGCCACTCAGCGGCGCGAAAATAGCAATCGTGAGCGGCAGGGGCGTCAGGAGTAGCCCTGCTTGCTCGGTGGTAAAGCCGTGAAGTTCTTCCAGGTAAAAAGGGAGCATAAAACTGACGGAGAAGAGCGCTAAGAAGCTCAGAATGAGGCTGAGATTGGCCGAGAGGAAGACGCGGTTGCGCAGCAACGATAGGTTGATGACCGGGTAAGGAACACGCTTTTCAACCAGGTATAATGCCACCAGGGCAATTGCGCTGACTACCAGCAGGCCAATAAGTAGAGGTGAGGACCAGCCCCATTCTTGACCAAATGAGAGGCCAAGCGTGAGAGTGGCCAACCCGATAGCAAGCAGCAGCGCACCCAGTGGATCAAATTGTACCTTGCCCCTGCGCAAAGGTTCTTTCAGGATGAGCAGGCTGGCAACTATACCAACGATGCCGATAGGAACATTGACATAGAAGATCCAGCGCCACGATAGGTTTGTAGTAATGATCCCGCCTAATGTTGGGCCGGTGCTGACACCGAGTGCGACGAAGACAGCATTGATACCCAGGGCACGCCCCCGTTCATGAGCGGGGAAAGCACTTGTGAGCATAGCCGGGCTGATCGCCATTATCAGAGCGCCACCCAGTCCCTGTAATCCTCGTGCCGCAATCAGGATGGCAAGAGACGGAGCAGCGCCACAGATAGCGGAACCGGCAATGAAGATAAAGAGGCCGGTGACCCAAATAGGCTTGCGTCCAAGCATATCGGCGAGGCGTCCTGCCGTGAGGAGTACCGAGGCGGTGACAACAAGATAGGCGATAATAACCCATTCTACAGGGCCACTTAAAGGCACGCCAAAATACCGGGCAATCGTGGGTAGGCTGATGTTGACAATCGACGAGTCGAGTGTTGCCATAAAGACGCCAATCGCGACAATTGCCAGCACCGCCCATTTGTTCGCGCTTTGTGAGCCGGCAGCACCAGGCTGCTGGCTGTCCTTGATGGCAGGGGCGCGCATCTCATCACTTCTGGCCTGTGTATTGTCAGAAATAACTCCATTGCTTGTTTGGATTTTATTTTGCTTCATGTTAGTTCTATTCTTCTCTCCAGAAGCAGTTCTTAATTTTACAACACGCTTCTCTATTTCTTTCTTCCAAATTGGAGGATGCTATCTTCCATCTACCCGCGTAAAAAGAAATAAATGGTCATTCCGACGCCGATTAATATCACAAAAGCGCGCACCCAACGAGGTTCGACCTGACGGGCAAAGTAGGCACCGCCATAGCCGCCTAAAATCGCACCAACCACCATCACGATGGCCTGTGCCCATACCACCGCGCCAGCGATAATAAAGGTAATCACGGCTACCCCATTGATGAAGCTTGTCAGCAGAGTCTTGAGCGCATTCATCTCGTGGATGTTTTCCATGCCCATGAGACCGAGCGTAGCCAGCATCAAAATGCCGATGCCTCCGCCGAAATAGCCGCCATAAACAGCGATGATAAGTTGCAGGAATGCGATACCAACAAGTCCAGACCAGGAAGTACCCGTTTTTTTTGTCTCTATGTTGCGCCTTCTCAGCCGGTTTGTGATTGGTGCGCTAAATGCAAAGAGCAGGGTTGCCACTAATAAGAGATAGGGTACCAGCCGCACAAAGGTTATTTGTGATGTGCGCAGGAGTAGAATAGCGCCAAATACTCCCCCAATCAGGCTTGTACCGCCAAGCACAAACAGGCGGACGCGTTCCTGTTTCGCCAGTTCCTCGCGGTAGGCGCCTGTGCTGGCGACCGATCCCGGCCAGAGCGCTACAGTGCTGGTTGCATTGGCATTGATAGGTGGGAGGTATTGACAACCCCTTTAGATTGTAGTAATATACATCGTGTTAAGACAACCGCCTGTATGTGCAGGTGAACCGGTGATTATAGCGAAGAGGGTACACCCGTTCCCATCTCGAACACGGTCGTTAAGCTCTTCAGCTCCGATGATACTGTGGGGGCAGCCCCATGGGAAAATAGGACATCGCCGTTTCACCCGCCCACATAGGCGGTTTTTTCTATCAGTCGGCTTGCCTTTTCCCCTTCCCTATGGTACACTTTTTAATGGAATAATAGGTTTCTAATTAACATAATTACCCTTGATTTGGCTTTAACTTCTGTAGCGAAGACAGAAGTTGAGATAGATAAATAAACAAGTTCATACTAGAGGAGGTATACCAGATACCTTGTACCCTAGATGGCTACACACATTAGTGTAGTTAGGAGGTCCTTTTTACCTTGACAAAAGAAAATATTCGACTTATCCCGCTTGGTGGGCTAGGGGAAGTCGGAAAGAATATGATGGTCGTCGAATATGGTGACGACATTATCATTATTGATGCCGGGGTCATGTTCCCCGATGAGGAGATGTTCGGTGTAGACCTTGTTATCCCCGATACAAGCTACCTCAACGACAAGAAAGACCGTATACGTGGCATCCTCATCACCCACGGCCATGAAGACCATATTGGAAGTCTCTCCTACGTCTTACCAATGCTTGATTTTCCACCCGTCTATGCAACTCGCCTGACGCAGGGTTTGATCAATGTCAAACTGAAAGAGCGTAGACTCCTCGATAAAGCCTCTGTCACCGCGGTTACTCCTGCTGACCGGGTGAAGCTGGGGGAGTGTGAGGCTGAATTTTTCCGTGTAAATCACAGTATTCCTGATGCCGTAGGCGTTGTGATTCATACGCCGATTGGCAGCGTCGTACACACCGGTGACTACAAATTCGATTACACACCCACCAGTGGACGCCCCGCCGACCTGGGTTCAATTGGGCGTATCGGCAACGAGGGCGTTTTGCTGATGATGGGTGATAGTACCCGTGTCGAGTCAGCTGGATTCACCCCCTCTGAAAGCGTTATCAACGACTCCTTTGACAAGCTTTTCGCTAATGCTCCTGGCCGTATCTTGATCGCTACCTTTGCCTCCCTGCTCTCACGAGTGCAGCTAGTGATAGATACTGCTGTTCGCTACGAACGACAGGTGGCCCTGGTGGGGCGGAGTATGGTGAATAATGTCCAGATGGCCATAGAGCTGGGCTACCTGAACGTTCCCAAGGCAACGCTCATTCGTGCTGAAGATATCAACAAGTTCCCACCAGAGCGGGTGGTACTCATCTGCACTGGCAGCCAGGGAGAGCCAACTTCAGCACTGACTCGTATCGCCAACCAGGATCACCGGCTGGTACGTATTCAGTCTGGCGACACGGTAATTCTTTCAGCGACCCCCGTGCCCGGCAACGAGAAAATGGTCAACCGCACGATCAATAACCTTTTCAAGCAGGGAGCAGAAGTCTTTTACCAGGGCATCGCCACCGTCCATGTCTCGGGACATGCTGCCCAGGAAGAGTTGAAGTTGATGCTGGCCATGGTGCACCCGCAGTTCTTCATGCCAATTCACGGTGAGTACCGGCAACTCGTACTCCACGCCAAGCTGGCCCACTCCATGGGTATCCCTGCTGATCATATTATCGTGGCGGAGGATGGCGATATCGTCGAAGTCACGCCGGAAGGTGTGAAGGTAGTGAATCATACCCCGTGCGGCAACGTCTTCGTAGACGGCCTTGGGGTAGGTGACGTGGGACAGGTCGTCATGCGTGATCGCCAGGTGCTGGCACAGGACGGAATATTGCTGGCCGTGCTCACCGTAGACAAAGAGACGGGACAACCCCTGGCAGGCCCTGATATCATCTCGCGTGGATTTGTCTACATGCGTGACGCAGAAGAATTGCTGGAGAGTGCGCGCGAGCGCATCCTCGAGTCGTTTATTGGCTTGAATGGCCATTCTTCAGACTGGTCCTTCGTCAAAGACAAGATCAAACACACTCTGAGTGAGTTTCTCTATGAAAAGACGCATCGCCGTCCTATGATCTTGCCTGTCGTGATGGAGGTCTAGTTCCTCAAGAGAAAAGAGAAGAGAGCCAGAAGCGAGGATCGCTTCTGGCTCTCTTCTCTTTTCTCTTCTAATCATCCTCTTGCTTCTCTGGAACATATGCGCTATGATACGGGTATCTCCTGATGTCCTTAAAATCGGTAAAAGAAGGAGGGAACCAGTATGGCGGGTAGTGAGCAGAGGAACCAGAGCAAGAAATCTAATCGCCAGAATGATCGCCTGGGACCAGGTATAGGGCGCAATTCCTCTCGTGTTAGTAAAGTAGTTGGTGGCCTGGGTTCGCAGAGCGTACGAGTAGAGCAGCGTTCCAATAGCCCGGCAACGAGGCAAAGCTCGCGGGGTCAGTCTTCCTCGAGACGTAGACAAGGCAGCAAGCAAGGAGCAAAAAGAGGCTCATCGCCGCGTGGTAATCGACCTGCTTATACACCCTCTCCTCCCAATGGCACAGTGGACTCACGAGTTATCGATAAAGCGCGTGATGCATGGGGCAATCTGGAGCCGCATCACCAGCAGCGTGTCCTCAGCATTCTCTTGCTGTTGATGGCGCTCTTTCTCTTTGCGGTTCTTACCGTATTTCGCACTGTTCCCCTCTTTGGCCCTCTCAGTGGAGCCTTTATCGCCTTGTTTGGCTGGTCGGCCTACCTGTTCGCCATTGGTCTCATCGCTTTTGCCATAGCCCACTTGATTGAAGGCATACAGAATAAAAAGCTCATTCGCTGGTCATTCGTGGTTGGCCTGGTTCTGCTCTGGCTCATTCTGCTGGTCGAAAGTCAATTACTTTTGAAAGGGAAAACAGGAGGATTTCTCGGTGGCTTGCTCGTACGCCCGCTCCTGGGATGGCCTGAAGTAGTTGGGCATATCTTACTCATTGGACTTTTTGGCGTCATAACTATCGTGACATTCCAGATCACGCTTGGGCATGTGTTGCAGCTCGGCCAGGCTCTTCGCTTCATGGCCTCTCCCGGCCAGAAAGCGGCAGGCAACACAGCAGGTTCCTCACAGTACCGTGGTCAGCGTCCACGCTTCAGTCGTTATGGTAGCGGACTGAACGGGCAGCAAGGACAGGTCTCTCCTGATGATGATGCCGGCGGAGCGGAAGACGAAGAAGGTCTCATTGATTTTGAAGCCGATTTTGGCAATGAAGATGATCCTCTTAATGACATCAACATCCACAAACAGCAAATCAGCCGCGTTCCACGTGGGTCACGCCTTGCCGGGGCACTTGATGCCGAAGAGCATAATAACGCTGTACAGGGAGTGAAACAGCAAGCATTGCCCTTTAACCAGGCGGCTAAAGCACCCGAGAAGAAGTATCCAACGATGGAGCCACTTGCTCCCAATCCCTTGCGTAAGAACCTATCGAAGGTTCTTCATCGTGGGGCGGCGCAAGCCTCTGCTGCTGCAGACGAGTCGCCATGGAAATTGCCCGACACCTCATTGCTGAACAACCCTGAAGAGGTCAAACTGCACTTCCTGGGCGATGATACCACCACATTGGCAAAGCTCATTCAAGATACCTTGCGCAGCTTCCGCATCGAGGCTGACGTCAGACCAGAGGATATCAGTGTGGGCCCAACCGTTATTCGCTTTGGTATTCGCCCAACAGGCAAACCGGCGATGAAACTGGATGAGAAAGGCAAGCCCGTCCCTATCAAGGATGCCTCAGGCAATATCGTCTATGAGATGCGCACACGCGTGAGCCGGATCATGGCCTTGCAAAATGATTTGGCGCTGGTGCTCGAAGCGAAAAGCATTCGGATGGAGGCCCCCGTTCCTGGTCGCCCCTATGTCGGGGTGGAGATCCCCAACAAGAATAGCCGCCTGGTCACCTTACGCGAAGTCCTGGAGAGCAAAGAATACCAGGCAGCCAAGGCAAAATCAAAGATAGCCATAGCCCTGGGCAAGGATGTCGCAGGCGCTGTCCGCGTTGGCGACCTGGCGCGTATGCCTCATCTGCTCATTGCCGGGGCCACGGGAGCGGGGAAGAGTGTCTGTATTAATGCCATCGTTGCTAGTATTCTTAGCCAGGCCACACCCGAAGATGTACGTTTGCTGATGGTTGACCCGAAGATGGTCGAACTGATCATGTATAATGGTATTCCCCATCTGCTGGCGCCGGTGGTAACCGAGGTCGAGAAAGTGGTGGGACTGCTCAAGAGGGCCATTACCGAGATGGAGAGACGCTATCGCCTCTTCTCCAAGTTGGGTGTGCGCAACCTGGATGGCTATCGCAAGCTGCGCGCCGAAAGGATCTCTCATGGCGATAGCTCGATGGAGAACTTGCCGGCCATTGTGATTATCATCGACGAACTGGCCGACCTGATGATGGCTGCTCCCGAAGAGGTGGAGGGCATGATCTGCCGCCTGGCCCAATTAGCCCGCGCCACGGGCATTCACCTGGTCATTGCCACCCAGCGTCCCTCGGTGGATGTCATTACCGGCCTCATCAAGGCCAATATCCCCACCCGCATTTCCTTTATGGTCAGTTCTTCCGTCGACTCACGTACAATCATCGACATGGGTGGTGCCGAGCGCTTGCTGGGACGTGGTGATATGCTCTATCTGCCCGCTGATGCCGGCAAACCGGAGCGTATCCAGGGAGCCTTCCTGGCCGATGATGAAGCAGAAAAGCTCATAGCCTACTGGCGACAGGAGGTCACAGCACATGCCGCTGCCATCAACCGGGGTCAACCGGCTGCTGCTCCCCCTCCTGAGGTGGAACCCGGCTGGGAGATCATCGAGCATGTTTCCGATGATTTTGAGCTAGATGATGACTTGTTGGAGAAAGCGGAAGAGGTCGTGCGTGAGTATGAACGCGCCTCGATCTCGCTATTACAACGCCGTTTGCGCATTGGCTATTCTCGCGCTGCTCGCCTCATTGACTTGCTGGAAGAGCGCGGCGTCATAGGGTCTTCGGAGG
>WNGM01007649.1_pt1 | contig 16362 bp, 17 predicted proteins | sample 5400571 | NCBI WGS metagenome assembly WNGM01 (sample SAMN13153378, study PRJNA577476) | soil metagenome | isolation source: 100 cm soil or saprolite under Garry oak tree replicate 2 | place: USA:California | collected 2016-06-15 | reverse complement strand
CGCCGATCGGATCTTCACATAGTGCGTTCCGGTAGACGGGTTCCACGCCGCCTTCGTCGTGCCGTCCTGGTCGAGCTCGCGGTACTCCACCCGCGAGTAGTTGGTGTTGCTCGACGTCTTCCCGCCGTCGGGGTGGCAGGTGAGCAGGACCCGGGCGCCGTCCATCTCGTAGTAGCCGGGCACCACCAGCCCGGCCTCGATCTCGGCCTGCGAGTAGTCGTGGTGGACCGCACTGGAACCCCACACGCTGCCCGGGGAGAACCCGACGCCGAGGTTGAAATGGTTTTGCCCCGGGACCGAGCCGATGTTGTGCAGCGCCCCCGGGTTCTGGGTGTAGACCGGCGGCGGCGTGCCAGGGGTCGGGTCTGGAGTAACAGTGGGCGGCAAGGTCGGGTCCGTCGGGATGATGACCTCGTTGACCGTCTTGGTGACGATTTCCACTGCGGCGTCCCCGACCAGCGGGATCGTCACGTCGTCGATCAGGTGGGTCTCGGCCAGCCCGGTCACCTGCGCCGACACCGCGTCCTGTGGGCGCAGCGCCGGGTTCGGCACCGTCCACAACCCCACCGTGGTGGGCAGCCCGGTGTAGCGGGACAGCAGCGTCGCGGCCGCATCCGCAGCTGCGGCGGGGGTGCGCAGGAACGGGGAGGCGTAGTAGCGGGGGGCTGGTGAGAACAGTCCGGACCAGAACAGGGGGCTGTTGACGTCGTTGTTGTAGGCGAGCTGGTAGCCGACGGGCGCGGCCGGATCCGACCCGTACGCGCTGACGATGTTGTAGACGCCGTCGCGGGTGGTCTTACGGCTGGCTTTGATCAGGTTGCCGGTCTTGCCGGGCGCGATCGTGTAGACCGCCGGGGCGGGGTCGCGGTCGCGGCGGTCCACGATCAGCGCGCCGAGCTCGTCGAACCGCAGCACGGAGTCGTGGTTGTCGGCCAGTTTGGACAGGAAGTCGTAGATGGAGTCTTCGACGACCTGGCCGCCGGTGACGGTGGCCCGGTCCGGGTCGTACCCGACCCACGTGATCGGGATCGCCACGGTGAGCAGGGCGGCGTAGCCCTCGGTGTTGATCGGCCCGTCCGGCGGGTCGGTCGTGCGGCGCCCGTTGATCAGCCGCTCGAACAGCTTGCGGTGCGTGAGCCCCTCCGGCACCTGGTACGGGAACAGCACCCGGTTCTGCTGCAACGACACGGTGCGGTCCGCACACGACAGCCGGACCGGCCCGTAGGGGGCGCTGTCCTGCTCGGCGTCGTCGATGCGGAAGTACCCCAGCGGCACCAGCTCCGACTCGCCGCCGCCGAACCCGACTCCGCGCGCCACCCACACCTCAGCGCCGTAGGGCTGCACCACATCCCAGTAGTCCCCGGGCACGGTCAGGTCCAGGGTGGCCTTCACGTCCGCCGATGAGGACATTTTGACGTCCCCGTCCAGGATCGGCAGCTCGACCCCGGTGGGCGCGGCCCCGAACTGGTGCGAATCCAGCAGCAGCGCCCGGGTGACGACCGGATGCGACCCGGCGAGGGTGTCCAGGAAACGCTGCGACACCGGATACATCAGCCGGACACGTCCTGCCAGGTGCCGAACCCGGCCAGGACGTCAGCCCAGGTGCCGTAGCCGTCCAGGATGGACTGCCACGTCACCGCCGAACCGGTCACCGACGGCGGCGGCGCGGCCACCTCGGTCAGCGGCAGCGTCCAGTGCCGGACCATGCTGCGCGCGGACGGGCGGGTGTAGGAGTAGTCCCCCGCCACCGCGTACAGGCTGGGTAGGGCGACGGTGACGGGGACGTGCAGGAACAGCGGCGCCCCGCTGGACAGCGCGTGATCCAGCGCTTCACCGTCGTCGAACGTGGCGGTGCGCAGCTGCACCTCCACGCGGCGAGAAGAATGCACGTCGGTGACCGCGATCGGGTCGGAGCGGCCCTTCACGTCGTACAGCGCGGTGCGCGACGCCCTCGAGATGTCGCCCCACCCGATCAGGGTGACCGGTGTGTTCAGGCCCGGAGAGGCGATGTACTTGACCCAGACGTCGTCGAGCACCTGCGACTGGGTGACGATCGCCTGCGCCACCAGCACGTCGGGGGCGTCCTCGGGGGAGGAGAAGGCCCGGATCCGGTAGTCGATCGGCACGCCGGAGATGAACTCGTAGTCGTCGACCTGCTTCGCGAACGAGCCTGCGACAACACCGACCTTGCCGCCGCGGACCGGGTTGAAGACGTAGCCGCCGTGGCGGCGGGAGTCCACCACCGCCCGGATCGCCGTGGCGGGCAGTCCGAACGCGTTGACCCGGACCCGGCCGCGGTGGGCGTCGTAGCCGAGGGCGACGATCAGCGCGCCCTCGGCCCAGGTGGCGTAGTCGGCGGCCGTGCCGGACGCCACCCCGGACGCCGACTCACCCCAGGCCGCCGCGTCCGCACCGGTCGGGCCGGGTGTCACCGACGTCTTCGACCCGCTGTCGGCCAACGCCCAGGCGTCGGCGCCGGTGAGCAGCACCGACGTTGAGTTGCCGGCGGTGCCTTCCCACGTGGCGCCGGTGGTGTCGCCGTCGAAGTAGGTGATTCCAGCCGTGCCGGTCTGCTCGACGATCAGGGCGCCGAGCGAGACGGTGGTCGAGTCGATCTCGATGATGCGCAGATACCCGCCGCCCGCCCCGGCGGGAGCGGTGTAGGGGCCGATCTCGCAGCGCGCGGTCCCGTTCACCGTGAACGAGATGGCGGTGCCGGAGTTGCTGATGAACGAGCCGCCCGACGTCCCGGCGTACCAGTTGATCAGCATCTTGAAGGTGTTGGAGGCGCCGGTCTTGGCCTGGATCGACGCCACATACTGCTGCCCGGCCACGACGGCGAACCTGGGGGTGGTGACAGGGTCGATCGCGCCCGAACCGCCGAAACCGGTGGTGCGGTCCATCCCGGTCAAACCGGTTTGACGCACATACCCGGACGGGGTGGAGGTCCAGTCGGTGGCGTTCCCGGTGATGTTGTTCTTCAGCGACGGATTCGGGTGCAGATTCCGGCGTAGCCCCACGGGTCAGCTCCGTCCGGTGTCTGCGCCGATCAAGATCAACTAGCTCAGGGTGACCGTTTGGGTCAAAATCCACTGCAATGCGCTGGTTTTAGTTCCGAAGGATTGTAAGAAACGGTTGACCAATGTCGCGCCGGATGCACTATTGGCTAAACCGGCCTCCTGCCACGCGAAGTTTGCTTCCGTCGTAAGAAATGTGGTCACCGCCTGCAATGTGTTCGTCGACACGACGGGGACCGCGTCGAACACCTTTCGCAGCTTGTTCGTCCCCTGCAAATCCGTCTGCCCCGCACTCACTGCCGCAGTGCCATCCCCCACGCACATCCGGCCGTTGGTGGCGTCGATCGCCGTCGACGAGATCCCCGCCAGCCGGTTGAGCACGAGTGTCGCGCCTGCGGTGAGCAGCAGGTTGTCCGCCTCGATGACCTCGTACGGGGTGGCGCGCGCCAGGTCGTCGTCGGCGTAGTACTTCTCCAGGCGGGCGTGCCCACGCCAGGTCACCGGTTGTGGGGGCACCACAAATCCAGCCGTCATACGTGGTCTCCTGGCGTCAGAAGGGGAGGCGGGCTAGAACGTGGTGCCGGATCCGGCGAGAACGGTGCGGCGGGTGGTGCGGTCACGCCGATTGATCACAACCTCGGCAATCCCGGCAATCGCGTTCTGCGAGATGTTGACCGTGACGGTGATCGGGTCGCCGCCTGTCCCGCCGTTGGCGGAGCTATTGAGCAGCGCCCGGGTCTGCGTTGCGGTGTAGACAAACCCGCCGCCGCGAGGCAGCGTTATCAGTTCCGGCCCCTGCTCGCCGACCAGGATCGGCACCCCGCCCGGCGCCAGACCGCCGGAAGCGAAGGCCTGCTGGATCTGCCGGGTAATCGTGGTAATGATCGCGGTGACGCTGTGCACCCCGTTGATCGCCGAGACCAGCGCCTGCACCGCGCCCGTGCCGGCCACGTTGGCGGCCACGTTGACCGTCTTGTCGATGACACGGTCGATCGCCGAGCGGAGGTCGAGGTTCTGCTGGGTGCCGGTCACGTTGGACACCGACCGGACCGTCTTGTCGATGACGGTGTCGATGGCCGAGCGGAGGCCACGGTTTTCCGGGGTACCGAACACGTTGGAGATTGTGCTGACCGTCTTCCCGACCACCGCGACGATCGCCGTAGACAGTGCCTTGACCGCGTCCTCGCCCTTGACGTTGGCCTGGAGCGCCACGGTCTTGTCGTGCACCTGGTCGAGCGAGGTCTTGAAGCCGTCGACCTGGGCCTTCGCCACCCCGATCTGACCGGCGATCTGAAGGAAGGCCGGGTTGCCGGTGGCCACGCCCAAGGTGGTGAACAGGCTCTGCAGCGCGCCCAACGCGCCGGACACGAACCCGAGGACGGCCGAGCCTGCCGCGGTCAGATTAATGATCATGCCCTGGGTGAAGGCGATCAACCCGGGGATGCCGTCGGTGCGAATCCAGTTGATGAACCCGGCGAGCGCGGGCAGGACAACGCTGTGCATCACCGCCGCGAAGCCTTGGAGCCCGGATTGGAAGCCTGGGAACACCGACTTGAGCAGCTCTTCGATCGGCCCCCGGAGTTGCTGGAACGCGTCGACCAGAACCACGCCGGCGGTGTGCGCGATGGCCTCGAAAAACGGGATCGTGGTCTGGATGATCCCGCCCAGATTGGTCAGCGCCACACCGACCGAATCGCCCAGCGCGGCCCCCATCCTGATCAGCAACTCGATGATCGGGCCGATCACCGCCGACAGCCCGTTGAGTGTCGAGGCCAGGCCTTGCACGGCCTTCTGGATCGTGCCGTCGGCGCCCAGACGGGTGAAGACGTCCCCGATCCGGGACAGGATGTTCCCGAACGCGGTACCCAGGCCCGCCATGGCCGGCGCGGCGGCTGCAGCGCCGTCGAGCAGGCCGCGCAGGAAGTCCCGCACCCCGAAGGACAGGCCTGTGAGGAAGCTCGCCGTCCCGGCCAGAACGATGTTGAGCTGCCCGACGCCGTGCGCGGTGGTGAGCACCCCCACCGCATCCCGGGCGATACCCGAGATCGCGACGGCGACGGCGTCAAACCGCTGGGTCAGCTGCGGCAGGATCCCGGCCAGTTCCCTGAACACGGGGGTGAGCTGGCGCTCGAATACCGCCGAGACGGACGCCTCGAGCTTGTGCAGGGCGGGCTGCATGACCTCGGCGGCCTTTTTGATCCCATTCAGGCCCAGCACGACCGTGCCCGCCGCCGCGGCCAGCGCGAACAGCAGCGCCGGCGCCCCGGCCAGGGCCTGACCGAGCAGGCCGCCGATGACGCCGATGATCTCCACCCACAGTGCCATCACCGCAGTGATCTGAATGATCCCGACGATGGCCTGCACGATCGGGCCGCCGATGGCGCCCAGAACCTCGCCGAACCCGCCCATGCGGGTGGTGACATCCCCGATCAGCGTCGCCAGCGCCCGCAGCGGGTTGATCCCCTCCGCGATGCCCGCGAAGAAACTGCGCAGCGGCGAACCCCGCCGGTCGGCGTCATCGAGCTCGTTGCGGCGCCGCAGCAACTCGGCCTCAGCGCGCTCCAGGTCGCTGGCCGACGACTGGCTGTTGCGGCGCGCCCGGGCCAACGCCTGCTCAGCCTGGGCCACCCGCAGCGCCGACGAGCCCTGCTGTCGGCGCAGATCCTCGAGGCGTCGCTCGGCCGCCTGCAACTGACCGGCCGACGCTTCCGAATCCCGGCGCGCCCGGTTGATCTGCTGTTCGGCGGCGGCGATCTCCCGCGCCGAACCGCCGTTGCGGCGCAGGTCATCCAGCCGGGTCTCGGCCTGCCCGAGCCGGTCCGCGGCCTGTTGCGACCGCGCCCGCGCATCATTGATCCGCGTTTCCTGGTCGGAGATCCGCTGGGTCGCCGCACCCTGCGCGGACCGCGCCTGTTCCAGCCGCTGCTCGGCCACCTGCAGCCGCCCGGCCGCCTCCTCGGACCGCGCCCTGGCCCGGTTGACGTTCTCCTCGGCCGCCTCCACCCGCCGGGTCGCGGCCTCGGCCTCCGCCGCCGCGCCGGTCAGGCCGCGGGTGATCCCCTCGATGATGATTTCGATCGTGGAACGGGTGGAGGCCATGTCAGGCGCCCCACCGGCGGATCACACTGTCGCCGATTTCCTGGGCTTCCCGATCCACCCGCGGCTGCTCCCGCTCTTGAGTTCTAAAGAACCAGTAGCTCCCGCCCCCTAAATGCCTGCGAAATTGTCGGGCCGGGGAATGGAAATAGCGCGGATGGGCGTACCAGCCGAACCGGCGCTTCACCCCGAACTCGCTGCCGAACAGCAGTGGGTGCGGCCCGGCGAGCACGCCCGGCGACAGGCCGGTCAGCGCGCGCACGGTGCGGGCCGCCCGCGCGGACTGGCGCGAGTCCGCGCGACCGGCCGCGCGGATGATGTTGGCCAGATCCCGGGACAGCTTGGTCATGCCCTTGCGGGCTTCGTCGCGGGCCTGCAAGGGCAGTTTCAGCAGGGCCCGGCGGACCTCTTCCGCACCCCCGACGTTGACCTCGAAATGGTCGAACACCACCCGCCCGGCCATGGGGTGACCCCCATTTCAGCCGCTCATCTGCGGACCGTCGCCGCGGTCCGATCCCTGGGCTTGGCGGTCGATGTCGTCCTGCTCGTTGCAGAGCCGGATGGCGGTCTCGATGGTTCCGTCCGGCTGCCGCAGCCATACATCCACCGGGATGCCGGTGCGCAGCATGAGGACGGTGAGGGTGTGACTCAGGGAGTCACGGGGGTAGGCCCCGCATCGTCCTCGTCGTCGTCCCCGTACTTTTCGAACTCGATGTCGACCTGCTCCCGCCACTGCACGACATCCAGATCGGTCTTACCGGTCCGGGAGGCGGCGAACCAGGCCAGGTCGACAGCCTCGGACATCTGCATGTTCTTGGTGAACTCGCCGATACTGCGGCGGCGACCCTTCGGCTGGTTGGGCGCGTTCTCCCACGCTCCGATAGCGCGGGAAAGTGCGACGACCTCAAAAGACTCGCCGCCGTCCGGGTGGCAGGTGAAGCGGAACATCAGGCCTCGCTTCGCTTCCTGGCGATGATGTAGGTCACGCGGAGCAGCCGATGACGATCAGATCGTAGGTGACCGATGTGCCCGCGCCGCCGTTGGCGATGCGCAGAAAATCACTGACACCGGCGGTGACCGGGTAGCCGGTGGCGTCGGCCGCACCGCAGGCGATGAGCACCTTGAACTCGCCCGGCCGCACCGCGATCGTGTGCGTCGCCGCCCCGAACGGGCCCACGAACTGAGTGGCCGCAGCACCCCCGACCACGACGTTGTTGGTGTTCCCGGCCGCCGCCGCCACGATCAGCCCCTTGACCCGGACGAACGTGAGCGTGGAACCGAACGCGCCCGACAGCGAGCCGGCCAGGTCCACATCCAGGGTTGCGGAGGCGGCCAGGGTATTCGTGTCCTGATAGAGCAGGTCGGCCTGCCCGGCGGCGGTGCCGCTGGTGAGGCTGACCGCATAGTTCTTGGCCATCGGGAAGGTGGCCGTGCCCAGGTCGAGCACGGAGGTTTGCGTCGCACCCACGGTGAGCGAGACGGCGGAGATGAGAGCCATGGGTTACGTCTCCCGTTCAGAGGTGGGTGTAGGTCGGCTTGCCGACGATCTTGAGCGTGACCTTGGTTTCCTCGGTCGTGTTCGCGTCCCCACCCGCCGACGGGGCCAGCACCTTGAGGTTCCCGGACCAGCGGACGTGCTCCCCGACCTGGTTCGGGAGATGGTCCAGGACGAAAGCGACCGTCTCCCCGTCGTGAATGGTCAGGAAGTCGGAAATGCCGCCGGTCGCCCAGTCGGACAGCAGCGTCAACTCCAGCGTCCAGTCCGGGTCGGAATCCTCGATGATCGCGCCCGGGTCGGTCGGCACCAGATCGTTGCCGCCGAACGTGAAGACCGTGTTCCCGGCGTTCGTGTTGTTGTTCAGCGTCCACGACTTGACCTGCGCCTCACAGGAGGTGCCGCCGATCGAGAGAGAGCGTGATCGTCTTGAGCTTGCGGGCCTTGGGCGCCATGGCGGCGGGTCACCTCGACATCAGATAGGGCAGAGCGGGGACGGGTTGGGAAAGCCGCGGGCTACAGCGCGAACGCGATATCGATCAGATAGGCGGGCAAATCCACCCCGCCCGAGGGCCACACGCCCGGCTTGGACGGGGACTGCACCGCCGCGTCGGGAATGGCCTGCAACGCCTCCACCACCGGCTGCTCCAACGCCAGCAGCTCATCCAGGGCGTACTCGGTTTTCGCGACGATCACCGCCACCTGGAACGTGGCGCCGGTCGGCGCCACGCCATACGCCTCCCGCTCGATCTCCGGCGGGCCCACGGCGGTCGCCGGCGGGTCGATCAGCACGCCGATGCCGCGGTGGAACCGGACCCCGTCCACCGTCGCCAGCGCCGCGTACAGGGCCTCCGCAACGTCACTGATGGCGCTCACACCATCGGCCGCCGGTACGGGCCGACACCCAACAGCCGCTCGATGTCGGCGTCGAACCGGGGAATCCGGGACGTCCCGAAGTCGGCGCCGGAGTCGACCAGCCCGTCCGGGGATCGGCGCCGTGACCCGATTCGTACCGCGTACCGGATCGTGCCCTTCACGACATCGCGCGACGGGGCAGGTTTCGTCGGATAGGTGATGCCATCGAAGTTGAAGTCCCCGAGTAGTTCCCGCTCCACCAACGCCACTGCCGCGTCCAGGTCGGTCTGCAGATTGTCGTCGTCCCGCGTGTCGCTACGCGGGATCTTCATGTCGGCCTTCAGGTCATCCAGCTGCGGCGGCCACGGCATCGCCCATCACCGGCCCTTCGGGGGTTGAGCGGGTGATGGGTGCGGCTACGCTTGGCTGCGGGCCCGCGAGTAGTCCTCGCCAACCGGGGATGGCCTCCCGGGACAACGACCGGCCGGGGTCGCACTCCCCCGGCCGGTCGTTTCCGTGTCAGGTCGAGGTCTTACCGGGGGCGCGACGAGACGCCGGGAACACCGGCGTCTCGTCGCTGTCAGCGGTCTTCTCGATCCGGTCCTGCCGCGACGCCCGGCCCGCCGGGTGCGACGTCCGCGACACCTCCGGCGCCTCGGCCGGGCGGACGTAGCCGAGCTCGGCGAGTTGCTTATCCACCGCCGTCACCCGGTTCGTCTGCCCGTAGGCCTCTGCGTTGGCGCGCTCGGCAAGCAGCTGCCGCACCTGGCCGGCCTGCTGCGGAGCGACGTCGTCGCCCAGCTCATCCTTCGCCATTGCTTGATCTCCCTACCAGGTTTTGGTGATGGGTTCTTCGGTGTGGCAGATCGCCGCGAGGGTGAACGTGAAACTCGGGGTGGTGCCGCCGACCGTCCACAGCGCCCGGTACGCCTGAAAGTCCAGGTTGGCTGTCTGTGCGGCGATGACCGTGCCGGTAGCTGCGGTCTGCTGCGCGAACGTGACGACGTCGTGCCACTTCTCCGACATCGGGTTCCAGCCCTGGACTTTCACGTCCAGAGTCGGGGTCGTCCCGGACGCCGCGGACACATCAAGCAGGAAGACGGCCTTCGAGAACGCGCCCGGCTCGTAGAAGCTGCGGCTGTTGCCGGTCGCGGTGGCCGTTCGCGGCGCCACCCCGGTCTGCTCATTGTCGGTGACCAGCGTCGTCATCGGAACGATTATCTTCATCGCCACGGCTCAGTCCTCCAAGGTCCCGACCATATTCGCAATATTCACGAATCGGGGTTGCGTGCTCGTGGTCGAGGAGAACTCGAAAGAATGGTGCATCCCGGCGAACCCGGCCGACGCCGTCACATCCAGGCTGTACGCCGAACAATCGGCCAACGCCTCACCGTCGATCTGCACCGACACATACTTCAAGGTGCGAAAGTCGACGACCATCTTCGCCCAATGCCAGCCACCGGCCCGGTCCAGCCGACCCGACTTCGGCTCCCACGTGTGCGTCCCGGCGCCGTTCTGCAACACGCTGGTCGCCACCGTCGCCCACGTCGCCGTGCCACCAGAGCTGGCCACACCGTCCAAGACCTGCGCCAGCATCGGCACGTTGTTGCCGTTCGGGTTCAGCCACAACCGGGCGTGGTGCGCGTTCGTGCCGTCCCGGTTGTAGATCGACGCCGAGAAGAACGAGTTTGACGTCAAGTTCAGTGAACTGAACCGGAACCAGAACTCCATGCCGAACTGGTGCCGGTAACCGTCGTGGATGCGCCGCTTCACCACGACCCCACCGGTGGCCGCAGTCCGCCCCGGGCTGACCGCGCCACCGTTGATCTGCCCCTGCGGATCCAGCCTCAACGACGGCTTACCGTCGAACATGATGTCGCAATCACGGCTGATCGAACCCAGACCGTCATTCCAGACTCCTGGTTGTACCCCAGCGAAATCCTCCACGTACAACACCACGCCCGTACGGCTCCGCGACGGCACACCGCGCATACCCACGCCGGGGTCGAGAGTTCCCATCTACCTTGACTCCTCGGGGATGTCGTCGGCGGCCTCGTGGTCGTGGTCGACGTGCGGATACGGAACCGTCCGTGCTACTCCGGGATCCCCAGCACGACGGCCCGGTAGGTGACCGCCGGGGTGGTACCCGCGATCGTCGCCGTCACCCGCACGAAGCTCTTCGTGAGCCGCGCGTTCGACATCGAACTGCCCGCGCCGGTCAACTGCGCTGCGGCGGACCCGGTGACCGCCGTCCACGACGACGAGCCGTCGGCCGACTCCTCCAACGACACGTTCAGCGTCGGTGACGTGCCAGTCGCGGCTGTGCACTGCACCAGCAGCACCACATCCGCGAAGAACCCGGCCGGGGCGACCGGGCCGGACGTGAACGTGCCCGCCCCCGCCGCCGCACCAGTCAGGGCGATGTCGCCCATGACGTTACGAAGTCCCATGACTCTCCTACTCGGGGGGACGCCGACGACCCCTGCACCGAGCGAGGCAGGGGTCGTCGGTCGGATGGTTCTAGAAGATGGGCGCAGTTACCCTTTAAAACACTGGCGCGATAAGGCCGGCGCCAGAAATCTTCGCGACTCCTCCAGTGAAGCGTCTAAAGGAATAAGCTAGATATCCGTACAAAACCAATAGCACGCCGAGGTTGGCTGCTGCGGCCTGCTCCGCCCGGATGAACACCGGGGCCTCGGGCTGCTCCCAGAGGTGACATTCACTGGTGGGGACGATGTAGATCTCGTCCTCGGTGCCACCACCCAACGTGGTGGAGATGTTGTTGTCGACGATGACGATGAGCCCGTTGGGGAGGATGCCGCGGGCACCGGCGCCGTAGCGGGTGGCGAGGTTGCCACCCATGGACTGCGGGTCGATATTGGGCTGGGAGATCATCGGCCACGAGCTGGTGAGCTGGGACTGTAGCCACGCCCACCGGCGGGAGTGCATGACCGCGACGTCGGGGGTACCGAACCCGAGCAGCGCGGTGTCCACCCCGGCCTGCGCGCCAAGGATCTTGGGGTACAGCTCGGGTCCGGTCGGGGTGGCGTCGGTGTAGCTGGTGGCGGTGGCGACCGCAGACAGGCCGGTGGTGGCCTGGGTGATCAGCGTGGAGTCGACCGCAGTGGAGTAGCGGCGGAACAGGTCGTCGATGACGACACCCTCCACGCCGGTGCCGCGGTCGATGGCCTGCCGGGAGATGGTCTGCTGACCGGCGACGGTCTGCACGTTCTCCGTGAGCAGCGTGTCGTCCATGTCGGTGTTCTGGACGAGTGCGTTCTCCGAAGCCTGCAACGCCGCAGCCGACGCAGTGGTGATGCGGGAGATGTTGACCGTCATGCCGTCGACCGGCAGTGGGTGCTTGTTGCACACATCCGCGAACGGCCGCAGGGCCGCGACGGCTGGGGCGTACATGTTGGTCAGGTACTGCGGCACCGTGAGACCGGCGAACGCGCCGGTGCCGACCGCGCGTTCCTGGTAGATGCCGCGTTCCATGCGCTCCTCCCGCATGTGCTGGGTGAGCCGGGATTCGGCCGCCACGTCGCGGTACAGGAACTGCTGGATGACGTCGCGCAGGAACAGGTCGCCGTTGCGGGCGTTGCCCTTGTGGTAGGTGCGCTCTTCCCGGCCGATGTGGGCGATGCGGTCGGCGTGCCGGGGCGGTGCCGCGGTCCGGTTGCCGCCACCGGTGCCGCCGTCGCCGGGGTTGGCGCGTTCCTCCAGCGACTTGTCGACCGCCTCCTCGGCGGCCTTGATCTGCTGGGCGGACTCCAGCTTCGCCCGGACCGCCTTCAGTGCGGTGTCGGCCAGGGCGCGCTTGCGCATGTGCTCGTCGACGTCGCCGCGCTCCTCGTCGGTGAGGGCGACCCGGCCCTCGGACTTGGCGCGTTCGAGCACGAACTTGGCGGAGGAGATCGCGCGGTCGCGCTCCTTGATCGCCTGGTCCTCTTCGACCTCGATCGACAGGATGAGGTCGCGAATGGTCATTGCCATTGCGATGTCGCCTTTCTCGGCATACAGATGGTTGTGTGGGTTTCACCGAGGGCGCGACAACCGCTGATGGGCATGCCGAGCAGCCCCATGCCACAAGCGACAAGGGCTAGATCTGCGGGTGATTGTGTTGCGTTGCCACCGACGCGAGGGCCGGGCGGCGGGGAAACTCAGGTGAGGTCGAGCAGTGCTTCGTAGAAGGCGATGCTGGCTTCGGGCTTCGGCTCGGGTACCGGAGCGGGTTCAGGGGTCGGTGCAGGCACCTGAATGTCGGTGCGCGCGTTCAGTTCGGCCAGGGCGGCGCGGGCGGCCCCGGCGGGTAGCCGCGTCAGTTCGGACAGGATCTCCTGGCTACGCGCCGAGATGGACGTGTACGGGTTGGCCCCGTAGTTGACTGCGGACACATCGCCGCGGTTGATGTCCAACTGGGTGATCTTGAAGGTCTCGAAATCATCGGACCACCAACCCTCTTCGAGCATGAACGCGAAGCTCATCTCGGTGATGTTGCCGTCCTCGATGGCCAACACGAGATCCTTGACGTCCTGCCGCTTCGGGTTGAGCCACGCATCGGACTGCAGGCCGGTGTCGGCCATCTTCAACTCAAGGGTGCCCGCCTGGGTGCGGGCCATCGTCATGCCCTTGTGGTTGAGCAGGAACGCCACGTCCGGGTTCGCGGCCAGGGTCACATCGAATGCTTCGCGGGCCACGATCTCGTCGTACTCGCCGAACTCGTCCCACATCCGGTAGGGCGTGTCGGTGACCGCCGCGATCCCCTCCAGGTGGTAGAGCTGCTGGTCGCCACGGGTCTCCAGTTTCGCCCGGAGTTGCGCGCGCGCCGGGACCAGCCGGGCCCGCCCGGTGTCCCGCGGCAGCACACTGCTGCGCTGCTCGCCGTCTTCGCCGCTGAGCGCTGCCTTGCGGGCTGCGGCGGCAGCAGCGCGGATGTCCGCCCGCTGCGCCACGTCTGCAGTCATGGTCACGCTCCCTGCATCTTCACAAAACGCCTAGTGAGGTGTGGCGGGGTTGTTCGGATCCCCGAACATGTCGTGGAACTGAGTCAGCTGCGCCGAGGTCAGCGGTGGCAGATCCTCCATCTCGCGCGCCTCGTTCGGGGTCAGCGTGCGGGAGTCGATCCGGGTCTGGATGACCTGCGACCGGTTCAGGTCGTCCATCCGTAGCAGCGCGCCGGTGTTGAGCTTGGCGTAGCGGGGTTGCGGCAGCAGCCGCGACAACGCCGTCTCGCGCCGCACCACCGCCGGACCCAGATGCATGATGAAGAACTGCATGTTGCGCTGGGTGACGTTGGCGTAGGTGATGGCGCCCCGCGCCTGGGCGGGGGCGTCGAGCAGGTCGGCGGGCACGTCGAAGAAACGGGCGATCTCGGTGACCCCGAACTTTTGCGCCTCCAACCATTCCGTGCCGGTCTGCTCGGCCTGGATCATCGAGTATTCCCAGTCCGCGCCGGTCACGAACACATCCCCGGACGCCACCGTGGACTTGAACCGGGCCTTCACCGCATCCGCCGCCGCCGAGGACATGGTCTGCTGCTTGTTCCGCAGATGCCCGCGCGGTATCCCGCCACCCCCGAACCAGGTCAGGGCGAAATCCTGGATCGACTTGGCCTCGGCGATCGTCCAGGCGGCGTAGGCGATCGGGGACAAACCCACCGGGAATCCGGCGACCGTGTACTGCTTCTCGTGCCACACCTGGTCCGGCGCGTAGTCCTTGCCGTCGATGTGGTAGATCAGCGTGGCGTGGGCGTCTCGGCCGGGTTCGAGACCGGTGTCGCCCGAGGTGCCTGTTTGGAACCGCAGCGAACACAGCTGGATCGGCATCAGATCGATGCGTTGCGGCAGGCCAGCCCCGTTGCGTTCGGTGATCAAACCGATGGCGTTGCCGGCCCGGTCCAGATCGATCTGGGTCGAGTACATCCACTCGACCCAGTCGACCCGGTCCCCGCCCGGGTTGACGAAGATCGGCGGCTTTGGCATCTCCATCTGAATGCCGCCGACTTTGCGGTAGATGTCGACCGGCATCGACGCGATCAGGTTGGCCCGCAGCCGCAGACACGCCCACACCGCCGAATGGCGCATCGCGGTGTCATTGGTGACCGCTGGCAGGCCGAACGCCGGGGACACCCCGCGCGGCGGGATCAGGTCGGCGGCGGTCGCCCCGGCCCACGAACCGTAGTAGCCGATGAGGTTAGCGGTGCGGCGCTGACGACCGAACAGCAGCGCCATCTCCACCGCCTTCCTTCACAGGTCGCTCTGCGATGAAGGCGCCCGCGAGCACCACCGCACCGGCCGCCAGTAGGCCCGCCCATAGGCCCACGAAGGTGGCTGCGGCCACCCCGGCGGCACCGGCGACCAGCAGTAGTCCCAGCACCTCCAGGCCGACCACGACGAACCTCAAAACACCGACTCCAGCGGGTCGTAGTCGTTGATCTGCGGCAGCGACCGGGCCAGATGCACCGCGCCCGCCGCCGCATACGCCGCGTCGTTGCGACCCGCGCCGCGGCGGGCGAACCGCCAGCCGTCACCCTGGTCCTTGCGGGTGGACGCGGTGATGTGCGCGTTCAGCAGCGGATCGTCCGGGTGCACGAGCAGCCGGTTGTCCACCAGATCCGCCAGGGTCTGACATGCTGCGACGGGTGCCGACCCGGCCAGCTCGACCACGCCCGGGGCCTCCGGGCGCATGTCGTCGCCGACGAGGCCGTACAGCTTCTGCCCCACCGTCTCGCCGTGCATGGCCTGCAGATCCGCGCCCAGCACCGCGGCGGGCCCGGACGGGAACCAGCCGACCGCGCGGGGCCGCAGCTGCTCGAACAGCGCGCGCAGCGCCGGGCGGGCCTGCGTGGTCGACGCCCACGCGCCCAGGATCTCCACCGCCACCCCACCGTCGCCCGTGGGTGCGGCAGCCGCGGCGGTGACGTGGTGGTCGTCGTAGGCGACGTCCACGCACACCACCATCTGCGCGGCGCAGGCCTCCAGGGTGGCGCCCGGGACGGCACACGCCCGCCACCCCGCCGGGTCCACCGCGGCGTCGAGCTGGTCAACGCGCTGGCACAGATTCTCGGTGCGGAAGTCCGTCGGGCGGGCGGTGTGCAAAGCGGACAGGAGCTTCGCCTCGGTCACCACAAACCCGAGCGAGGGGTTCGCCGCCGCCCACGCCTGCCGATCGTCCAGTGCGCACCCGTCCGGGGCGGACCACTCGAACAGGCCCAGCGTGTCGTCCCCACCGGCCAGGGCGCCCGCGCGGAGCTCGTTGAGGACCACCGAGTTGTCGTCACCGGCGTTGGAGATCCCCACGATGATCGAGTTAGGGCGGGCCATCGTCGTGTTCGACAGCGCCGCCCACGCGTCGGTGTCGTGGTGGGTGCGCAGCTCGTCCAGGATCAGCAGGTCCACGCTCAGGCCGCGGCCGGCCTTGTCGTTGGCCGCGGTGATCCGGTACCGCGCCCCGTTGATCAGGACCAGCGAGTATTCGACCGTGGACTTCAATACCTGCGCCACCTCGTCGGCCAGCTCCGGCACCGACTCGGCGAGCTCCACCGATGCCCGCCATGCCTCGCGCGCGATATCGAGCGACTGTGCAGCGCCGAGGACGAGCCTTGCGTGGCCTAGATACAGCATGTACAGGGCGAGGATCTTCAGCAGATGCGTCTTGCCGTTCTGCCGGGCGATCAACGTCAACACCGTGCGGTAACGAAAAGAACCGTCCGGGTTCAATTCCAATACTGCCCGCAGCCACCATTTCTGCCACGGAAACAACGACACGCCCAGCACGCCCTCGGCGAACTGGATGGCCTCGAACCCGAGTGACGTCTCCGGGGTCAACGGCCGCAGCGGGCGCGTCCACAGCCGCGGCTCCTGATGCCCGAGCAGCTTCGCCGGGGAGTCCAGCGCGGCC
>WNGM01006477.1_pt1 | contig 16371 bp, 13 predicted proteins | sample 5400571 | NCBI WGS metagenome assembly WNGM01 (sample SAMN13153378, study PRJNA577476) | soil metagenome | isolation source: 100 cm soil or saprolite under Garry oak tree replicate 2 | place: USA:California | collected 2016-06-15 | reverse complement strand
GGGCGAGACGATTCTCGTTAGGCTTGGCCTTCTTATTGATCCAGAAGCCAATCAGCAGATACGAGCTGAGACCAACCAGTTCCCAGCCAATGAACATCACCAGGAAATTCTCGGCAAAAGTGATATCCAGCATGGAGAAAGTGAAGAGCGAGAGGTACGCAAAGAAACGGGCATAGCCCGCCGAATTCTCCATGTAACCCTGCGAATAGTAGTGCACAAGCAATGAGACCGTAGTAACTACTACCGTCATGGCAATGGCCAGGTTATCCAGGTGGAAAGATACAGTGTAACTGGCAGTCGCCTGGCGCAGCCAATCATAGGAGAATAGCGTGATGCCTCCTGCTGGCAACGCAGGGGCGAGCGGAAGGACGCCAGCCGTAGTGAGCAGCAAGAGCCACGAGTAGAGACAGGCAAGACCTACAATGGCGATCCCAACGTAGCCGCTGACTTTCGCTCCCATAGTGAGCTCGGGAACTTTGGGGTCCTCCTCATCTTCCAGGATCTCTTCCTCGCCGTGCGGGCCACGCACCTTTAAGAACTGGTGGTCGCTGTCAGCTTCAGGATGTGTCTCACCCAAACCGATATTATCGTGAAACTCAACTACAGGGATATCACCGTGAGCCTCCGCGCTGTGTTCTTCAGGGATATCGCCATGAGCCCCGGCCCCGTGTTCTCCAAGGGGAACCATCGCGTCCCCTTGCCCGGCGGCAGTGCGTGGACGGCTGAGTATATCCCAGACTCGCGTGCCGAAAACAATCACCGCAAAAGAGAAAAGCGGTGCAAGCAAGATCAGCCAGGAATATTGATATAAAGCCATGTTGTTCACCACTTCATTATATCGATTTCGCCAACATCCACCGAATCGAGCTTGCGATAGATGGCAATAATCATTGCCAGGGCCACCGCTGCCTCTGCCGCAGCTACAGTGATGATAAATATGGCGAAGATCTGACCAGTCAAGAGGGTGGCATACCTGGGAACGTTGTTAAAAAAGGAAAAGGCCACCAGGGTAATATTGACAGCGTTGAGCATAATCTCGATGCCCATCAAGACGGCAACGCCGTTGCGCTTGGCCAGTGCACCGTAGAGTCCGATGCAAAAGAGTACTGCACCGAGTACCAGGAAATGGTTTAAAGTCAGTCCCATGCTTTATTCCTCCCTACCGATCACAATCGCGCCTACAATCGCCACTAACAGCACCAGCGACGCAATTTCAAACGGTAACACGTAGCTATAGGTAATGGGGCTATACAACAATTGACCAATGCGTACGACGTTGTTGATGCCGTTGGGCAACTGGCCTGAACCATTGCCTTCGTTGGCAACGGCATGAGGGCTGGCGGTCACGGCAAAGATGATGACCGCACCCACTAAGGTACTGATGATCACAGCCAGCCACCATTGCTTATTGGTCGGATTGCTGTTCAATTGGAGATTGCTTGTCCGTGTAAGCATGAGGGCAAACAGGATGAGGATGGAGACCGCACCTGTATAGATAAGGATTTGCACAATGGCGATGAATTCAGCGTTGAGCAGCAGGTAGATACCAGAAGCCATAGCAAAGAGTACTACCAGCGCTAACGCACTATGTACAATATTGCGCATGCCCACCACAAGCAATGCTGAACCCACGAGTAAGATGGCTATGATCCAGAAAATGACGCTGGCTAGATCCATAGAAAATACCTCCGGGCTAAATTCGGATTTCAGTCTCACGTGAGAAGAAAGTAATGTATCCTGATTGATCGAGTGCCAGGGTAGCTGTATTGTATAAGCGTGCTAACCTGGCCTCACCTGTGTCGATCTCGGTGCTATCTTGCGTATCTGCTATTCTATTTTTATTGTAGCATGCAAAGTGCGCATAAAGCACACTCACGTGACCCTTGTAGAATTCTAACAAAACCCGTCACAGGTGACAAGGGCAATCTGGCCTGGCAGCAGGGCTTTTCCAGAGCTCCTTTTCAACACATTCACTTGCCCGCAAGCGGGCATCAGTAATAGCGACCGTCAGGGCGCGAGTCCTCATTTGCCTAATGAGCCGCGTATTACATATAGTAGCCAGGGGCTGCCAGAGAAAAATTTAACTACTCATAACACCCTGGTCTATGTTATAATTTGTTCGTAACCCTATCCAGGCTTCATTAATATATGAAAAAAAGGCAATAAACCGATGACTATGACGCAAACAACCGTGGAAGTTAGTCCCTCCGGTGATCCACATTGCCCGCACTGTCAGGCTGTACTACCTCCACATGCAACATTTTGCGCCTCCTGTGGAGAGCGCATCACTAAGAAAAATGTCGTTCCACTTTTACAAAATGAAACAGATATCGCAACTCGTTATCGTGTCACTTCTCTTGTACGTCGCCGCCCCTACGTAAGCCTCTTCTTTGCTATCGATAACCAGCAACAACGTCCGGTTGCGCTCCGCGAGATCAATATCAGAAACCTGGTCGATGATGCACGCGCAACTGCTTGCGAGGCAGTACAGCGCGAGTATGACCTGCTCCGACGCGAACAAATACCCTCTATCATGCCGGTTATCGACCTGCGGCACTTCCAGGGTCATCTCTACGTCATCGCCGGTTGGCCAACAAATACCGGTGAAAAAACAGCAGTTACGCAACTCCAGACACTCCAGGATGTCCTCCAGAGCGGCATTGGTCTACCCGATACGCGGCTGGCGCTCTCCTGGATAGAGCAACTCTGTGCGTCATTGGACCATTTACACCGTCATCAAATCATCCTCGGTGATCTCAATCCACAGGCCCTCATTCTAGGTGGGAACAGTTACAACAGCGGCCTTGCGCTTATGGTTTCCTGGCTGCCTGCCGCCATACGTAACTTACTTCCTCCTACATCTGCCATAAGTAACACGACGAATTTTAGCGCACCGGAAGCCCTGCTTGGAAAACTCGAGCCTTGCTCGGACATTTACAGCCTCGGGGCGGTGCTTTATCTCCTGCTCACCGGCTTACCCCCTGAAGAGCCTGCGCTTCGTATGCAGCACCGTTTACGTTCACCCAGCGAAATCAACTCAAAGATCAATAGCAGCCTGGATGAATTTGTCATGAATGCACTGTCCATTGAGGCTTCAGAACGCTACCAGAATGCAATTGAAATGTCAGTAGCTCTGCAAAGTTTGCGCTCAGTTCAGGGTAGCCGTAAGGGGTTACCTTCCTCTCAGACTGGGTCCCCTTACCACGGACGGCAGAAGACACCAGGAGCGGAGAAAACGTCCATGGCAGGGATTTCCGCGGCGGGTACCCTGTCAAACGAGACTAATACCCAGGAGCGTAAAATCACAGAGATAGCAAATATCGATACTATCCTCGTTACACAGCTACCGAAAGCCAGTCCCCCAGCCCGGCAAAGATCAAAAGCACCTGAGGGCAATCAACCAGCAGTAGAAGAGACGCCGGCTATCGTCGAGGGAAAGCTACAACGCGCTCCTGAAAGAGAGACATTTCTACGAGTCGATGAAAAGCAGCCGTCTGCGCCGGATTCTTCCAGCAAAGAGGCAAGCACACGAAGCTCTTTCGCCCAGGACTTCAAGAAGCGAGTTACAGGCATATTACCTGCAGTCCGGATAGCCGCATCATCAAAGGGACCGGCCAAAGTCGTCACAAAGCCCGTCCCTACCCCTACTCCCGTCACTTTTGAACCACCGACTACAGCGTCCTCCGATAAAGATAGCTCATTGCTTAAACAACTGCAGCGGCTGATTCTTGGTGAGCAGAAGCACGGAACAGCGGCAGCAGCTATTATCGAAACACCACTGCGTGTGCAGCCCAACCAGTCCTACACCATTCGTATTCAGTTGATGGGCAGAAACGAACCAGGACTCCAGGGAGACGCCATACAACACGAGGCAAAGAAAGGTGCACATGGATTGAGATCACTCACAGAAGGAGATCTTGTCTACATCGAGGTACGTTCTGCACTTTATCAGAGCTACGCCTTCATCGTGCAGCAAGCCGCCGTCTACATTCCAGCACAGGGTTACGCTGCCGAGATCACCATTCCTATGCAGCCACTTTCTAGCGGCCCAAGTGGACGGCGTGATCGCCTGCATATCTTCTTCATGGATGAACTGCGCCGTCCCCTCTACGAAAAACCATTCGTGGTCGAACTCTTCATCTCCCACCTCGTCCAACCGGGCCGCGAAGGTCATAATGTCCTCACCATCCCATTGTAAAGTGTATCTTTCGGGCCTGTAGCCTCGTATTGAGGAGAAAGAAATTTTTTCTTAACATGATCTGGAGGCAAGTTACACTTACGATGAGACGAAAACGGACATTCTTGACAAAATTGCGCATCAATGGCGCTTACTACCTTATTGGGGCATTACTGTTGCTAGCAGGCGTACCGCTCTATCAATTGCTGGTACTTCTTCCCCAGGGATACGCAGACGCACTCGCATCTGCCGGTAAAGGTTCTTTTTCCTCTTATGTGTTGTGGATCGGCCATCACCTCAGCCAATTTTTAGGATATCGCGCATTGCTGGTTATTTCTTTTGCGGTTTTGCTCAGTCTACCCTTCACTCTCTTTCGCATTATTGTCGCCCAGGAAATACTGGGACAGGAAGAAGAGGGCATGGGAGAAGAAACAAAAGAGATAGAAAGCACAGAAACGCAAACCCCAGACGGCATGCCTGAATATGCCTGGCGTGGCAAAGGGTTCGCAGTGCTGGCGGCATGGTCCGGACTTTTGAGTATTATTCTCTACACACTCGGCACGCTGGCAAGCCAGTGCGCTCAGTATCATTTCCAATACCATCGGTGGCGGGCTGCTCGCCCTGTCGTGTTTGTTCTTTGGAGCAATTATCGCCAGAAGGGGACTAAAGCTGTGGCCAGGGGTATGGGTTGCCTTTGGCTATACAGCGCTTGCTGTGGCTGCGCTCCTGAGTGGCAGTGCGGTAGCAGTAGCCAGCGCACCTACGGAGGGCCAGGCAGCATTAACAACTCCTGCTATCCTGCTCTTTGCTCTTTGGGTTCTCTGGTTCGCTATTATGCTTGTACGTTTAAAGCCAGAAGTTCAATAGAATAACTCAATACCATGTCTGGCCATAAGAAGAGGACATAGCTTCATAGCCGGACTTCCAGTAAACTAATGCCTCCTGAAACTGTCCTAATTCTTCCAGCACCTGCGCCCACCGGCCATATAATTCAGCAACATCCCCATAGGATTGAGTCGGAGCAAGTTTGTCCTTTGCCTTCTCGAACCATTTGATGGTTTCTTCTAACAGCTTCTCTCTTTGTTCCCCTTCAGCTCGTTGCGCCTCCGCGTGGGTCACCTTCCCGGTAACAAGATACGTTGAGCCGGTCAGTTGCCCATCCTTGTCCTGGAAACGTCCCATGATGTCTCGCGCTCGCTGGCAATAGCGTTTCGCTTCTTCCAGGCGACCCTCTGTCAGGCGCAGATTCGCCAGGGCAGCGCAGTTCACCATGATCATTTTGGTACTCTCACCGCTTGTAGCAACAGCAAGTGCCTCGGTGAAGTGATCTGAAGCTTGCCGGTAATCACCAAGCTGCGTGGAGATGTGCCCTAATAGATTATGCGTTACGCCCTCCATATGCTGGATCCCGCTGCGTTCATACAACTCCAAAGCTTTTTCGCCGGCAAGTTGGGCTTTGATCAAGTTTCCTGAACGGCGGTAGACCTCACTTAACCCATAATAGATATTGCCAATAATCTCATCATCATCAATATGCAGGCAAAGCCTTAAAGCCAGTTCGTAATGCTGGATCGCAGCGGCGTAGAGATTACGCATCACATGCGTCATGGCTAAGCCATAGCGGGCTTTCACCTGCACAAGCGGCAGATGAATTCTTTTGTCTTGCAGTAACTTGAGACTCTTCGTGTAGTGGCGCGCAGCGTCTTCATAGCGGGCAAGATTGACCGCAGTGTCGCCCAGGCGGAGAAAGCATTGAGCAAGTCGCCCACGATCAAGAAGGTTCTCCTGGTCGCCTTCATCTTCAGCAAATTGAGAAAAAGGGGACAGCACACGGAAAGCATCCTCCCAGCGTTTCCCCAGGGTATAGCCCCAGGCAAGTAAATAGTCTACCTCTCGTTGCTGCTCCTGGTTCTCGGTACGAGTCGTTTCAAGCACCGCCAAAGCTTTATCACGTTGCCCTTCTTCAAGAAAGAGCCGTGCACGAAGTAACAGCGTCTGGATTTCCTGGTTCTCAAACATAAGCTCAATACCCCCTGTCTAGGAAATAAAAATATGCACAAGTATAACATACTTGTGCATAGAGAGATAGTCTATTTAGCCGTGTTTTAAATTGAACAGGAGGACATAAAATACTTCCCAAAAGGGAACGGGATATCTTTCTTCCCCGCCACCGCGCCCACAGAGTGGCGGGGAGATACCCGTCAATTACAGTATAACCTAATTGTCTTGTGTACACAAGTTAAGACAGTACAAAAGGGGTAATTTTTAGCAATGTGCGTCGAGGGAAGTCCTCGACGCACATTGTCTACGCCTGCTCAACGGAAGGGCCTTCCGCTTGATTTGTTGAAGTTGTGGAGGAAGCTGAAGAAGCTTGCTCCTGCTGTGAACCGGCCGCAAAGATCATATCCGTCAAATCTTTACGAGCGCGCTCAATGATACTTCTCAGCTTCGCCAGGTGTTCAGGGTCCTGAAAGGACATCCTACCGGCAATAGTCAGGAGGCGTACCACTTCCATAGCTTCGCTTTTCAAGGCCTGCATTTCCGGTGAGAAGCGATGCTGTCTGCCAAAACCACGGTGGCGCATCCAGGGTGGCCCTTCAAATTCCTGCTCATTCTTTTGCCGCTCAGCCAGAAGAGCACGACCAGCATCAGTAATGCTATAAACCTTCTTTCCCTCAACATCTTGTGAGGTCACAAAACCACGATCTTCCAACATCTGTAACGTGGGATAGATCGAACCAGGACTCGGTGTATAGAAGCCTGCAGACTTCTCTTCCAACGCTTTCATCATTTCATAGCCATACATAGGCCGCTCCTGTAACAGTTCGAGCAAGGCAAATTTTATATCTCCTCGCCCAAAGAAGCGGGGCCCTTCACCACCTGGGCCGCCTGGGCCAAACGGGCCACGAAAACGACGCAAACCAAAGAAGCGAGGTCCAAACCCCCCATGACCAAATGGCCCTCGATGGCCAAACGGTCCATGGCCATGATGCCCTCCTGATAAATGCTGCCCGTGCCATTCTCTTTCCTGACGTAACCAGGGAGGAGTCCAACCTTCCTCACCTGAACCTTGATACCCGTAGGCAAAACGTCTTCCAAACATGTTATCTTCGATATATCGTTATCTATTACTAATAATAACGATATATCGTATTCTTGTCAAGTGTTTTGGATGGGAATTTTTTAGGACATGAAAAATTGCTTGCGGATAAGGAAGTCTCATGATAGACTATTTGGTGAAAATGACAAGTTCCCACTTGAAGAGGATGGAAATAGTGAAAGACGAACCCGAAATCAGCCACAGGAGAACTACCGTGCCAGGATCTTATCGTACCGGAGATAGCTTTGCAGGACGTCGTGTTGTAACTATTGGCGGTGGGTCTGGAACATTTTCTGTTCTTTCACATTTGAAAAAATATCCATTCAATATTACCGCTATCGTTACCATGTCAGACAGTGGCGGCAGCTCACGTATGCTTATGGACGAGTTTCACCGTCAATTGCCGCTGGGAGATTTGCGCCAGTCACTGGTAGCATTAGCGCGCAATGGCGCTTTGTGGCGCGAAGTGTTTATGCACCGTTTTGAACGTCCGGACGAAGAAGATGGTCACCTGCAGCAAAGAGGGGTAAGGGGACATAGCCTTGGTAATCTTATTTTGAAAGGACTACAGGATATTAACAATGGTGATCTCTTGCTGGCCATAGAGGACGCACAGGAACTCCTGAATACAGCTGGGCGCGTCCTACCAGTAACCCTGGCTGAAACATCAATTTGCGCTGATCTCGAAGATGGCACCAGTATTTGTGGTGAGACCAATATTGATACGCGCGGAAACAACAATCTCAACGATCTCTCACCTATAAAGCAGCTGCGCCTGCAGCCACCAGATGCACCTGGCTGTCCCCAGGCTATAAGGGCCGTCCGGCGAGCCGATACAATCGTCATTGGCCCTGGTGACCTCTATACTAGCCTCATACCCAACTTACTTGTATCCGATATCGCCAGGGCAGTACGCGAATCAGATGCAGAAAAGGTGTACGTTTGCAACTTGATGACCAAACACGGTGAAACTGATGGGTATAAGGCTTCGGACTTCGTGAACGAAATTCATCGTTACTTAGGGGGCCGTGTGGATCGCGTCATCATAAACGATGGCCCCTTCCAAGCAGACCTCTTGAAGATGTATGCAGGGGAAAGAAGCGAACCGGTCATAGCGGATCGCGCACGCTTAACTCGCCTCGTTCCCAATGTGACCATTGAGCATCTCAACCTGGAAGACGACAGGTTAGCTCGCCATGATCCTGAACGCCTGGTGCGAGCCATCTTCTCCGTTGACGATCTGTAGCTGCTTTCTTCCTTACTGCAAACCTCGAGCAATCTGCTCGAACTCTTCACGTGGGAAAGCCCTCATCGTCTGAGTACGCACACTCCCCTGAGCAATAGTACCAAGTATCAGGCGAGCCGCTGTCTGATCATCAGGAGCTTCTGTAATCACTATATAATCGTATTGCCCCATAACAAGATAGAACCCTATCAGCTTTCCTCCAGCATCTCTTGCAGCAGCATCAAACGCGTGCAAACGTTCCGGGGCATTTTTGACTTCCTTGATTCCTTGTTCAGTGAGATTGACCAGGCTAATGTAGGTTGGCATATGTTATCCTCCCACTTCGTGTCGTAATACAACAGGTGGAGCTAACAGAGGTACACTATTATCATTGTACCTCCAACCATTAGAGGGTACAAGCTCAGCAAGATGTCCGGGGCCCTTCTTCCAGCAAAGAGGTTATTCATGCTCTCCTATAGAAGAGCCGGCTCTCACAAGCACCGGCCAGTACCGCTAACAAGGAATAGAGCGTATGATGTTGTTCAACATTGGCAGTGAGAACAAAAAGCCCGCTATTCAGGAGCAGATACGCCAGTACCGCTAAGACACTCCCAATCCATGGACGAGTAAACCAGGTTATTAATACGAAATTGGGCAGGTTTGTAGGATGATGCCGCCCCAGGCTAACAATACAACTCAGGCAGCCGCCAATGAGACCATAGACCAGAACAAACCAGGGGATATCGAGTGGGGCAAAGCCGCCAGCAAATAGATTACTGGCAGCCCCTAATCCTTGTAGTATTGCGAAAGTAAATACCGCCAGTAATGAGCATACCAGGTATAAGGCAAATATCACCATACCTGTATTACGTGGTTGAGATGGCGCCCTTCGCACTCCCGGGGCTGCCGCCAGTGTATGTCTTTCATCGAAAAAAACGGGTAGTGGTTCGGTGTTCTGTTCAACTGCTGTTCCAGGAACAGCAGGTTGTACACTTTCATGAGGAGCAATCAGGCCTCTCAGTTCATGGAGATAATCGCCTGGCAGTTTCTGCTTCCTGGCGGTCTCCAGGAGACGTTGTGCATAAATGGGATCGATAATCTGGCGATCACGTGGCAGCAGGTGAAACTGATTGCGGGCAGTGGCTGAAGCAATATAGGTGATACATGTTATTTCGCGTCCACGATATGCCTCATGGACAGTCACAGATAAGCGCTCAAACAGACCATCGGGAGGGGCTGCCGAATGAATTCTGTCAAGTAGTGCAGGTTCATTATCAAGCCGTGCAGTCAGGCGGCGCGGAACACGATACAATATACCCCACACCTCTGCCTCTCGCTTCCGGCTGGGCAGAATAGATGCTACTCCCGGGCCGCTACGAGAGCTAATCACATCAAAGGTAAGCTCATAACCTTTCAAAACAGCTGGCCCATACAGCAAGGCGAGACCATCAAGCCGCTCCGAGCTATTCAAAATGGCTGAATCCATCTCCAGCCCGTATTCAAAAAGCCATAAAAATTCGCCAGGTAGTGCTTCAGCCGGCTCCGAGCGGCCGGGAAGAGGTGTAGCCTCTAGTGCACCAGGTGTTTCCTCTCCGCCCTGTTCGCTTTCTCCATATTCTTCCGGCAGAGGAGGAGCCGATGGGGCCTCTATTGGAAAAACCGATGTAGTATCATGCCCCGGCTGTTGTGTGGCTTGACTCTGGCTAGTATTGGGCCCAAATAGTCCAAAAGAGAGAGGTCTGGGAGTGCTGCTCCGCACGATAGGTGCGCCAGGCGCTACTTCTCCACTGATTCCACTCTCCTGGTGATCACGATCTCCATCCTCAGTATTCACTGCTACCCCTTTTCACCCCATAGCTGAATGTAACTTCTCATATCTCAGGATAATGAGATCGCATCATTTCACCAAATATATAGGACTACTGGTACTTCAACGTCGATGCTACCTGTTTAATTTTCCTACGCCCCATCATGCCTTGCTCTGTAATGATCTTCGTCACCAGGCGGGCCGGTGTATGGTCAAAGTAGAAATTACGTACTGTGACCCCCTCAATGGGATGCTCCAGAACCTCCTCAGCCTCTTTTTCCTCTAACTGCGCCAGGTCCCCAGACCAGGAGCGCGGAGAAATTTTCAACGTCTCAGACAGTACATAAAAGGGCAGTTTATGCCCACGGGCTGCCCATGCCAGCAAAGCTGTACCTGCCTTATTTAACACATCACCGTTTGCCAGGATGGTATCAGCTCCCACCACGACAGCATGGCACTGGGGCAGAAAAATATCGGCCTGCGTATCAGTAATCAGTGTGACGGCCATACTCTGCCTGGCTAATTCCACTGCCATATCCCGCCCCTCGTAACGGGGACGCCCCTCCAGCACTATGACGCGCTCAATTTGCGCCCTGCCAGCTACAAGCACATCTAATACAGTACCTGAAATACTAAGTGTCAGAAGTGTTCCCGTAAGCAGCGGACGAGCAAATTCCACAATGCGTTCCGTAGCATGATCGTAATCTTCTCGTAAATGGGCAGCTTCCTGAGCCATACCAGGAAGGCCACCAGGCGCATTGAGGATACGCCCTACTGCACCAGCAATCGCTGCCATGGCCGGTCGCGCCATGGCCAGTTTCTGTGCAGCGGTGCGCAAACGCTGCATGGACTGGTCTGGAGATAACGTCGTATCGGTTGCCAGATCATACAAAATGGAGATGGTCTCACGTACCAGCCAGCGTGATCCATGTTCACGATCATTGCTCACTTTTTCAATACGCTGTTCTATGCTTTGCACAGCATTAACTCCCGTAATAAAATTGGCTTCTAAACATACCCACCAATTGGCCCTTGTACCTCCTGTTATTGGCCGGTTATACTATATTGGTATGAGCCAATCAGGAGAAAAAAATATGACATCACAACTTCAGCCAATGCCATTATTCACCGCATCCATCTGCGCACTCATCCAACTGGATAGAGCACAGAGTACTCCATTATACCAGCAAATCTGCGAAAAACTACGTGAGGCCATTCATTCAGGGCAACTGGCAGAGGGGACGCGCTTACCCACCGAACGAGCGCTGGCCAAAGAACTGGGCGTCAACAGGACAACGGTCATGAATGCCTACAACCAGTTAGCCAGTGAAGGCTTGCTTGAAGGGCATGTCGGTAGGGGCACATTGGTAAAGCACAGCCAGTTCAATTATAACGACGATGGTTTTGCTTCCAATGGTCCCTCCTGGCTTTTCGGCCTCCATGCAGGCGAGCGCGAGATTTTAGGTTCAGATGCAGCTTTGTTAAGCGAACTAGCAGGGATGGGCGAAAGGCGGGACATTATCTCATTCGCGGCAGGTACTCCCGCACCCGACCTGCTTCCGGCCGAGATGCTCAGTAGCATCATGACTGACCACCTGTTGAGTTCGCGGCAGCATGCCCTCGGCTATAGCCCTGTTGAAGGCTTACAAAGCCTGCGCCGCAATATTGCCGCGTACATGCGCAAACGTGGTGTAGCAGTGAATGCCGAGCACATCCTCATCCTCTCCGGCTCGACACAAGGCATAGGGCTGGTCAGCCGCTTCTTGCTCAGTCCAGGAGACGAAGTTGTGGTTGAGGTACCAACCTATCTGGGGGCGATACAAACATTTCGCGCCCTCGGCGCTCGTGTTCTCGGCGTACCCATGGACAACGACGGCATGCGCGTCGATCTGCTTGAGTCGATCCTGGCACGCCACCGGCCCCGTTTAATTTATACGCTGCCCACCTTCCAAAATCCCACTGGCGTTGTCATGTCACCTGATCGCCGCCGCCGCTTACTTCTCCTGGCCAGGCGCTACCAGACACCCATCCTGGAAGACGACCCCTATGGCGCGGTTTACTTCGACGAAGGAAAGCGACCACAACCGCTGAAGTCACTTGATACTCACCAGCAAGTCTTGTACTTGAGTACCTTCTCCAAGATACTCGCTCCAGGCCTCCGTGTAGCCTGGTTGGCCGCTCCTGAACCCATCATAGAACGGCTCTCACTACACAAACAAATCTTCGACCTGAACACGACTGCTCTTGGACAGTGGGCCGTATCAGAAATATTGCAGCGCAACCTGATGGACGATCACCTGGCCATACTGCGCCAGCGTTATCAACATAAACGGGATGTTATGCTGCAAGCCATTCAAACCCATTGGCCCGAAGGAGTGCGTGTCAACACACCGGGCGGAGGATTCCACCTCTGGTGCCGGTTACCAGGGGACATGCGTGCACGCACCTTGTTACGTGAAGCCACCAAAGAGCACGTAGCTTTCGTCATCGGCGAACCTTTTCATGTTGACGGAGGAGGCCAACAGCAATTTCGCCTCAGCTTTGCCTACCCGGAAGAAGAACGCATCGATGAAGGCATTCGACGCGTAGGCCATGCCATGCAGCGTCTGATGACTCGCCATCTCCAACGAGAAGAACACTTAGCGGTGCATGTTGAGCACATCCCAATGGTGTAGGAAAGCTGAAGACTCTCCCGGCTAAAGCACGGGGGGTTCTGAGCGGCGCTTCCACGCTTCTACTTTTCCTCCCTGGAGAGGAAAAGCAGCCCTTGTGTGGCTTCGCTCCGACTTTCGGGCAGACGCGCTCCGGCTCTGGGGATACCAAAGCTTTGAGGCAAGACTTGCCCCGCATTCGCGCGTTGAATGGTGCGCTCGTGTGCTGCCCGCAGGCGCGCCTCCGCACCTTCCCAGCCAATGACATACTGGGCACACGAGGGGGTGGGTTCTGCTGGATCCAGATAGGCGGCTAAAAAGGCCGAGTAGAGGTCGCGCTGCACTGGCCCAATGCCACAGGCGCACTGATGCCAGCGCTGTGAGAGCGGTTTCTTCTCGCATTGCCCGCAGCCGTGGCAATATTGGGAGAGTTTGGTCGTGCGCGTCGAAACTTCGATCAGGGTGCCGCCCGTTCTTGCAACGGTGCGTCTCAACAGCTCGATGAACATCCCTGGGGCGCGCAGTCCGACGCTTTTGCCATACTGCTTCTGCCACGCTTTATAGCTGATCTTTTCAAGAATGATGGTGTTCCCCACTGCGACAATCTCATGGACAAGCCGCCCATGCAAGCTCTTGCGATGAGCCGCCAGCTTGCGCTCCTTGGCTGCCTTCCTGCGTCGCGTCTTCTGGTAGGCCTTGCTGCTTTTCCATACCACCTTCCCTTTCTCGCCTCGCTTGCCGCCGTGCTTCTTGATGCGGCCCAGCGAGTCGTAGTTGTCTGGATTAGCCGCTCGCCTTTGCCGGTCCATTTTTCTCTGCAGCCGACGGACTGCTTTCTCATCGGGAGCGAGCTCCTGGCAGAAGACCGAGAGGCTGGCCTCGGCTTCGCGCGGGACCAGCGCAATGGTGGACGGCCCCAGATCTGCTCCGATGGTGTCGCTCCCAACGCGGTGCTTCGGCTTGCGGTACGGCACGCCTTCCAAAGCCAGTTGCACAGAGTAGCGAAAGCCAAAGGCATCAGCTCCTTGCGCTTGCGGGCTGCTGACTTTGCGTTGGAGCAGACGCGCATATTTGATGCGATGATCCAGTCCGTACTTGACCACCGGGTCCTTCCAATCAATCAGGGCCACAAGCTGGTCGTCCTTCCAGATCAAATAGCCGTGATTCCCTTCTTCTGGCGTTTCTAGCACAAAACGCAAGCCCGTATCGTTGCGCTTGTTTTCGATGCTGGAAAGGCCGCGTCCGCGACTCTTGAAGCGCACGCGACGGGCCTCCCCCACACAGACGCGATTGAGGGCTTGATAGGCGCGGGTAGCAAGCGTCTGAGCCAGCACGGCATCCAGGTGGTCAGCCAGCCACGAGACCCGCAGCGAACGCGCGAGGTCGTGAAAGGCGTACTCGGAAAAGCTGTATCGCTCCCGCAGCGCCGAGAAGGCAGCTCTCCGCTCCTGCGTGTGTGTCCGGGGGATGGCGCGAGCCGCCTGCCAGGCTGGATCGGCTCGCATTTGGCGCAGGCGGCCCTGCCCCGCGGAGAGCACGGCGTTGTAGAACTGCCGCCCGGCTTCCAAGTGCGCACGCAGGCGTGCGGCCTGTCCTGCCTCGACCGCAAGGGGCAGTTCGAGCAGAAACGTCGGCGTCTTCTCTTTGGGGTGCTTGCGCTCCCTACCTGGCTTGGTGCCCATCAGCCTCCCGCTTTTCTCAATGTAGAACGTCCATTCCAAATCATAGCAGGTCCGATCTCCTCTGTCAAGCAGTCTGAAAGAGCTGCCTGGCACCTTAACAACATGATTATTGATTTTGAGAACCAGTGGGATAAAGGCCAAGTGAGGTGATCACAAAGAGACCGTATTGTTTCTGCACCTCGAAATGCCAATTGTAGTGAGCAATAGGAGTAGTATCAACACATGAAACCTGTGTTAGCTCCACTCCCCCATCCCAGGTCAAATTGTCTCTTTGTGAGACATGCATAGCACCAGTTGTCCAGCAACCCTTCTTTAGCGTGTAATTCGGGTTCTGAATGAAATCATCATATGCCTCCCTGGCTTGAAGGTCCGCGCTCAGCAAGTTGTACGCTTTCCGGTATGCTCCATCCACTACTACCAGAACCACATAGTGATTAATTGTATTTGTGACCACCTGTTGGTCGTTAAGCTCTAGAATGGGCGTAGGTGTAGGCGCTTGAGACGGGACTCCTGATAGCACCGGCGTTGGAGTGGGAGATGGCCCAAATGTCGGCGCGGCAGTTGGAGTTGTGATTGAGCGTACAATAACAGTGGAAGAGGGGGCTACCGTTGGATGAGATGGCGGCTGGCAAGCGGAGTCTAAAGCCAGCGCGCTACAGCCAAGATTTGTCACCAGGCTAGAGGTAGACAGACCGACAAGGCCTAAACCAATTATCACAAGTATCAATGACAGGCCGAGCGCAACTCTGAACCTGGCGGTAAATCCATTTCTAGTAGCAGAACGCTGTAACTTAGAAAAGTGTTGGTCGTCTGTATCAGTATCAGTATCAGAATTAGTTTCCATTGAAATCCTTTGCTTTCTCGCCTTGAGCAAAAGAGAACAGGACAATGCATTCAGTTAGGCAATTAAGAGTTTGCCTTATGTTTAAATAGACGATTTTAATATTTAAATATAAAAATTCTCTATTAATACTCAGGAAACTTATATTCATATATTGAGTAAAAATCGGCAGCTCTTTTTAGGAGATATCTGAAGAGGTTATGCAGGTTTTTGCTAACTGGAGCACAGGTTATATTACGTAAAGTACTTGTAGACGTTCTGTAAAGAAAAACATGTGTGTGATAATAACAAAACGGAAACACAAACAACCAGGCGAACAAGACCGAGCCGACGGCTCGGTCTTGTTCGCCTGGTTGATCGTTCGCGATGACCTATGTTAGGGGTGCCACACGAAAGTGACGCCGGGACCGGGGTTGAAGGTCCAGTAACTAGTACGCGCCCAGCCGCCTCCGCCGGCGTACCAGTTCCAGGTGCTTACATAGACACTGCCATCGGAGTTGATGCGCTCGACGACCGCTACGTGACCAAAACCACCCGCGCCTTGCACACCTGGTGCCAGTACAATAATGGAAGGCACATGTGGAGTCCTTGAAACAATCCATCCAGATGCGCTGGCTCCAGCTGCCCACGCGTACGCGTCCCCGCCCCAAGGCACCCAGTATCCGGTCAATTGGTGGTAGCGAAGATCAGCCCAGTAGGTGCATTGTCCATAGGTAAAACCATCGTAGCCACTATTACCGGTAATGCTAGGAGGAGCAGTTGGCAGCCCTGCATAGGTTTGATTATTATTGCCAGACTCAAAACCATCCCGCGTGACGGCTGTGACGGTCGCAGCCTGCTGTGCAAGCAAATTAGGGTTACTGTTGTTACCTTGTGCCAGGTTCAAAA
>WNGM01015570.1_pt1 | contig 16388 bp, 13 predicted proteins | sample 5400571 | NCBI WGS metagenome assembly WNGM01 (sample SAMN13153378, study PRJNA577476) | soil metagenome | isolation source: 100 cm soil or saprolite under Garry oak tree replicate 2 | place: USA:California | collected 2016-06-15 | reverse complement strand
CCTGGCGGGCGCTGCGGCGGGGAGAGCGCCGTGTGGCGGTGGGACCCCGTTCCGCGGTGTTCGCGCCGGTGCAGCGGCTCGCCGCCATCGTGGTCGACGAGGAGCATGAGGCGAGCTACAAGCAGGGGACGGCGCCGCGCTACCACGCCCGCGACGTGGCGCTGGCACGGGCTCGGCTGGAGGGCGCCCGGCTGATCCTCGGCAGCGCCACGCCCTCGCTCGAAACGCTGCAGCTCGCCCACACGGGGCGGGTCTGCACCTTCGAGCTGCCGGAGCGCATCGGCGCGCGTCCGCTCCCCCCGGTCGAGGTGGTCGATCTGCGGAGCGCGCGCCGCGTCCCGGAGGCTCCGGGAATCCCTTGGACCGAGCCGCTCGATCAGGCCGTGCGGGGGGCGCTCGCCCGCACCGAGCAGGTCATTCTCCTCTTGAACCGCCGCGGCTTTGCGACGTACCTCCAGTGTCCCGCATGCGGCGACGTGCGCCAGTGCCCGCACTGCGCCATCGCCCTCACCGTCCACCAGACGCCGCGCGTGCTGCGCTGTCACTACTGCGGGCACGAAGCACCAGTTCCCACAGGTTGCGGGGTGTGCGGCAAGGAGCCCCAGCGCATGCGCGGGCTCGGCACGCAGCAGCTCGAGCACTTCGTGGGCCTGCGGTTTCCGGAGGCCCGCGTCGCCCGCATGGATCTCGATACCACCAGCACGAAGTGGGCGCATCACCGGATCCTGGAGCGTATGGCACAGGGGAAGCTCGACATCCTGCTCGGCACCCAAATGATCGCAAAGGGGCTGGACTTCCCCAACGTGACGGTCGTTGGAGTGGTGGACGCGGATACGGGCCTCAACCTGCCCGACTTCCGGGCCGCCGAGCGCACGTTTCAGCTGGTGGCGCAAGTGGCGGGCCGGGCAGGCCGCGGTCCCAAGGGCGGCCGCGTCTTCGTGCAGACTCGGGCCCCGGACCACCACGCGATTCGGGCAGCCGCAGCTCACTCGGTTGCCGGCTTCGCCGCCGCCGAGCTGCCGTTGCGCGCACCTCCCAACCCCGCGTACCCGCCGCACGTGGGGCTGGCGCGCTTTGTGGCGGTGCATGCGGACGAGCGGCTCGCCCAGGAAGCGGCCGAGCGGCTCGCGGCGTGGCTCAGGCGCGCGAACGCGGAGCAGCTCGGCGGCGCGCTCACCGTCTTGGGGCCCGCGCCGTGCCCGATCATGCGGCTGAAAGGGCAGTGGCGCTGGCACGTGCTCATCAAGTCGCCGGAGGCCCGGCCGATCGGACGGGTGGTGCGCGCCTGGGGGCGCGGCCGCGGTCCGGGCGCGAGAGGCGCGGTCGTCGTGGACCGCGATCCTGTTTCATTGCTGTGACACCCGACGGTTGCGTGAGGCGATTCGTGCCGCGTATTATGACCCTCCAGTGACCGCTCGCCCCCGCTTCCAGTATCGACCACCCGACTTCGACGCCCCGCCGCTCGCGAGCGCGCCCGATGCGCGCTTCGAGCCCGCCCCGGCCGACGGGGTCCTGCCCGAGGGCTTTTTTTCCACTACGAATCTCCCCACCTACGTGCGCGCGGCAGGCGCGTGGCGCCGGCCGCGGCTGCCGCGGATGGACTGCGTCATCGTGCGCCACCCCACGGGCGACCTTCTCGTCACCGAGCCGCGCCGAGTGCGGCAGGGCCAACTGGTGGCGGTGGGCACCGATGAGGACGGCAGCCAGGGCATCCTCGTTCATTCCGAAGGCTTCCTCGGCGGCAGCCACAGCGCGAACGAGTTCGGCTTCATGCAGACCGCAGTGTCGCGCGAGCGCCCGGTGGACTACGCCGTGCTGGCGCAGCTGCTCGGCGAGGAGAAGCAGCGGGGCGGGAAGATCCTTTGGGTCGTGGGGCCGGCGCTGGTGCACGCGCGGGCGCGCGAGGACATGGTCTGGTTCGTGCGCAATGGCTACGTGCAGGCGTTCCTGGGCGGGAACGCCGTCGCCGTGCACGACCTCGAGGCGGCGATCTTCGGCACCACGCTCGGGATGTCGAGCTCGGGCGAGGGGGTGGAAGGAGGTCACGCGCTCCACATGCGCGCGATCAACGCGATCCGGCGCGCGGGCGGGATCGCGGCGGCGGTGCGGCAGGGCATCGTCACCGCGGGGATCATGCACGCGCTGGTGACGCACGGCGTGCCGTTCGTGCTCGCGGGCTCGATCCGCGACGACGGGCCGCTCCCCGAGGTCCTGGCCGACACCCTCGCCGCGCAGGACGCTATGCGGCAGTTCACCGCCCAGGCCACGTTCGCGGTATTCGTGGCGACCGCTCTACACGCGATCGCCGTCGGCGACATGCTGCCCGCGTTCGTGGATGCGTCGCCGCCCGACGAGCTGCGTCCGCTGACGACGATCTGCGTCGACCAGACCGAGTTCGTCGTGAACAAGCTGCGCGATCGCGGCACGCACCAGGCGTACGGAGTCGTGACGAACGCGCAGGACTTCATGCACGTGCTGCGGTTCTACGTGGAACGATGGGAGCAAGCGCAGGCCCCGGCGACCGTCCTCCGGTAGTGCCGGGCCGGGGGCCGGGGTGGGCGAAGCTCGCCGAAGCGGTCGCCAGGCACGTGCCGCCCGCCGAGATCGAGACGATCTATCTGTTCCGGCCGCTCAAGCGAGAAGGGCGGGAGTGGGGCACGGCGGTGGTCGCGCGCCGGCCCACGGAGGGCGGTGGACGGTTGCGCGTCTACACGGCACGCTACATGCTGGTCGTGCGCGGCAAGGAGCGCGGGCAGTCGCGCGTGGAAGTGGTCGAGACAGGGCTCTCGCCGGCGGCGGTCATCGAGCAGGTGATGCAGGCGACGGCCGACCGCACGGGCGACCCGGAGCCCCCGGTAGCGGTGGGGGCGGCGGTGTGGTATGAAAGCTGAAAGGAGGTGACGGGTTGATCGAGTCGCGAATGTTCGTGCCCACCAAGGCCTTTCTCACCAAGGGCGTCGGTCGGCACCGGGAAAAACTCACGAGTTTCGAGATGGCGCTGCGGGACGCCCATCTCGCCAACTTCAACCTCGTGCGGGTGAGCTCGATCTTCCCACCCCACTGCGAGCTGGTGGATCGGGAAGAGGGTCTCTCGCTCATGCAGCCCGGGCAAGTCGTGTTCGCCGTCATCGCCGAGTCCTCCACCAACGAACCGAGCCGCCTCGTCGCCGCCTCCATCGGCGTGGCGATGCCAGCCGACCCGACCCATCACGGCTACATCTCCGAGCACCACAGCTACGGTCAGAACGAGGTCACGGCCGGAGAGTATGCGGAAGACCTCGCTGCGTCCATGCTTGCGACCGTGCTGGGCGTGCCGTTCGACTCGGGGTCGGCCTGGGACGAGCGCCGGGAGCAGTGGCTCCTGTCGGGGGAGATCGTCCGCACGATGAACGTCACCTCCACCGCCGAGTGCGGCGACGACGGCCGCTGGACGACCGTCGTCTCGGCGGTGTGCTTCTGCGGGTGATCCCTTCGGTCGCGCTGGCGTTCGTCGCCGGGCTGCTGAGCTTTCTCTCTCCCTGCGTCTTGCCGCTCATCCCGAGCTACGTGGGATTCCTCACCGGACTGTCGCTCGAAGAGGTCGAGGCGCGGCGCGGCACAGCGCTGGCGCACGCGCTGTGGTTCGTGGCCGGCTTCTCCCTCATCTTCATCGCCCTCGGCGCCACGGCGTCCGCCCTCGGCGTGCTGCTGCTGCGCTCCCAGGTGTGGATCGGACGCATCGGCGGGGTCGTGGTCGTCCTGTTCGGGTTGTACCTGCTCGGCATCCTCCGGCCGGCGTTCCTCATGCGCGAGCGGCGGCTCGAGCTGGCCCACAAGCCGCTCGGCTATCTCGGGTCTGCGTTCGTGGGCATCACGTTCGGCGCCGCATGGACTCCCTGCATCGGGCCGATCCTGGGCGCGATTCTCACCCTCGCCGCCGCCCAGGCCAGCGTAGCGCACGGCACCGCCCTGCTCGGCGTCTACGCCCTGGGGCTCGCCATCCCCTTCGTCATCACGGCGCTCGCGCTGGACCGCTTCCTCGGCTGGTTCCAGCGGTTCCGCCCCTACATCGTCTGGGTGGACCGTATCGCCGGAGCGCTGCTCGTCCTGCTGGGTATCCTCCTCGTCACCGATCGCTTCACCCTGCTCGCGGGGTGGCTGCAAGGGCTGACGCCGGAGTTTCTGAAGAGCCGCCTCTAGCCGTCCCCCCGTTCCCACTCTGAAGGGTGGGCTCGGCGCTGCGCTGTCCTAAAGGACATTGCGTATGTGCTTTAGCACAGTGCAGTGCCGAGCCCAGGCTTCAGCCTGGGAACTTCGAGGGGCGTCTTCCTATATTAGGGTCCAGCGAGTATTAGGGTCCAGCGAATAGTAGGGTTCAGCGAAACCACGAGAGAGGGAATAAATGATCACGCTTCAGAAGCACTCCTCGCACCTTGTCGCGGTGCTGACCGCCGTGGCTTTGGCCGGGTGCGTCAAGAGTGACCAGGCGAACCAGTCGGCCGACTCCACCGCGCGCAACTTGACGCTCGCCCCGACCGAGTCGACGGCCGCGATGAAAGACGTGCCCCCGCCCCCGACGGAGGCCGCCAAGCCCGCGCCCGAGAAAAAGACGTCCCAACCGGCGACCAAGCCCCCGGCTCCCAAACCTGCGGCGCCGACGACGCTGACGGCAGCGGCCGGGACCCGTGTGCCGCTCGCCGTGAGCGAGTCGATCAGCACGCGGCAGGCGAAGGCGGGTGACGCCTTCACGGCGACCGTGGGCCAGGACGTGAAGGACGCGGCAGGACACGTTGTGATTCCGGCGGGGTCGGCAGTACAGGGAACGATCGTCGCCGCCGAGCCTGCACCCAATCCCAACTCAAGCGGGCAGCTCACCCTCGACGTGAAGAGCGTCAGCGTGCGCGGCACCAGTTACGCCGTGGACGCGACCGTCGAGTCGATGGACACTGTGATGAAGGGACGCGGCGTCACCAAAGCCGACGCCGCGAAGGTGGGTGGCGGTGCAGTCGCGGGGGCCCTCGTCGGCAAGCTGCTCGGCAAGAACGCGAAGGGTGCCGTGATCGGGGGCGCGGTAGGCGCCGCCGCCGGTGCCGCCGCGGCGCGGGCTTCGCGCGACATCGACATCATACTCCCCAAGGGGGCGGCGATCACCATCAAGCTGAACAAGCCGCTGGCGGTGAAGCGGGTCGCCTGACGCGGTAAGGGCACGGCATGCCGTGCCCTTCAGTACCCTAGCGCGCCGCCGCCCCGTCTGGGATCGGCCACCCCGACCCAGCCGGCGGCGGTTCGTTCGATGGCCGCGATGTCACCCATGCGACCTCGCTCGCGCAGCTGGTAGCCCATGGTGCGCAGGCCGTCGAGCGTCGTCTCGGCGAGCCCGCCACGCTCGTAGAAGACCACGTCCGGGAGCGCCTGCTGGTGCACGCGCGGGGCAGCCACCGCGTCCGCCAGTGACATACCGTGGTCCACCACGTTCACGATCGAGGGCGTCATCGCCGACAGCATGCGCTTCCCAGGCGCGATAGCGTTGGCCTCGCCCTGGATCAGCCCGTACATGTTCGGCTTCCCGGGCGCGGTGGTAAAGTCATCCATCTCGTTGTTCAGGAGGAACCCCGCGCCCGCGACGGTGACCGCGCTGCCGAAGCCCCCGTTCAACGTCGTCGTGACCGCGGCGGCGTTGCCGTCGGCGTCGACGATCGAGTAATGCGTCGTCTCAGTGCCCTCGTTCCCCGATGTGGTGACCGGGGGCGTGGGCGTCGCGTGGTCCGGCAGGATCTGGGCGCGCAGCTCCGCGGCGTACGACTTCGACAGCAGCCGCTCGAGCGGCATGTCGACGAAGTCCGGGTCACCGAGCCAGCGGTTGCGGTCCATGAAGGCGCGCCGCATCGCTTCGACCTCGAGGTGGACGTAGCCAGGGCTGCCGAAGGGGGGCAGCGTATCGTAGCCCTCCATGATGTTCAGGATCTCGCCCAGCGTGACGCCGCCCGAGCTCGCGGGCGGCATCGAGTAGATCGTGTAGCCACGATAGGTGATCTCGACGGGGGTGCGCCACTTCGGCGTATAGCGCTTGAGGTCGTCCTTGGAGATGAGCCCGTGGCCGCGCTGCATCTCGGCGACGATCAGGTCCGCGACCTGGCCGGTGTAGAACACGCCTGGTCCGGAGTCCGCGATGAGCTGCAGCGTGTGCGCGAGGTCGGGTTGGTGGAACTTCGTGCCGGGCGCGGGCGCGTGGCCGTCTACGAGGAACTGCTTCGCGGACGCCGGGAACAGCGACAGCCGCTCAGCCTCTTCCGCGATCGACCGGCTGCGCGCGACGTCGAGGGTGTGCTCGCGGGCGAGGCGAATCGCCGGGGCGAGCAGCTTCGCCCAGGGCAGGCGTCCCGCGTTCTTCCAGGCTTCGTACATCCCGGCCACGCTGCCGGGGACGCCCGACGCGAGGTGACCGGTCAGGCTCTGCTTGGTGGGGTTGCCGGTCGAGTCGATGTACATGTCGCGGGTGGCCCGGCCGGGCGCCATCTCGCGGTAGTCCAGCGCGCGCACGCGACCGGTGGTGTCGCGGTACACGATGAACCCGCCGCCGCCGAGGTTGCCCGCCTCGGGGAGCACGACCGCGAGCGCGAACCCGACCGCCACCGCGGCGTCGACGGCGTTACCGCCCTGCTTGATGATCTCGATCCCGACGTGGCTCGCGACCGGATGACCCGACACGACCATGGCGCGGTGCCCCGACTGCGGGACTCCCTTGCCGGTGAGCGACCACGTGTCCGGGATGATCGGCCGGCCCGTGACGACCGCGTCGGCGCGCGCGCCCGGAGCCGTGGGGCGGGCGGCCGGCGCGGCGGCCGCGGCAGGCGGGGGCGCGGGGATCGTCTCGGGCGGCCGCGAGCCGCCACAGGCGGCGAGCACAGCGAGGGCGGCGGGGGCGACAAGCGGGATCTGGCGCATGGTGAATTGTGCACGTTGACCCGAGTTTGGGTCAACGCCTAACTTGGGGCCACCTGACACCCTCATGACCGCCCCCGACTTCCTCGACCCGCGCCTCACCGAGCAGCGGAACCCCCGCACCGAGCGCATCGACGTCGCCGCTACGCTGGAGATCGTCGACCTGATCAACACCGAGGACGCCACGGTTGCGGCGGCGGTGCGCGCCGTGCGCGCCGAGATCGCGCGGGCGATCGACCTCGTGGTCGAGGCTTTCAAGCAGGGTGGGCGGTTGGTCTACGTGGGGGCGGGCACATCGGGCCGGCTCGGCGTGCTCGACGCGAGCGAGTGCCCGCCGACGTTCGGCACGCCGCCCGAGATGGTGGTGGGCATTATCGCCGGGGGGCTGCAGGCGCTCGTGAAGGGCTTGGAAGGCGCCGAGGACGACGTGAACGCGGGCGCCCGCGCTATGGACGATGCCCGGGTCACGCCGAGGGACTTCGTCCTCGGGATCGCGGCGAGCGGGACGACGCCGTTCGTGCGGGCGGCGCTCGGCCGCGCGCAAACGCTCGGTGCGGTGACCGGCCTCCTCTCGTGCTCCGATCCGCCGCAGGTCCTGGCCGAAACCTGCGACGTGTTGATCCTCCCCAAGGTCGGCCCCGAGGCGCTCACGGGGTCCACCCGCATGAAGGCGGGGACCGCGACCAAGCTCGTGCTCAACACCATCTCGACCGCCGCGATGATCCGGCAGGGGCGCGCGTACGGCAACCTGATGGTGGACTTGATGTCGTGGAGCGACAAGCTGCGGGACCGCGGGGAGCGCATCGTCATGGAATGCGGCGGCGTCGACCGCGCGGCAGCAGGGCGCGCGATCGAGGCCGCCGGGGGCAGCGTCAAGCTGGCGATCGTGATGGTGAGGCGGCGCGTGGGCAAGGCCGAGGCCGAACGGCTGCTCGAACAGACGGGTGGGTTCGTGCGCGGGGCGGCCGGCGACCCGCCGGCGGTGCGCCCGCGGTGACGAGCTGCCTCGCCGTCGGGGTGATGTCGGGCACGTCGCTCGACGGCGTCTCCACGGCGCTCGTCCGGCTGAGCGATGCTCCCCTCGAGGCGGAGCTGATCGCCTTCCGCCAGGAGCCCTACGCCGCGCCGGAGCGCGCGCAGATAATCGACGCCATCGCGCGCGGCGGCTCGAAGGATCTCACGCTGCTCCACGTCGCGTTGGGCGAGCGCTTCGCCGGCGCGATCCTCCAGCTCCTCGCCGGAACCAAGACCACACCCAAGGACTTGGCGTTCGTCGCCTCGCATGGTCAGACGATCTGGCACGAGCCCGGCCGCGCCACGCTGCAGCTGGGAGATCCGGCGGTGATCGCCGAGCGCGTGGGTGTACGGGTGGTGAGCGACTTTCGCTCGCGCGACGTGGCCGCGGGCGGGCAGGGTGCGCCGCTCGTACCGCTCGCGGACGTGATGCTGTTCGGGCATCCCGAGCGCGGTCGGCTGCTGCTCAACATCGGCGGGATCGCGAACGTCACCTGGGTGCCGCGCCGGGGCATGGCCGACGGTGCCCTCGCGTTCGACACGGGGCCAGGAGTGGCGGTGATCGACGCCGTGACCCGCCGCCTCGACCCCGACACTCCGTTCGACCGGGACGGCGCGCGCGCACGCCGCGGCAAGCCCCGCCGCAAGGTGCTCGACGCGCTGCTCGCCGATGCCTACTTCGCTCAGCCGCCGCCCAAGAGCACGGGGCGCGAGCGTTTCGGGATCGAGTTCGCCGACCGCCTGATCGGGCTGGTGCGGCAGGCGGGCGGCTCCGACAACGACGCCGTGGCTACCGCCACGGCGCTCACCGCAGAAACGATCGCCCAGGCGCTCGAGCGGTGGACGCCGCCCCCCACCGGTCCGGAGATCGAGCTCGTGATTTCGGGCGGCGGCGCCCGCAACCCCGTGCTCGTCGAGCTGCTCGCCGCCCGCGTGCGCCCGCGGCCGCTGCTGCCGTTCGATCGGCTCTTCTTCGACGGTGAGGCGAAGGAGGCGCTGGCGTTCGCCTTTCTCGGGTTCCTGACAGTCTGCGGCAAGCCCGGCAACCTCCCGGCGGCGACCGGAGCCCGCGGCCCGCGAGTGCTCGGCCACGTCACCCCCGCGTGAGCGGCTCGCTCGCCCGGCTCGTCTTCCCGGCGCTGCGGTGGCGGCGCCAGAGTTTCGACCACGAGCAGGCAAAGATCGACGCCGCTCTCGCCGCCGGGGTCGGCGGCTTCATCATCTTCGGCGGAACGCGCGCGACGGTCACCGCGCTCACCGGCGAGCTGCGGCGCCAGGCGGGGCGCCCGTTGTTGCTCGGCGCCGATCTGGAGCGGGGGGTCGCCCAGCAGGTGCAGGGGCTCACCGAGCTGCCGCCACCCGCCGCGCTCGGTTACCTGGCGGACCTCGACGCGACGCGCGGCTGCGGCGTGATCACCGGGTCCGAGGCCCGGTCGGTCGGGATCAACTGGGCGTTCGCGCCCGTGTGCGACCTGGACTTGGAGGCCAGGAACCCGATCGTGCAGACCCGCTCGTTCGGCGCGGATCCGATGCGCGCCGGCGAGCACGCGGCCGTGTGGATCCGCGGGCTGCAAGAGCACGGTGTGTTGGGCTGCGCAAAGCACTACCCGGGCCACGGCCGCACGACGCGAGATTCACACGAGACCCTGCCACTGGTCACGACGCCCGCTGCCGAGCTGCAGCAGTTCGACGTCACGCCCTTCGAGTACGCGATCCGGGCAGGCGTGGGGAGCGTGATGAGCGCATTCGTGGCGTTCCCCGCGTGGGACGCATCGGGTCGGGCGGCGAGCTTCTCGCCCGACATACTCGGCTATCTCCGCGACCCGCTCAACTTCGCTGGGCTGGTCGTGACGGATGCGCTGATCATGGCCGGCGCCAGTGCGGCGCAGCCGGTCCCCGCTGCCACTGTCACGGCGGTCGCGGCCGGGTGCGACGCGCTCCTGTACGTGGAGGACGTCCGGAGCGTGATCGCGGCGCTGGACCGAGCGATCGGGTCCGACATCCCCACGGCCCGCGCGGACGAGGCGCTGGCGCGCTACGAAGCCGCCGTCGCGACCTGGGCGGCGGGCGCCGACCAGGGGCTGCCCGATGTCGCGGTGCATGGCGCGTTCGCGGACGGGCTGGCGGATCGCGCCGCACATCTGCTGCGGGGCGAGGCCCCGCGCCTCCGGGCGCCGCTGGCAGTGGAGATCGTCGACGACGACGTGGGGGGCCCGTACACGGTCGGCCCCCGCGACGTCTTCCACCAGACGCTGCGCGAGGACGGGGTGGCCGTCGTGCGACGTGCCACGGGCAACGTGCAACGTATCATCCTGGTGTATGCCGAACCGCGTTCGTGGAAGGGACGCGCCGATCTCGGCCCCCGCTCGCTTGCCGCGCTCCGGCGCTTGACTCCCAGTGCCCAGCTGGTGGTGCTGTTCGGGCATCCGCGGCTCGCGCGCCAGATCCCCGGCCGGGCGCCCGTCGTATGCGGCTGGCACGGGCAGCCCTTAATGCAGAGAGCGGCTGCAAGATGGGTAACGGAGCGGTTGCACTGAGAGGCGTCACGGAAAGGCGTCACGAAACGGCGTCGCGGAAGGACGTCACGAAACACCGTTGACGGACCTCCGTGACGCTGTTCCGTGACATATTCTCGTGACGTCTTTCCGTGACGCTTCCTATTTCGTCGCGATCTGGGTCAAGTACGCGATGACGGCGCTGGCCGGGACCGCGTAGATGATCTTTCCCTGCGACTCCCGATTGCCCCCGTACAGCACCGCGACGACGCGGCCTTCACGATCGAAGATCGGGCTCCCCGACGAGCCCGGCGCACCGTAGCCGTCCACCTGCACGACGTTCGACAGCACCTTGCTCACCGTGCCCACGGTGAGCGTGGGGTCCGCCACCACGGCGCTCGGGCCCTGGCGCTCCATGGGCAGGTCCTCGCCCAGCGGATAGCCCATGATGGCGACGGGGTCGCCCCGCTGCGGGCTGCTCGCGTCGCGGGCAAAGCCCGACTTGCAGCACCCCGACGTCCGCCGTATCGGCGACGCCGATGACCCGCCCCGCGAACCACTGCTTCGAGCCCGAGAACTTGACGGCGATCGCGAGCGGCCGGCGGTCACCCGTTTCGCCCACGAGCACGTGCTTGTTGGTGACCAGCGTGCCCTGCGAGTCCACGGCGAAGGCGGTCCCGGTGAACAGCTCGACGTCGGAGTATTTGACGACCAGCAGCGCGACCGCGTCCTGATTGTTGCGCGAAATGGCGCGGTAATCGACCGCCGCTGCGCCCGCGATGCCACGCTGGCGCGCGGCCGCCGTGTCGAGCTGGGCACGCAGCCGCGCGACCGAGTGCACGTCGCCGCCCGAGCTCGCCGCGGCGAGCTCGCCCCGCAACCGCGCTACCTCGGCGTGCGACTCGCGCAGCGCGTCCTTGACGCTCTGCAGCTCGGACTGGAAGCGCGAGAGCAGGCGCTGGGCTTCCTGGTTCAGACTGTCGGCGCGGGCCTGGAGCCCGGCGAGCTCGCGGGCGTCGCGCGCGGCCGTCCACTGGCTCCACCCGAACCCCGTGACCACTAGCGCCAGCAGGCCGATCAGCACCTTGGTCGTGCGCCGCAGCCGCGCGACTTCCGCCACGATGCGCACGGCAGCACTCGACCGGCGTCCGGCGTCTGCCGGCGGGACGGCTTGGAACTGATCGCGCGGCGCGGCGCTGCGCTCCGCCGGCACGCGCGCGCCTGCCGAGACCTCGTCCATGCCCGACCCGCCGGCCGCACCGGCCGCCGCGAGCACCCGGAACTCCACCGCCGGCCCCTTCGGCCCGAATCCGATGATGTCGCCGTCCTGCAGGACCACGTCGTCCGTGACGCGCGCGCCGTTGACGAAGGTGCCGTTCTTTGAGCCCAGGTCGCGCACCCGGAATGTCGCGCCGTGGCGCACGATGGCGGCGTGGCGCGAGGAGACGTCGAGGTCGCGCTCGGCGTCAAAGCGAACGTCCGACAGAGGGTGCCGGCCGAGCCCGATGTAGGCCTTGCGGAAAGTCTCGACCTGCCCGGCGCGCGCGCCCGAGAGGAACTTGAACTGAGCGGTCACTGGCTCCGCGTGGCGAGATACAGGGCGACGGCCACCGCAGCCGCCGCGAGCACGGCCGCCGCGACGACGCGCCAGCGATTCTCGCGCGCGGGCACCGGCGGCCGGCTGCCCCGGTACACGGGCACGGGCTCGGTGCTCGTCTCGGTGTCGATCAGCGGGTAGACCTGGTGGCCCACCTCCTCGCCGGCCGCCGCCGAGCGCAGTCCGTCGCCGTCGAACCGCGCGATGACCACGGTGACGTTGTCCGGCCCGCCCCGCTCGTTGGCGAGCGCGATGAGGCGGTCGCACGCCGTCTGGAGATCCCGTTCCCGGGTCACGATCTCGGCGATCTCCTCTTTCTTGACCTGGCCCGAGAGACCGTCTGAGCAGAGCACGAGGATGTCGCCCCTGCGGACTTCCTGGTAGGTGAGGTCCACCTTCACCTTGGGATCCGGGCCGAGTGCCTGGAGGATGATGTTGCGTCGCTCGCTGCGCGCGGCCTCTTCTTCGGTGAGCTCACCCGCTTCCACGAGTCGCTGCATCAGCGACTGGTCCCGCGTGAGTTGCACGGCTTGCCCATCGCGGATCAAGTAGGCCCGGCTGTCGCCGACTTGCGTGAGGTAGACGTGGTCGTTCAGGATGCCGACGGCCGTGGTGGTGGTGCCCATCCCACGGACTTCGGGGTGCGCCTTGGCGTACGAGTGGATGTGGCTGTTGGCCACCTCGACCGCCTCCTTCAGCCGGTAGGCGAACCGTTGCGGCGTGACGTCCTTCTCGTTCCCCCACATCCGGGTCATCTGTTCGTAGATGGTCTCGGTGGCCATTTCGCTGGCGAGCTCGCCCGCGGCGGCGCCGCCCATCCCGTCGGCCACGATGAACAGCGAGCCGCGCTCGCCCACCTCGTGCTCTCGCACCGCCGGCTGGAGCGACGCCTCCCCACGCGTGAGATCCGCGACGAGGAAGCGGTCCTCGTTGTGGTCGCGCGTCTTCCCCAAGTCGGTCTTGGCGAAGACCTGGATCTTGACGGCCTTGGGAGAGCGTCCGAACATGGTCAGCCTTGGCACTGGGCAAGGACGTTGCGATACGACCGCGACGCTGGGTCGAGCTGCACGGCGGTCTTTACCCAGTCGCATCCTTTCTCGCGTTCATTCGCCTGGAAATACGCATTGCCGACGACGAACGCGGCGAGCGCTTTGTCCGTGAGAGTGACGTCGGGCGTATTGTAGATGTGTCGCGCGGAGTCCAAGACCATGGCGGCGGTCCGAGGCTCCAGCTTGAACAGGATATCGTCGAGCAGCTCGTGCGCGCGGGCGACGTCGATCTTAGGCTTTCGACGAATGACCGGCGGAATCCTGGCCGCGGTGCGCCGCGCGGGCTGCACCGGCTGGCGCGGGGTGGTGTCCACGGGGGGGGGCGCGGCGACCCGCGTCACGGTGTCCAGGGCCGCGGCGTTGTCGGCTCGGCGGCCGCCGCCGAACACCAGCATCGCGGCCCCGCCCCCAGCCAGGACGACGACGGCGCCCACGATGACTGGTACGAGGGAGCGCTTCTTTGGCAGAGACACCGGTGTCGGCGGGGGTCCCTGGAGCGCCGCCGCCGACAGGGAGACAAGGAGTTTGGTGCGTTCGTCGGCGTCCCCCCGGGTCACCGGAAGGGGGATGCCGGAGCTGCCGCGCGTCAGCCCGGTCACGCCCGCCACGTCGGACGCGAACTTCGCGGCCGACCGGTACCGATCTACCGGGTTGCGGGTGAGCGCGGCATCGAGCGTCGCCTGCAGGCCGGGCGGGAAGCGCAGGTCGGGTCGCGCGGCCGCGAGTTTGAGCGGCTCATCGGTGAGCCGCTGGATCATCGTCTCCTGCACCGTGCTCGCCGCGAAGGGCAGTTTCCCCGTCACCATCTTGAAGAGCACCAGTGCGAGCGAGTAGATGTCGCTGCGGCCGTCCAGCGTGTCCCCCGACAGCTGCTCGGGGCTCATGAACTCGGGCGTGCCGATGACCAGCCCGGTCTTCGTCACCTTCTGGCTGTCGTCGCCCGCCACGGCCTTCGCGATTCCGAAATCCACGACCTTCACTACGTCCGAGCCGTCGCGGCCCCGGGCGAGCATGATGTTGTCGGGCTTCAAGTCGCGGTGCACGATGCCGATATCGTGCGCGGCCTGCAGCGCGTCCGCCACCTGGACGAAGATGTTCACCGCCCGGGCCACTGGGAGGGCGCCCTCGCGCTCGAGCACGTCGGTGAGCGGCTCTCCCTCGACGAACTCCATCGCGAGGTAGATCAGGCCCTCCGCCGTCTCGCCGAAGTCGTAGATGGCACAGACGCTGGGGTGGCTGATGCGGATCGCGTTGGCCGCTTCGCGATTGAAGCGCGCCACGGCGTCGGGGTCATAGACCATCGTGGGGTTCAGCACCTTGATGGCGCTCTTCCGCCCCATCTTCACGTGCTCGGCGAGATACACCTGCCCCATGCCCCCCTCGCCGAGCTTCTTGAGGACGTGGTAGCGGTCGGCCACGACCTGCCCGACGAGATCCTGCCCAGGCGCCGACGACCGCAGCGTCTGCCCGTCGTTCGGACAGAACCGCACGTCGTCGGGGTATTCGGTCGAGCAGACGGGACAGGTCTTCACGTCGGAAGCTCGATGCGTAGCAGCTTGTCGCCGACCAGGACGCGCGAGTTGTGGCGCAGCGGGATATCGCCCCGGGCGGCGAGCGCAACGCCGTTGCGACTGTTGGCGTCTACCACGACGAAGTCGGCATCTTCCGAGCGGATCGTCACGTGGCGTGCGCTCATCGAAGGATCGTAAGGGAAGATCCAGTCGCCCTGTTCGCGGCCGATGGCCACGTCCCGCCCGGGGGAGAGCTGAATCACGTCGCGCGCGCTGCCGTCGGAGCGCAGCTGGGTCAGGCTCGCGATGTCGGCGCTCGGAATCAGGCTCCCCATGCGGCGCGTCGCGTCGGCATCCGGCGGGTGCGGTCCCGGATACCCGAGTCGTCGGAACCGGATCACCTGTGAGCCGATCAGCAGCAGGTCGCCGTCGGCGAGGCGATGCGCCGACTCGAGGAACACCCACGTGCCGTTCCGGCTGCCCAAGTCGCGGACCACGAGCGCGTCCTGCTCCCAGGAGATCTTCGCATGCAGCGGCGAGAGGAACACGTCATCGGGGAAGCGGATATCACCGTCCTGGCGGCCGATCGTGGTGTCGGGGCTGCGGCGCTCGAAGCGCTGGACGGCGGCGCCGTTGTCATCGAGCAGCACGAGCACGATCGTCGCTCCCGGCCGCGGCTCCGCCCCCGCTGCCGGCGAGCGGCGCGCGGGCGCCAGCCCGACGAGCGGTGCCCCACACGTGGGGCAGAACTTCGTCCCGGCGGCGACCGGCGACCCGCAGCGCGCGCAGCTCGGGCCCGACCCCGGAGCGGTGAGGCGGCGTCCGCAGTGCGGACAGAAAGGCAGCAGGCCGCTCGCGCGGCCCCCGCAGAAGTGACATGTGAGGGCCTCAGGGCGCGTCGGGGCGACAACCGGCGGGGCCACGACCCGCGTCCCGGGCAGCGCCGAACCCGCCGCCGCCGCCTGCACACCCGTGGAAGTACCCATAGGCTTGCCGCAGTCCATGCAGAACTGCGCGCCGGCGTCGTTTTCGCGGCCGCAGTAGGCACAGACGGTCACCGGAAGAGCTGCTCCACATGGCGCAAAAGCACGGCCTGCCAATCTATTGGGCAAATTGACGCGTCGAAAGGGTCAATGCTACCTTGCGCGCCGTGCGATGGCTCCGTGCAGCACTGGTGCTGTGCATCGCCGGGTGCGCGAGCGCGCGCCCCGGCGTCGCGCCCGCACGCCCGCGCGCCACGCCGGCGCCCGGGAGGGAATCGCTGCACGTCAGCGTCGTGTATCCCGGCCCCACGGACATCATTCAAACACACGACTCCTCATTCCTGTTCGGCGCGGTGCGTGGCGGTGCGGGACCGGCGAGCCTGACCGTTGACGGGACGCCCGTGCCAGTCCTCGCAACCGGCGCGTGGCTCGCCTGGGTGCCACTCCCCGACGACACGATCGCCGTCTTCCGACTCGTGGCCCGCGAGCCAGGCGATTCTGCACTGCAGGATGTGATCGCGCGGATCGCGCCCCGCTACCGCCCGCCGGCGGGCCACGCCGCGTGGATCGATACGACGAGCTTCGCACCCTCGGGCACGCTCGCGCTGCCGCTCAGCGAAGGGATCCGGCTCGCCGTGCGCGCGGCGCCCGGCGCCGCGGTGCAGCTGCGGCTGCCGTGGGGCGCCACCATCCCGTTCGTTCCCGACACCCTTCCCGCGGAGCCCGCGTGGGGTGTGAGGGCGTTCGCCACGACCACGGCGGCGTACCGCCTCCCCCCTGCGGCCGACCGCTACGTCGCGTGGCTGCCGGCCGCGGCG
>WNGM01002011.1_pt1 | contig 16389 bp, 14 predicted proteins | sample 5400571 | NCBI WGS metagenome assembly WNGM01 (sample SAMN13153378, study PRJNA577476) | soil metagenome | isolation source: 100 cm soil or saprolite under Garry oak tree replicate 2 | place: USA:California | collected 2016-06-15 | reverse complement strand
GCAGTCCCGGCCGATCGTTTTTTGCGGACCGTTTGCCAGAACGCCGCGGGCGCCCGTAGCGCCTGTCCCTTCAGGGCGTATCCGATCATCAGGACGGCGATCCAGACCCCATACGCGACCATGATCTGGACGCGCAGCTCCGGCACGGTGAACTGCACAGCCCACAGGACAAACAGCGCCGCCGCTTCCAGCCAATCGAACTCCATATTCGCGAGCAGCAACACACCGAGCAACGTCTGCAGCAGGGTCAGCGCAAGCTCGTTACGCTGCGCGATGTCGAACGTGAAATCCGCCCAGACCCCGTGGTGCCGGAGGTGCGACCACCCGTACACGATCGGGATCATCGCCGCGAGGATCGTCCATTGGTTGATGTTGCTCGACACGATGTTCATCAACGCCATGGGTGCGTGCGTGACGCGCCGGGCCCAACCGAACGTCGAGACGAATTCCGGAAACTCTGAGAGAAACGGCGCGACCCACTGCACGAGGAAGAATTGGCTGATGCCCACTGCCGCGGCCACGGCGATCATCGAATCGAGGAACGGGTGGGCGGTGACGTAGAGCAGCGCGCCGCCCACGACGAACAAGCCACCGATCGCCATCGTTTGCTTCCAGCCCGGCTGGCGATACGCCCAGCGCGACACCACCGGCGCATGCTCCAGCGACTCCACTTCGCGCGGCGGGTTGCGCATGAGGATCCACAGATATCCCACGTACAGCGCGATGAGCACGACCGCATCGATCACGCCGATGCGCTGCCGCCAGATGACCACAAGGAAGTAGAGCAGCGGCGGGACCAGCCCCATGACTTCCACGGCGTGCTCGGGCTCGAGCGCGATGGGCGGCAATCCTTTCTGCCCCCGCCGGCGACCGGCAATCGCGAAGACGAAATAGATCATAGGCCAGCCGAGGCCGAGGAGCAGACGAATGGCACCGGTCAGATTAGCGGTGGCGAGATGCGCGCGCTCGGGATTGCGTCCGGCTTCCCACGCGATGACGGCTTCAACGGCGAATTCGGGAAGGGTTTGCAGCCAGGCAAGAATCGCGAGCGCGAGGCCCTGAGAAATGAGGAACTGCGCGGCTTCCGCGCCCCAGGCGACGAGAAACGCCGACAGGAGCATGCTGGGAAACGTCCAGAGCGCCGCGAGCGCAGCGCCTCCCCCCTGCATCGCCGAGGCGAGTAGCTTTAGGAATCGCACGGGGGTCCAAAATACCATGGCACGAGATCAAATGAAGTCCGCCAGTTTGCACAGCTTCCACGAATCGCACGCCGAGCCCCCCCCGCCCGCCCCGCCCCCCCCGACGGAAGTGCGGATTCCATTCCAGACGCTGGTGCACGAGATGCTCGAGCAACTGGGCGAGGATCCTAAACGCGAAGGATTGCGCCAGACGCCGGCCCGCATGGAGGCGTCGCTCAAATGGCTCACGCGCGGCTACGGCATGAACGTCGACGAGGTGATCGGCGACGCGCTGTTCGAGGAGACGCACGAGAGCATGATTTGTGTGCGCGACATCGAGATCTACTCGATGTGCGAGCATCACATGCTGCCGTTCTTCGGCCGGGCGCACGTCGCCTATCTCCCGAACGGCCGCATCGTGGGACTGTCCAAAATCCCGCGGGTAGTGGAGGTCTTCGCGCGCCGGCTCCAGGTCCAGGAGCGACTCACCGACCAGGTCGCCGACGCGCTCTGCCGCGTGCTCAAGCCGCTCGGCGTCGGCGTGGTGATCGAGGCCTATCACCTCTGCATGATGATGCGCGGCGTCGAGAAGCAGAATTCGAAGACGGTGACCAGCGCGCTGCGCGGGGCGTTCCGGGACGACGGCAAGACCCGGGATGAGTTCCTCAGGCTCGTGCACGGCGGCAGCTTCTCGCTGTGAAGATTGCGCTCGTGACGGGCGCCTCCCGGGGGATCGGCCTCGCCGTCGCCGATGCGCTACGAGCCGGGGGGATGCACGTCGTGCGCGTAGCGCGCAGCCTGTCGGAGGCCACGGCCGAGCGACGTACCGACATCGCCTGTGACGTCACGAAACCTGCGGACGTCGAGCGCGCCGTGAGCCGCGTTGAGAAAGAGCTCGGCGTGCCGGACGTCCTCGTGAACAACGCCGGCATTTTCTTCATCAAGTCGCTCGTCGAGACGACACCGGCCGACTTCACGAACACCATCACCACCAATCTCACGGCGGCGTTTCTGTTCGCCCGCGCCCTCGTGCCGAAAATGGTCGCGCGCGGGAGCGGGCACTTCGTGACGATCGGCTCGATCTCCGACTATATCGGCTTCTCAGGCTCGACGGCCTACGCCGCGAGCAAGTTCGGCCTGCGCGGGATGCATGAGGTGATTCGCCAGGAGACCGCAAAGAGCGGCGTGCGCACGACACTGGTTTCGCCCGGGCCGGTCGACACCGACATCTGGGATGCCGTCGATCCCGATTCGAAGCCAGGGTTTACCAAGCGCAAGAACATGATGCGGGCCGAGGACGTCGCCGCGGCGGTCGTCTATGCGGTGACGCAACCGGAACACCTCGCGGTGACAGAGATTCGATTATTGCCGACGGTCTACACGCCGCGGGGATGACCCCCTCCATGCACATCGAGCTGACGGAACTGCTCCGCTGCCCCGAGCCTCACCGCGAGGAAATGCTCGTACTGTCGACCGGTGAGATGAAAGACCGCATGGTGCGCTCGGGCATCCTCGGTTGTCCGGTGTGTCACAAGGAGTATCCGATTTCGCGCGGGATCGTGAACTTCCGGCGCAGCCGAGAGCGGATCTCGAAGGAATCGTCCGGTCCGCGGCCCGCGTACGCGCCGCCCTCGCCATTACCATCGGCCGATGCCGCGAGCCTGCAGGCGTTGCTCGAGCTGTCCGGGCCCGGCGGCTACGTCGTGCTCGTGGGTGCCGCCGTCCGGCAGGCGACTCGCCTCAGCGCATTGATGCAAGGCATTCACTTCGTCGGTATCAATCCGCCCGGTGATCTGGAAGAACAGCCTACGCTCTCGCTGTTGTATGCCAGTGAGAAGGTGCCGCTGCGTACCTCGGTCGCGCGCGGCGTCGTCGTCGGTGCCGATCTCGCGACGTCGCCCTGGCTCGTCGAAGCCCATCGCGTGCTGTTACGCGGCCGGCGTTTTGTCGTAGAAAACGAAGAGCCCGAACTCCCGATCGGGCTCATCCAGCTCGCGGCCGAGAACGGCCTCTGGGTCGGCGAGAAACGGTAAGTCAGCGCTCGATCGCCGCGGCCATCGCATCCTCGGCCGCGTAGGCGGCGTCGATCTTGTCCTTGTAATGTTGCTCGACGATGCGACGCTTCACCTTGAGTGTCGGCGTCAGCTCGCCCGACTCGATCGTAAAGTCTTTCTCCAGCAACACCACTTTCTTCGGCGTCTCGAACTTGGCGAGATGGGAGAGCATGCTCATCACTTCGCGCTCGATCTTCGCGTGCACATCGGCCAGCGCGATCAGCTCGGCATGTGTGCCGTAGGTGAGGCTCCGCTCCCGCGCCCACCGCTCGAGGTTGTCGAAGTTCGGGACGATGAGAATGATCGGGAATTTGCGGCGATCGCCGTAGAGCATGGCATTGGCGACGAACTTGTTGCGCTTGACCGCCAGCTCGATCGGCTGCGGCGCGATGTACTTGCCGCCCGCCGTTTTGAGCAGCTCCTTCTTGCGGTCGGTGATCTTCAAATAGCCGTCTGAGTCGATCTCGCCGATGTCGCCGGTGTGCAGCCAGCCGTCGGTATCGATCGTTTCTGTGGTCGCCTCGGGCAGCTTGTAGTAGCCCTGCATGATGTTCGGACCGCGCGCCAGGATCTCGCCGTCCTGCGCGATCTTGAGCTCGACGCCCGGAATCGCCCGGCCGACCGTGCCCAGCTTGATGCGATCCAGCGGGTTCAGCGTGAGGACCGGGGACGACTCGGTCAGGCCATATCCCTCGATGACCGGTAGCCCGGCGCTGTAGAAGAACTTGGCGATGTCGGCCGACAGCGGCGCCGCACCCGACACGAAGAACCGAATACGACCCCCGGTTCGCGCGCGCAGCTTGGCGAACACCAACCGGTCGGCAAGCTTCTTCTTCAGGGCGAGTCCACCGGGAATCGGCAGCCCGGCGAGGGACAGCGTCGCCCACTGCTCACCGGCGCGCTTCGCCCAGAAAAAGATGTTGCGTTTGATGACGCTGCCCGAGAGCGCGGTCTCGAGCACGCGCGCGTACACTTTCTCATAGAGCCGCGGCACCGATAAGACGACCGTCGGCTTCACGTCCTGCAGGTTCGCCGCGACGGTGTCGAACGACTCCGCGTAATTGATGATCACGCCCGCCTGGAAGAGCGTGTAATCCACCATGCGCTCATAGCTGTGCGACAGGGGCAGCATCGACAGACACTCGTCCCCGCTGCCGATCGGAATCATCTGCAGGCAGGCCTGCACGTTGGACCAGATGTTGTGGTGCGACAGCATCACACCCTTCGGGTCGCCCGTCGTACCGGAGGTGTAGATCAGCGTCGCGAGATCTTCGGGCCCGGCGCTCAGCGCTTCCGCTTTCCAATTGGGATGCCGCGACACTACCGCGCGCCCCTTTCCCTCGAGCGCGGCGAGCGAGATGACGCCGGGGCGCCCCGCGGCGGCATCGCCGTCGAACACGATGATCTGCTGGAGGCCCGGCAGCGCCCCTTGCACTTCGAGCACCTTGGCGACCTGCGCGGCGGTCGAGCAGAACACCGCGATGGATTCAGAATCCCGCAGGATGTATTCGGTCTGCTTGGCGGTCAGCGTGGGGTAAATCGGGACGTCTGTCGCACGCGCGCAAAGGCACGCGTAGTCGGTCAGCGCCCATTCGGGGCGGTTCTCCGAGACGATCGCGACCTTGTCGCCCGGCTTGATGCCCAATTCGCGCAGGCCGAGCGAGATCGCCTGGACCCGGCCGAGCGCCTCGCGATGCGTGATGGACACCCAGGCGCCGCCCACCTTCGATCGGAACGCCGCGGCGAGCCCCGCATGCCGATCGACGGTCGTAAAGAACAGCTGTGTGAGCGTGCCTCGGTTCATGGCCTGAACTCCACGACGAAAGTCAGCGGACTGCCTTGCACCGGCGTGCGGTTGACGTGCTGCATTGTGGCGGTCACCACGACGGAATCTGGAACAGGGCCGTTGTGGAGCCGCACTCGCACGGCTGCCACTCCGGTACTCGGGTTCGTATAGACCGTGTCTTTGGAGGGTAATGTGACCAACGAGTCGCTGGCTGGAAAGGTGGTCTTCGTAAAGACGACCCGCCGATTGGCTGGGATCGCACCGCCGAGTGCGTAGGCCTGGACGCGAAGGGAATCAGACAGGGAATCGGGCGCAAACACCGTATCCCTGGCCGCGCCAAGCACGCCTATCGAATCGAGCTTGGGGATGACGCTCACGGTCTGCGGATTCGAGAAGAGGTTTCCCGTGCGCGCCTCCAGTCGCGCCGAGCCAATCGTCTTGCTGATCGACACGCCGGTGGTGCTGTCGAGCACGGCGAGTAGGGCAGTGTCGAGCGACGCCCAGCTGAACTCCGCTTGCACCGAATCGCCGACGCCGTTCAGGGCGAGAGCCCGCGGGCGGAACGTGTCGGTGACCTCGACGCGGCCGCTGTCCGGCAGCACGATTTCGATCGCCACCGGCTGGTTCAGATCAGTATTGATTTTGCAGGCGAACACCGTGGCGAGAACAGACAGGGCCAACGTTCGAATCAGGAGCTCCCCGTCCTCTCGTCGGCGGCGCGAGCAGGTGCCGCCGCGTCCCCCCCCGTCCCCCCACTGGTGCGAAGGTCGTGCAGTGTCTGGTTCGCGTGCTCGACCCACTTCTGCGCGTCTGGTCCCCGCGGCGGGTGCGCGAGGAAGGTCTTCAGGTGTTGCGCCGCCCCGTCGGGATCGCCGCGCTGCAGCAGCAGAAACGCAAGGCCGTAGTGCGCACCCGCGAGCGAGCCGTCCAGCTCGAGCGCGCGGCGATAATGTCGGATCGCTTCGTCGTAGCGGCGCGTCTTGGTGAACGCGATCGCCATGTTCTGAAGGATGCGTGCGTCGTTGGGATGATCGCGCAGCGCCAGGCGGTAGGACGTGAGCGCCGCGTCATAATCCCCCTGCCGCTCGAGGGCTAAGGCCTCGTTGAGATAATCGAGGCGTTGGGGTTTGAGATCGTCGCCCCCCCCTTTTGCCGCCCCCCGCGAGCCTCCCCCGAACAAGCGACGCCAGAAACTCATGCGGCCGAAAATAGCTTGCGGCTGCTGACGCTGGCAATGTAGAATCCCAAACCATGGCCCTCCCCCCCCGCCCCTCCGCCGGTATGCGCTCCCGCCCCACCAGCAAGACCCCACGGGGCGTCCTCCAGGTGGACTGGGCGTTTTTCGGGGAGTTGTGCCGCGTGCTCGCCCTGAAGATCTTCCGCGAGTACGATCCGGACGTGGTGATCGGGATCGCCAAAGCCGGTGTGATCCCTGGCGCCGTGGTCGCGAGCATCCTGCAGCGTGACTTCGCGTCCATCGCGATCACGCCCGAGGGCTCCGTGATCGCCGGCCCGCCGCGCCTGGTGACCGGCAAGCGCGTGCTGCTCGTGGACGAGACCTGCGAGTCGGGTAGCACGATGAAGCTCGCCCTCGCGGCCGTGCGCGACCTGAAGCCGGCGGCGGTGAAGACGGCCGTATCGTTCAAGACGGGTACGTACAAGCCCGACTTCTACGCCCTCGAGAACGAGAATTTCATCATCCTGCCCTGGGACCTCGAAGTGATTGTCAACGGGGAGATCGTCGTCCGTCCCGATTACCGCGCCAAGCTGAAAGAGACCAGTTGAAAGATCGTTTAGCCGAAATCCTGAAGCAGTCCCGCGCCGATTACACCGAGATTCGCGTCGAACGCACCTGGAGCTCCGCCGTCGCCTTTCGCGGCCGCCGGCTCGAGACCGCGACGGTCAGCGAGGATCAGGGCGGGTTCGTCCGCGTGCTCAACAAGGCGTGCGGCTGGGGGATCGCCTCGTTCACGTCGCTGGACGAGCTACCCGGCATGGTCCGGCGTGCCAACGAGCTGTCGCGAGCGGTCCACCTCGATGAACCGATCCGCCTGGCGGATGTAGCGGCACAGACGGCTGACTCGGCGCTGGATCTCGATGGCGACGTGCGCGGCATTGAGCTGTCGGAGAAGAAGCAGCTCCTCGACCGCTACAACGGCGCGATGCTCGCCGTCTCGAACGCGATCGTCGACACGCAAGCGAACTATCGCGACGAAGTCTCCGAAGTCTGGTACGTCAATTCCGAAGGCGCCTCCCTCTACCAGTTGCGGCCCGAGATCGTCCTGTCGGGAACCGCGATCGGCCGGCGCGACGGCAATATCGAGAAGGGCCTCGAGTCGATCGGCTTGCGCAAAGGCTGGAACAGCGTCCAGAACTACCAGGATCGGTTTCGCGTCGTCGCGCAGCGCGCGGTCGATCTGCTCGACGCACCGCGGGTCCGCGGCGGCGCGTATCCGGTCATCCTCGACAACGAGCTCGCCGGCGTCTTCATCCACGAGGCGTTCGGGCATCTCTCCGAGGCCGATTTCGTGTACGAAAACCCGCAGGCCCGCGAGATGATGACCCTGGGCCGCCGGTTCGGTAAACCGGTGCTCAACGTCGGCGACAACGGCGCCGCCACGGGGCTGCGCGGGACGCTGCCGTACGACGACGAGGGCACGCCGACGCAGGACACGGTCCTGATCAGCGAAGGGATCCTCATCGGTCGGCTGCACTCGCGCGAGACCGCCGCGAAGCTCGGGGAGCGGCCGACCGGCAACGCCCGCGCCATCTCCTTCCGTCATCCGCCGATCGTCCGGATGACGAACACCTACATCGCACCCGGCAAGAAGGGCGTCGGGCTCAACGATCTCATCAGTGACATCAAGCTTGGCGTGTACGCCTGTGGCGCTTTCGGTGGGCAGACGATGCTCGAGAACTTCTCGTTCACGGCCGGCTGGGGCTACATGATCCGCGACGGGAGAGTCGCGGAGCTGGTCAAGGACGTCGTACTGGCGGGCAATCTGTTTCAGACGCTCGATCGCATCGATCACATCGCCGGCGACTTCACCTGGAACCAGATGGGTGGCGGCTGCGGCAAAGGCGGTCAGTTCCCGCTGCCGGTGACCGAAGGGGCGCCGCACGTGCGCATCGAGGAAGCGCTGATCGGCGGCGACGTATGATCGATCGCCTGCTCGACGCTGCACGCGGCAAGGTGGACAATGCCGACGCGCTGTGGCGGCGCGAAGAACAGACCACCGTCGCGTTCGAGTCGGGCAGGCTCAAAGCCGCCGGTATTTCTGAAGAAGCCGGAATCAATCTGCGCGTGCTGGCGAACGGGCGGATGGGTGTTGCGGGCACGACGGCGGCGAAACCGGATCCGAAAGAGATCGTGGAACGGGCGCGGGCATCCGCCGAGCTGGGAGAGATCGTGGAGCTCGCGTTTCCCAGCGCGGCGGCCGACAGCCTGCCGGCGATTCCTACTTTCTTCGACCACACCGCGAACGCGTCGCTCGCCGAGCTGATCCGCATGGGGCGGCTGCTCGTCGAGCGGCTCTCGCGGCCCGACTGTCAGATCAACGTTGCGGTGCAGCGCGAAGTCGCCGACACGGCGGTGGGGAACAGCGCGGGCGCGCGGGGCGAATACCGCGCCACCGGTATCGCCGTGACGGCCGATCTCACGCGCATCGCGGGTGACGACGTCCTGATGGTCTACGATCAGTACGTCGGCGCTGACATCCCGACGGATGCCGATCTCGAAGCGTTGGTTCGCTCGATCGAAACGCGTCTCTCCGCGGCGCTCAACATTGTCACGCCGCCGGAGGGCGCACTGCCCGTCGTCTTCACTCCCGCCGGCCTCGCGGCCGTGATCCTGCCGCTCGAGCAGGCACTGTCGGGAAAAACCGTGCTCCAGGGCAGCTCGCCACTGGCCGGCAAAATCGGAGCAACGCTGTTCGACGAGCGGCTGTCCATCGAGGACGATCCGCTCAAGCCCGGACGTCCCGCGTCTCGGCCCGTGGACGACGAATGTGTGCCGTCACGCTGTACGGCGCTCGTGGAGCTTGGAAAGGTGGGCCGTTTCGTCTACGATCTGGAGACCGCCGCCCGCGCCAAAACCGAGAGCACGGGAAACGGCCGCCGCGGCGTGTTTGGGAAACCGCACATCGGGTATACGAACATCGTGTTTCGGATGTCCGACGGCGTTGGGGCCCGGCATGCCGTGCCCCAACCACCGCTGGACATCGGCGGTGGTTTGATTGGGGACATCGATGATGGATTGATCGTCGACGATCTGATCGGGGTGGGGCAGGGGAACGTGATCAGCGGCGCGTTCAGCCATCCCGTGGGACTCGCCTATCGCGTGCAGCGCGGCGAGATCACCGGCCGGGTCAAAGATGCCGCCGTCGCGGGGAACGCGTACGATCTGCTCAAACGCATCGGCGGATTTGGGCGCGACGGGCGCTGGCTGGGGTCCCGTTGGTCGCCGTCGCTGCTGCTGGATGGAGTCAGCGTAGCCCGTCGGTAGGGGCGCAGCCTGCTGCGCCCCTACGATCCGCTCAACGCCTCCTCATAGCTCCGCCCAGCCGTCATCTCGTTATAAACCTTGTCCAGAACATTCGGCGGCGCGGACAGGAACCGGCACCGCGCGTCGCCCTTGCTGCGGCATTCCACTTCCATCACGGCGACGGTGTCGTCCGCAATCCGCCCGAGAAAGTCGGCGAGCATTCCCGCCGAAAAGAAGCACATCGGCGTCTGCGCGGTGCCGGGCTCGGCCTCCGCCCAGTCGCTCGAATCGAGCGCCAGCGCGCCCGTTCCGACCGGCGTCAATGTCACGGTGCCCCAGCCGCCAGTCGTGAAGAACTCGGAGAGCATCTCCACCAGCAGAACGGCGTCGAGATTTGCCGGGCTGTCGACGCCGGCGCGCTCGCGGAGCCAGGCGGCGAACGCGCGGTAGCTTCCCTCGCCGGCCGCGTAACCGGCCTCTTGCAGGACCGTGACGAGCTGGTCGGGTGCATGCGCCGCGAGACTCGCATGCAGCTGTCGGAGTACGCTGGGGACCGTCATCTGGGCAGCCAACTTAGGGTTTGCGGTTCGCGCGGCGCAAGAGTTCCGCCTCGTCTATGCGCGAGACGCCGAGTGCAATGGCCTTCTCGAGCTTCGACCCGGGGTCCGCGCCGACGACCAGCGCGGTCGTTTTCTTCGACAGACTGTCCGAGACATGCCCGCCGGCGCCCTCGATCAAATCGCGCGCCTGTTGGCGGGACAGCGTCGGCAGCGTGCCGGTCACGACGTACGTCTGGTCGGCGAGCGGGCGCGGTCCGGTGGCGGTCGCCGTTTCCTGCAAAGTCAGCCCGAGGTCTTTCAGTCGTTTCAAGAGAGTCTTGTTCCGAGCATCCGTGAAGAACCCTGCCACTGCTTCTGCGATCGCAGCTCCAATGCCGCGCACTTCTCCGATCTCCGCGGCGGAGGCGCTCTCGAGAGCCTTCATGGTGCCGAAGTGCCGGGCCAGGAGCTTCGCGCCCTGCGCCCCGACGTGCCGGACGCCGAGCGCAAACAGCAGCGCGGAGAGGGGTTGCTGCTGGGACGCGGCGATCGCTTCCACCAGCTGCTGTGCCGACCTTTCCGCGAAGCCCTCGAGCGTGAGGAGCTGCATCGGCGTGAGCTCGTACAGGTCGGCGACGTCTTCGATCAGCTTGGCATCGAGCAGCGCGCGGACGCGTTCGTAGCCAAGGCCGCGGATGTCCATCGCGCTGCGGCTCGCGAAATGGACGATCGATTCGAGGATGCGTGAGGGGCACGAGATGTTGGGACAATACGTCATCACCTCTTCGTGCGGGTGCTCGACCTGCGAGTGACAGCTCGGGCAGCGTTCCGGCATCTTGTACGGCTTTTCAGCGCCGGTCCGCTTGTCCTTCACCGGCCCCAGGATCTGCGGGATGACCTCGCCCGCGCGCGTCACCTCGACCCAATCGCCTTCACGAATGTCCCTCGCGGCGATCAGCTCGGCGTTGTGCAGCGTCGCATTCGACACGGTGACGCCGCCGATCTCGACCGGCTCGAGCACGGCATACGGGTTCAGCGCGCCGGTGCGTCCTACGTTGATGCGGATCTCGAGCAGCCTGGTGATCTGTACCTCGGGCGCGAATTTGCGCGCGACGGACCAGCGCGGCTCGCGATTGCCGACGGTGCCCAGCTCGGCCCAGAGCGCGCGCTTATCGACTTTGACGGCCACGCCGTCCGCGCCGTAGTCGAGGCTGGGGAGGAGGGCCTCGAGTTTCTTGATCGCCTGGTGCGCTTCCCCGAGGTCCTTCACGCGAGTGTGATGTGGCTCGACCGGCAGCCCCCACTCCAGCAGGGCCTCCAGCAGCTCGTGCTGGGAATCGATGCCGAGTTTTTGTCCGGGCGCTTCGACTTGGAAGGTGAACACGCGCAGACCACGGGCGCGCGTCTTTTTGGGATCGAGCTGTCGCAGCGCGCCGGCCGCGGCATTGCGCGGATTGGCGTACGGCGCCTCGCCCGCCTTCTCGCGCTGCTTATTGGTCTCCGCAAACTGGCTCTTCGGTAAGTAGACCTCGCCGCGGACTTCCATTTTCTTGGGCCAGCTCTTGCCGCGCAGCCGCAGCGGTAGGTCGAGCACGGTGCGCAGATTCCCCGTGACGTCTTCGCCTTCCACCCCATTGCCGCGCGTCACGCCCGTCACGAGGACGCCGTCCTCATACGTCAGGCTCACGGCGGCGCCGTCGATCTTGACCTCGAGCGTGTAGCCCGCCGTCTTCACCTCCGGGACGAGGCGGGCGTTCCGCTCCTCCCATTCCTGAAGCTCTGCCTCGGTGAAGGCGTTTGCGAGCGAGAGCATCGGCACGAGGTGGCGGTGCTTCCCGAACGCGCTGGCCGGTTCACCGCCGACGCGGAGCGTGGGAGAGTCCGGCGTGCGCAGCTCGGGATGCTTTTCCTCGAGGGCCTGGAGCTCCCGGAACAGCCGGTCGTACTCCGCATCCGACAGCTCCGGCTTGTCGAGGATGTAGTATGCGTGGTTCGCCCGTTCCAGAATCCGCCGCAGCTCCGCGGCGCGTGCCGCCGGCTTCACCTGCCTTTGGCTTCTTCCTGGATGACGGCCATGGCCACGCCGACCAGGCGGTCGAGCTCGTCGGCACTGGCCTTAGGGAGGAGCCCTTCGCCCCACGAACCGCCACCTTCGGGCTGCCCGAACGCGTCGAGCAGCCGGCGCAGGAACGCGAGCAGGGCGACGCGCTCGAGCTCCATGCGCTTCAGCTGTTCACTGGTGTCGTGGGTGCGCTCCGCGAGTCGCTCGTAGCGGTGGGCATTGCGCAGGCTCTGGGCCGTAAGGGAGGCGACGACTTGCACGAAGCGCACGTCGGCATCGGAAAACGTGGGGCCGTCACGGTAGGTACGCAGGAAGATCGCGCCGATCGCGACCGAGCGCCACGTAATCGGCACGACGGTAATCGACTTCACACGGCGATTGATGAGCTCGCCTTTCACGTGCCGCAGGGACGGGTCGTTCGCCGCGTCCGGAATGAACACGGTCTCGCCACTCTGCATCGCGCGCTTGAGCTCCGGGTACCGCTCGAGGTCCACGACGTAGTTGCGAATCGTGGGGTCCTCGTACGAGGCCACGAGGCGAACCTGCCGGCCGCCTTTCTCGCCGAGGAAGATGGAGCAGCGGTCCAGCCCGAACGACTCACCCAGCTTGCGGGCGATCGCCTGGAGAATGTCAATAAAATGTAAGGAACTCGAGGCTTCCTTCAGGATCTCGATGACGGCGAGCAAGTGCTTGCGCTCATGCTCGAGCTCGGCGATCCGCGCGGCGAGCCGTTCCGCTTCCGCGTGTGTGAGGGCCGAGTTGATCGTCATGAGTGCAATAGTTTCGCTCGGGAACTCAGGGCCCGTCAAGCTCGTGTAGATTACGCCCGATGCGCGCACTCACTTCGATCGCACTCGTCGCTCTCGCCGCTGCCGCGGCGCCGCGGACCATCTGCGCGCAATCCGCGTCACCAGCTGTGAGATCTGTCGCTGGAGGGTCGGCGGCAACTGGCCCGATCGGCGCGTATGACGTCATTCCCGAGCTGCCCGGGATGGGGCGTCCCGTCGATATCGCGGCCACCGCCGCGCGGCGCCGCGCGCTGCTGCGGCGCATCGGGCGCGGCGCGGTGCTGCTTCCCGCCGCGCACGAGCGGAACATCGAGCAGGACTATGTACAGGACAACGATTTTCGGCAGGACAATACGTTCTACTACCTGACCGAGCTCGAGACACAGGACGCCTGGCTGCTGTTGACCGCCCGCGGTCCCGATTCACTCGAGACCGTGCTGTTCCTGCCTCCGCGCACGCCGTCACAGGAACGCTGGACGGGACTGCGGCTGGGGCCCGACAGCGTCGCGGTGCGGTTGTCGGGCATCACAACAGTGCTCCCGCTCGACTCACTCGACACCCGGCTGCAGCGCATCCGTTTTGGCAGCGCGCGGGGCGGGGCGGGGCCGGTGTACATCCCGCTCGGGCCGAACACGCGCGACGAGCGCCGCATTTCCGATTTCGCCTTCTCCGGCGCGGACGTGCGGAATCTTTTGCCGATCGTGGATTCGATGCGCGTCGTGAAGGATGCGGATGAAATCGCGCGCCTGCGCCGTGCCGTGAACATCAGCGTCGCCGGCCACATTGCCGCGATGCGCACGGCCCGCCCCGGCATGTACGAGTACGAGCTCGAGGCCGCGCTGGAGGACGGCTTCCGGCGCAACGGCGCCGATCGGTTGGGCTATCCGTCCATCGTGGGCAGCGGTCCCAACTCCACGACGCTGCATTACGACGTCAATCGCCGGCGTACCGAAAACGGCGACCTCGTCGTGATCGATGCGGCTGCCGAGTGGGGCCAGTACACCGCCGACGTCACGCGCACTTTCCCCGTGAACGGGAAGTTCACCCCGCGCCAGAAGGCGATTTACGATCTCGTGCTCGGCGCACAGCAGGCGGCGTTCGATGCGATTCGTCCCGGCATCACGATTCGTGAGCTCGACGGCATCGCGCGCGCCTACATGCGCGCGCATTCCGGCACGCTGTGCGGCGAGCGCACCTGTGACGATCGGGAGTTCTTCAATCACGGACTGGGGCACCCGATCGGCATGGACGTCCACGATGTCGGGTTCACTCGGCCGCTCGAGCCGGGCATGGTGATCACGCTCGAGCCGGGGATTTATCTCCAATCGGAAAAGCTCGGCGTGCGGATCGAGGACGACGTGCTCGTGACCGCGCAGGGCGCGGAATGGCTGTCGGATGGCGCACCGCGCACGACCGACGCGATCGAGCGCGTGATGCGCGGCGGCGGGCGCTAGTCCCTACTTTTCGTCTTTTTCGTTCTTGATGTCGTCGTAGAGCGCGGCCGCGTCCTTCTTGTACTGCCCGTCCATCACGTCGACCTCGGGCAACGTCACGATCGCCTGGCATTGCTCCCGCGCTTTCGAGTACTGCCCGAGATCGGTGTAGACCTCGGCCAATTCGAGCCGGTGATAGATGTGATTGGGCGCGATGGCGACGGCCCGCGCGAGATGCCGGACCGCGTCGTCCCAGTTCGCCTTGTCCATGAACCCGCCGCCGAACAGGGCTTTGGCGAAGAACCGCTGGAACCCGGACAGCCGCTTCACTTCGGCGTGCCAGGCGCCGAGGACATGGTGCGCCAGGTCGTAATTGGAATCGATCTGCACGGCGCGCGTCGCCTCGTCGAAAATTATCTTGGCGTAGCGGACGCGTTCCTTGCTGCCTTTGGTGCGCGACAGCCGGCCCAACACCATCGCCAGCGCGTAATGCCCGTCGGGGCGCGTGGAATCGGCGCGGATCGCGCGCTCGGCATACGTTCGACCCACGGAATACAGGCTGTCCCGGCGGTGCTTGAGGGAATCGGCATTGCCCTGTATTTGTTTGGCGATGTCGGCGATCGCCCGCGCCGCCTTCCAGTTCGCCTCATAGGACAGCGAATCGAGGGCCAAAGCCGCCTGGTAGTGCTTGAGCTGCACGTCCGGATGCCTCAGGCCGGCGCTGTCGCCTTCCGTGATATGCTGGGCTACTGTTTGAGCGGCGAGATTCGTCGCGATGAGCGAAGCCAGCAGGCAGAGTGAAAGGCGCATGAGACAATGATCGTGGTGCCCCTGATCGAGCGCAAGCGCGACGGCGGAGTCCTGAGTCCGGAAGAATGGTCGGCGCTCGTCGCGGAGTATACCGCCGGCCGCATTCCCGATTATCAGATCGCCGCGCTGTTGATGGCCGTGTTCATGCGCGGGCTCGAGCGCCAGGAGCTCGCCGCACTCACCGACGCGATGCTGGCCTCGGGCGATCGCCTGTCGTTCGACGGCTTCAAGCTACCGCGCATCGACAAGCACTCGACGGGCGGTGTCGGCGACAAGGTCTCGCTCGTGCTCGGTCCCCTCGTGGCGGCGTGCGGCATCGCAGTGCCGATGATGTCGGGGCGCGGGCTGGGGCACACCGGCGGCACGCTCGACAAACTCGAAGCGATTCCCGGATTCCGGACCAACCTGTCGCTCGCCGAGGCCAAGGCGCAGGTGCAGAAGCTGGGCTGCGCGCTGATCGGCCAGACCGCCGAGATCGCGCCCGCCGATCGCAAACTGTACGCGCTGCGCGATGTCACCGGCACCGTCGAGTCCATTCCGCTCATTGCGGCGAGCATCATGTCCAAGAAGCTGGCTGAGGGGCTGAACGGCTTGGTGCTCGATGTGAAGAACGGCAGCGGCGCATTCCTGCCGGAGGTGGCGCGCGGGCTCGAGCTGGCAAAAACGATGATCGCGCTCGGGGAAGATCGCGGCTGCCCCACGGTCGCGCTCATCACCGCGATGGACCGGCCGCTGGGCCGTGCGTGCGGCAACGTGCTCGAGACCGAAGAGGCGATCCTCGCGCTGCGCGGGGAAGGGCCCGCCGATCTGCTCGAAGTCACGTACGCCCTCGGGGTCGAGATGTTGATTCAGGGCGGGATCGAGAAGAACACGAAGAAAGCGCGCAAGAAGCTCGAAACGGCGATCGAATCAGGTCTGGCGGCCGAGAAGTTCGAGCAGATCATCGAGGCGCAGGGAGGAAATCCCAAAACCGTCGAGGACCCGTCCGTCTTGCCGCAGGCGCAGGCGGTGGAGGTTTACGCTGCGCCGCGCACCGGCGTGGTGCAGCGCGTCGAGCCCCGCACGATCGGCCGGGCCATCATCGCGCTCGGCGGTGGCCGCCGCACGGTCGAGGACATCATCGACCCCACGGTGGGGTTTGTGATCACGGTGAAGCCGGGAGACAAGGTGTTGGAAGGTGAACCGATCGCTTCGGTCTTCGCCAAAGACGCCGATGGCATTCGGACGGGCTTTGATGCCCTCGGTCAGGCCATCGT
>WNGM01002010.1_pt1 | contig 16393 bp, 15 predicted proteins | sample 5400571 | NCBI WGS metagenome assembly WNGM01 (sample SAMN13153378, study PRJNA577476) | soil metagenome | isolation source: 100 cm soil or saprolite under Garry oak tree replicate 2 | place: USA:California | collected 2016-06-15 | reverse complement strand
CATCAAGGCCGCACCCGGCGGGGCACCTGCTGTCCCGCCCACCGGCACGACCTGCTGGCCACCCAGGCCCACTGGTTCCGGCTCGCCGACGGCAAGATCATCTGGGCATTGGGCCAGCCGGGACGCTATGGCCGTGGCCCAGCAATTCGCCGGGATTTCGCCCAGCCCCCGCTACCTGGCCCGGTGATCCTCACCAAGCGCAAAGCCCGCACCAGCCGGCACCCAAGCTGACCTCCGTTGGCGTCGGCCGGTGGCTGCCGACGAGGACGATAAGCCGCGCGGGCGGTTGTCACCGCCCGCGAATCAGCAGCACCAGCCGGGGTCAGCGGCGGCAGAACGATCCTTCGGGCGCGGCGTCCGTGGCCAGGCCCACAACAAGATCGCCGCCCGTAACGGCGGATATCGCACGTCGGTACTATCCCGTCCGTCACAACGCGTGACTGTGATAGCCGTCACCGGACAATCCGCGATGCCGCGACCGCGCAGGTTGCGGTGACCTCCGACCAGGACTCAGTCAGACCGGGAAGAGGCAGACTCCCGGGTCAGCGACGCATCATGAGCCGGGCGCAGAAGGGGAGCCAAGCAGGGAGCCAACGGCCGCAGATACAGGGCCACGCTGGGCCACTGCCAGCCGCTATCTGTGCAGCTCAACGGCATACCAGGCCACATACGGCAACGTCCGGCGACCACTCGCAGGCGCCTGAAAAGCGGAAGGTCGGTGGTTCGACCCCGCCCCTGACCACCCCTTCTGAGCAGCGCAAACGCTGCCTTTGGTTGTTTCGCCTGTCCTGCCTTGCTAACGGTTTTGCTGACGCGAGCCGTTGACGGCCTAGGCGAAGATGTCGCAAATGCCTGCCGCGTGCTCGCGGAGGACGTGGGAGTAGACGCGTAGGGTCACGGCTGGGTCGGCGTGGCCGAGGCGGGCGGCGACGACGTGCACCGGGACGCCTGCCCGGAGCAGCGTGGTCGCGTGCAGGTGGCGCAGATCGTGCAGCCGAGCATGGGGGAGTGACTGTGTTGGGGGAGCGGCCGACTTGTTGTGCCGGTTGATCAGCCTGGTCATGAGCGCGGTCACGGTGTCGGGGTAGAGCGGTTCACCCCAGCGGCTGGTGAAGACCAGGCCGCCCGCAGGGAGACATCTTGTGGGTGTCTGGGCCGCTGCCCGGTGCGGTGCACGACCTGACCGCCGCGAGGGCCTGGGGCATCGTGCGCGAACTGGCCGCCGGGCTGATCGTGCTCGCGGACAAGGGCTACCACGGCGCCGGGGACCACATCCGCACCCCTGCAAGGGGAAGAACAAGCCGGAATCGTAGAAGGCCGCCAACCGCGCCCACGCCACGCTACGCAGCCCTGGCGGGCCGGGCAACTGGTCAAAGCCATCCACGTCCTTCAGACCCGCGAGCTTCAGACCCGCGTGATCGGAGGATGAAAAAACGCTCAGTGGGCGCGAACAGCCTATTACCAAGATCCTCGGCGCTATTACCCGCGAATCGGTGGCATGTTGCTGGTCGCGACCCGCAACAGGGGCGAGATCGCCGCGTGGGCATGGCGGACGGGCATCGTCACCGAGCGGCCCCGAGTCAGTCCTGCATGGCTTCAGTGAAGAACTCCGGTGGTGCCTGCAGGTCGTGGGCGCGGAACAGAACGGCGTGCTCGACGCCCATGGCCTTGCCGCTCATCGCGGTGAACTTCGGGATGATGTCCTTCGGGGCGGGGTGGTCCGGGAGCGCGGCCAGGTACGCGGCGTGCGCCTCGAGCGAGGCGATGCCGCGGCGCAGCGGCTCACCCGTGACCTCGACGCCGTGGGTCGCGCCAAAGCCGGCGAGCCCGGGGGCGATAAGCCAGCGCACGGCGTGCGGTTCGAGGTCCTCGTTGTCGACCTGCTCCGGGAAAACCCACCGGTTGCCCGCGTCGCGCACCGCGTCGAGCGTCGCGAGCCCGGCCGCGCGGTGGTCGGCCTGGTCGAAGCCATAGGGCGTCTCGATTTCGTAACCGGTGCAGAGTACGACGTCGGGCTTGAACCGGCGGATCTCCCGGCAGATGTCGCGGCGAAGGTCGAGGCCGTAGACGAGCACGCCGTCCGGATGTTCGAGGACGGTCAGGTGCTTGACGCCGACGACGGCGCAGGCGGCCTGCTGCTCGGCGACGCGCAGGCGTGCCGTCTCCTCGGGAGGGTTCGGCATGCCGGCCTCGCCGCGGGTGAGCAGGAGATAACCGACCTCGATGCCGTGCGCGGTCCAGCGAGCGACGGCCGCGGACGTGCCGTACTCCATGTCGTCAGGGTGCGCGACGACGCAGAGCACGCGCTGGAAGGACTCCTCGGGGAGGGCAGGCAATGTCATGCCGGCCATCCTTCCAGAACTGTTCCCAGTCAGTGATGGACAGGCCGGCCCGCGTTCGCTTGCGCCAGCACGAGCCGATCTTCGCCCGGTGGCGGCGTGTGTCGGCTGAGGTCTATTAAAGTGATATCATTTTGATAGATACCCGGAGTGGCCGGGTGCCTCAGGGCACTGGGAGGCCGTCCGATGCAAGCACCGGCACTTCCCAGCCCGATCGCTGGGAGTGAGAGCACATGAAAGCTTCGAGCCACGGCAAGTGGTACTGGCGGGTGGACTACCTGGGATGGTCTATCGCTTGTGGTATCACCTGGGCCGTTATTTGGATTCTGGTGGCCACCCTGGCCACCACGAACACTGTGCACACGTTCGGCTATGTCTTCCTCGGCTGGGTCATCGGGTGGGGCATGGCCACAATCGCCAGGGTCGTCTACCCCGCGCCGAGGCGAACCCTGCTCTCTCAGGAACGTCGCGGCCAGGTGTCGGCGGGCTGATCTTCTTGTCTGTCGTGCCTTGCTAACGGTTTGAAGGTCCACCGTGGTGGTGATCGACCCGCGACGCCAGGCCGGTCAGGAATCGAGAAGCGCAGGTCACTGGGCCGCACCTAGCATGACCGGCATGGGCATCACCATTCACTTGACTTTCAAGGAGTGACCATGACCGGCTCTTCCACCCAGGGGATCAAGACCGTCCTGCATCCCGTGTCCGACCTGGCGGCGGCCAGGGCGGTGTACACCGCCCTGCTCGGCATCCCGCCGCAGCACGAGTCGTCCTACTACGTCGGCTTCGACGCCGAGGGCCAGCACATCGGGCTGGTGCCGGGCGGTGGACGGCAGGGCATGACCTCGCCGGTGGCCTACTGGCACGTGCCGGACATCGAGGCGAAACTGGCCGAGGTGACCGCCGCCGGTGCCACCGTGAAGGAGCCCGCGCACGACGTCGGCGGCGGCCGCCTGGTGGCCACCGTCACCGACCCGGACGGCAACGTCCTCGGGCTGCTTCAGGACCCGTGAGTGCCGGCCCTCGCGGCCGCCGCAGCGTCGTCGCGATGCGGAGTACCGGCGCGAGCCGGGTGACGCCGGCGGAGGCCGCGAGGGCGGCCCGCCTAACAGATGGAGACACGATGAGCATGGCCACGAGGACGGACGCGCAGTCGCCTGCGCTGCACGCCGCCGGGAGCCACGATCTGATCCGCGTGCACGGGGCGCGCGAGAACAACCTCAAGGACGTCAGCGTCGAGATCCCGAAGCGCCGGCTGACGGTGTTCACCGGCGTCTCCGGCTCGGGCAAAAGCTCTCTGGTGTTCGACACGATCGCCGCGGAGTCGCAGCGGCTGATCAACGAGACCTACAGCGCCTTCGTGCAGGGCTTCATGCCGGCGCTGGCGCGGCCCGAGGTCGACGTACTCGAAGGGCTGACGACCGCGATCCTCGTCGACCAGCAGCGGATGGGCGCCGACCCGCGCTCCACGGTCGGCACCGCCACCGATGCCAACGCGATGCTGCGCATCCTGTTCAGCCGGCTCGGGCGACCGCACATCGGCTCGCCCAAGGCGTTCTCCTTCAACATCGCCTCAATCAGCGGAGCGGGCGCGGTCGCGTACGAGCGCGGCGGGAAGACCGTGAAGGAACGGCGCAGCTTCAGCATCACCGGCGGCATGTGCCCGCGCTGCGAAGGCCGGGCCACGGTCACCGATATCGACCTCACCCAGCTCTTCGACGACTCCAAGTCGCTCAACGAGGGCGCGATTACCGTCCCCGGCTACACGGGAGGTGGCTGGAATTCCCGGCTGTACATCGAGTCGGGCTTCTACGACCCGAACAAGCCGATCCGCAAGTACACCAAGAAGGAGCTGCACGACTTCCTCCACCACGAGCCGGTCAGGATGAAGATCGCGGGCATCAACATGACCTATGTGGGGCTGATCCCGCGGATCCAGAGGTCGATGCTGTCCAAGGACAAGGAGGCGATGCAGCCGCACGTCCGGGAGTTCGTGGACCGCGCGGTCACCTTCACCACGTGCCCAGAGTGCGGCGGTACCCGGCTCACCGAGGCGGCCCGGTCATCGAAGATCAAGGGGATCAGCATCGCCGACGCGTGCGCGATGCAGATCAGCGACCTGGCCGAATGGGTCCACGGCCTCGGCGAGCCGTCGGTGGCGCCGCTGCTCACCGCGCTGCGGCGGACCCTCGACTCGTTCGCGGAGATCGGCCTGGGTTACCTCTCGCTCGACCGGCCGTCGGGCACGCTGTCTGGCGGCGAGGCGCAGCGCGTCAAGATGATCGGCCACCTCGGCTCCTCGCTCACCGACGTCACCTACGTCTTCGACGAGCCCACCACGGGCCTGCACCCCCATGACGTCCAGCGGATGAACGACCTGCTGCTGCGGCTGCGGGATAAGGGCAACACGGTGCTCGTGGTGGAGCACGAGCCGGAGGCGATCGCGATCGCCGACCACGTTGTCGACCTCGGCCCAGGCGCCGGCACGGCGGGCGGCACCGTCTGCTTCGAGGGCACCGTCGAGGGGCTGCGGGCCAGCGGCACCATCACCGGCCGCCATCTCGGCGACCGGGCCGCCGTCAAGGAGGCGGTGCGCACGCCCGCCGGCACGCTGGAGATCCGCGGCGCGACGGCGCACAACCTGCGCGACGTCGACGTCGACATCCCGCTCGGGGTGCTTGTCGTCGTCACCGGCGTCGCCGGCTCCGGCAAGAGCTCGCTCGTGCACGGGTCGATCCCCGCCGGCGCGGGCGTGGTGTCGATCGACCAGGTCGCGATCCGCGGCTCGCGACGGAGCAACCCGGCGACCTACACCGGACTGCTCGACCCGATCCGCAAGGCGTTCGCGAAGGCCAACGGCGTGAAGCCGGCCCTGTTCAGTGCCAACTCCGAGGGCGCCTGCCCCAACTGCAACGGCGCCGGCGTCATCTACACCGACCTGGCGATGATGGCCGGCGTCGCCACCACCTGCGAGGAGTGCGAGGGGAAGCGGTTCGACGCGTCGGTGCTGGAATACCACCTCGGCGGCCGGGACATCAGCGAGGTGCTCGCGATGCCGGTGACCGAGGCCCGGGAGTTCTTCGGCGCCGGCGAGGCACGCACGCCCGCCGCGCACGCCATCCTCGACCGGCTCGCCGACGTCGGGCTCGGCTACCTCAGCCTCGGCCAGCCGCTCACGACGCTGTCCGGCGGTGAGCGGCAGCGGCTCAAGCTGGCCACCCACATGGCCGATAAGGGCGGCGTCTACCTTCTCGACGAGCCGACCACCGGCCTTCACCTCGCCGACGTCGAGCAACTGCTCGGCCTGCTCGACCGGCTCGTCGACTCCGGCAAGTCGGTCATCGTCATCGAGCATCACCAGGCGGTCATGGCGCACGCCGACTGGATCATCGACCTCGGCCCCGGCGCCGGCCACGACGGCGGCCGGATCGTCTTCGAGGGCACCCCCGCCGACCTCGTGGCCGCCCGCTCCACCCTCACCGGCGAGCACCTCGCGGCCTACGTCGGCACCTGACCGAGGCCCCTGCGGACATCGTGAGAAGGGCCACGCTCATGATGGGCGATTGCCTCGGCGCCCGGCTCCCCAGTAGAAGGGCCCGGCCGTCGAAGTGACCTTGATGTCCCAGCCGAGCTGGCGGAGCTGTCTTTCGAGGCCTGCTGGCCGGTGGGGCATCTTCACGAGCCGGTAGGCGGTTCCGCCGGGGATCTGCCGGCGGATGGCCGGGGACGATGGGCCGTCCACGAGTTCGTCCGGGGTGCGGTAGGCGTCGTCGGGGAAGAACACACGGCCCGCTGGCCCGAGGCAGTCGGCCACGAGCGACCAGAAGGACTCAAAGCGCTCGGCCGGGACGTGTGACAGCCAGAAGCCAAAGAAAACCACGTCGTAGCGGCGGTCAGGCTTCCAGGTGAACAGGTCGGCCCGAACGAAGCGCACCCGCCCGCTACCGGTACGGGCCGCCGCGATGGCGAGCATCTCCGGGGACGCGTCCACCGCGGTGACATCCGTCGCGTGGCGGAGCAGTTGGCCGGTCCACACTCCGGGACCGCAGGCAAGCTCCAGCACGCTACCGGCCGGCTCGAAGGCGTCAAGCGCTCCGGTCAGTTCATCGCCGCCGGGAAGATCCAGGCCTTGGTCCAGGTAATCCGCGGCCAGCGCCCGGTAGTAGGCGATCTGCTCATCGAGGAGATGATCAACTTCTGTGTCCATGGCCTCAACAATCGAGGTTGCCCCAAGGGCAGAGTCAACAGCAGCGGCGCCAGGGCGGCGGCCCCGGCAGCCGTGGCATGGATGCAGGGCTGATTCGGCGATGCCTGCCGGGTTTATGCTCGTGGCCCGTGGGGTTGTTTCACCGCTCGGACGAAGACTCCGGCACTGCGGTCGCCGGAGCCCCCGAGACGGCCCAGAGCCGGGGCGACGTCCCGAGGTCGTGACACGCAGGCTGCCCGGCTGACGCGCCCTGAGGACCGCGCGGGCCAGTGCAGATGAAGACGCCGGATACCTGATCCTCAATAACGCCACCGCGCACCGGTACCAGATCCCCGTCCAGGTACCCGCGGACATGCGCGTCGCCTACGCCCGGGTGTGGCAGCACCCCGGGCAGTGATCAGCCCCTTGTGAGCCGCGTAACCGCTGCTGCCGATCACTTCGGCCGCCGGCCAAGCAGCCGGGTGCCGGGCCTAGGCGTTGCCCGGAGGGCCTTTCGCGTTGACGGTCACGTTGAGGGTGCCGGGGTCGACGGTCAGGGAGAAACCGGTGCTGTTGTAGACCGAGATGCCGCCGCTCGGCACGGTGGCCCCGGCATAAGGCGGATACGTGATGACGACACCGGTGAGATCGCATTTGGCGTGGGGGATGGTGACCGGCACCTTTCGCGCTGTCACGTGAGCGCCTGGGTGCCCGCAGGCCGCCCTGAATTCCGGCGGGATCCCCCTGGTAGGGCCTGCCTGTGAGCTGCTTGGGCTTGGCTGTGCTCTGCCGCATGCCGCGATGGTTGCTGCCGCGAGCGGGAGGGCAGCGAGCGCTGCCCGCACCTGGCCGGTCCGGCCGGGCATCTTGTTCATGACGGTCTGACGCGGTTCGCCCGCGCCTGGTTCCCGCGCCGCAGGGCCTCATGGAACAAGGTCTCGACCGCGAACCGCCTGGCGGCCCGGCTGGGCCGCTGGTCACCGTCCCGTCCGGGTGAGACGATGCAATAGTGAGCGCCACCGGAGACAGCCCGGCAGGGCAGTTCGTCGCTGCCTGGCGGGCCGCCGCGGCCGTGGCGGCCGAGTGGGCAGAACGCACCGCGGCGGTAACCGCCGAGGCGTTCCGCAAGCTCACCAACGATCCGGCCATCCGGGCCGTGATGGAATCGTGGCACGTCACGGCGGTCTGGCCGGGCCGTGACTGCGAATGCCCGTGTACCTTCGCGCACCCCGAGGACGTCGGGGTATGCGACAGGCGCGCGGTGATCACGCGCAGGCTCGCGGCCAGCCGGGACGGCGAGGTAGACGTGCCGCTGTGCGCGCCGTGCGCGGTGGCCCAGGGCGTCGCGGAACTGCCCAGGTAACTCGCGGGCGTCGTTAAGGCACTGGTCAAGGGCTCCGGGCCATGGCTCAGGCGAGCCGTGGATATCGGGCGACGCCCGGCCAGGGCACGAACAGGACCCAGAGCCCAAGGCAGCAGGGGCCCGCGCAGGGGATAACTTTAACCTTTCTATTCCCTGAGCCTCTCCAGATTAGATAGGCTCAAGGAGATGCCTGCCGACCCGGCCGACCTCCTCCACCAGCGCGGCTATCGAGTCACGGGCCAGCGCCTGGCCGTCTTGCGAGCGGTCTCGCGTGAGCCACACGTGACGGCCGATGCCGTGGCCGAGACCGTGAGAGCCGAGATGGGTGCCATCTCGCTCCAGGCGGTGTATGACGTGCTCGGCGTCCTGGTCGACGTGGGCCTGGTCCGGCGGATCCAGCCCGCCGGGTCGCCGGCCCGCTTCGAGGCACGGGTCAGCGACAATCACCACCACGTGATCTGTCGCATCTGCGGCCGTACGGCCGACGTCGACTGCGCGGTCGGCTCCGCGCCCTGCCTCACGGCGGTCGACGACATGGGCTACGAGATTGACGAAGCCGAGATCATCTACTGGGGTCGCTGTCCGGAGTGCAAGTCGAAGCCCGCACGGTGACCCCGCGCCGACAGACCGGCGCGCCGAGGCCGCAGCCAGCGGCCGGCGTGCAGGTTCCGAGCACCCGCCAAGCCACAGCGAGGGGCACTCCGGTGCCTGGCAACGGCACGACAGCCACAGGGAGGACAACATGAGTGACGAGAGCACGTGCCCGGTCGCGCACCAGGCCGAGGCCCGCTCGAACCGAGACTGGTGGCCGGATCAGCTTGACCTGAAGGTACTCCAGCAGAATCCCGCCATGGCCAATCCCATGGGCGAGGACTTCAACTACGCCGAGGAGTTCAAGACCCTCGACCTCGATGCCCTGCGGCGGGACATCGAGGCAGTGATGACGACGTCGCAGGACTGGTGGCCGGCCGACTACGGCCACTACGGGCCGCTGTTCATCCGGATGGCCTGGCACAGCGCGGGCACCTACCGCATCAACGACGGCCGCGGCGGCGCCGGGGCCGGCACGCAGCGCTTCGCGCCGCTCAACAGCTGGCCCGACAACGCGAGCCTCGACAAGGCGCGCAGGCTGCTCTGGCCGGTCAAGCAGAAGTACGGCCGGAAGATCTCCTGGGCCGACCTGATGATCTTCGCGGGCAACTGCGCGCTTGAGTCGATGGGGTTCAAGACCTTCGGCTTCGGCGGCGGCCGCGAGGACGTGTGGGAGCCCGAGGACATCAACTGGGGCGCGGAGAGCACCTGGCTCGGCGACGAGCGCTACAGCGGCGACCGGGAGCTCGCGAATCCCTTCGGCGCCGTTCAGATGGGCCTGATCTACGTGAACCCGCAGGGCCCGAACGGCAACCCGGACCCGCTCGCCGCCGCCAGGGACATCAGGGAGACGTTCCGCCGCATGGCCATGAACGACGAGGAGACGGTCGCGCTCATCGCCGGCGGGCACACCTTCGGCAAGACCCACGGCGCGGCACCCGAGTCCAACCTCGGTCCCGAGCCCGAGGGCGCGCCGCTTCAGGAGCAGGGCCTCGGCTGGGCGAACCGCTACGGCACCGGCACGGGCGGCGACGCGATCACCAGCGGGCTGGAGGGCGCCTGGACACCCTCCCCGGCGACGTGGGACAACAGCTTCTTCGCGACCCTGTTCGGCTACGAATGGGAGCGGGTGAAAAGCCCCGCCGGTGCGTGGCAGTGGGTCCCAACGGATCCGGCCGCCGCCGGCGCGGTGCCCGATGCGCACGATCCGGCGAAGCGGCACTCCCCGGTGATGCTCACGACGGACCTGTCGCTGCGGATGGATCCGGTCTACGAGCCGATCTCGCGGCGCTTCTACGAGAACCCGCAGGATCTCGCCGGCGCCTTCGCCAGGGCGTGGTTCAAGCTGACGCACCGCGACATGGGGCCGATCGCGCGGTACCTCGGCCCGCTGGTCCCCGCGGAGCCGCAGATCTGGCAGGACCCCGTCCCCCCGGTGACACACGAGCTGATCGGCGCGGCGGACATCGCCGCGCTCAAGGGCGCGATCCTCGCCTCGGGACTGACGATCTCCCAGCTGGTCTCGACCGCCTGGGCGTCGGCGTCGACGTTCCGCGGCACCGACAAGCGCGGCGGCGGCAACGGGGCGCGCATCCGCCTCGCCCCCCAGAACGACTGGGAGGTCAACAACCCCGCCGAGCTGGCCAAGGTGCTGCGGGCCCTGGAGGGTATCCAGCGCGAGTTCAACGGCGGGGCGAAGCAGGTCTCCCTGGCCGACCTGATCGTGCTCGGCGGGTGCGCGGCGGTCGAGCAGGCGGCCAAGAACGCCGGCCACGACGTGGCGGTTCCGTTCACGCCCGGGCGCACGGACGCGTCCCAGGAGCAGACCGATGTGGAGTCCTTCGCGGTCCTCGAGCCGGCCGCCGACGGGTTCCGCAACTACCTCGGCAAGCTGCAGCCGCGGCTGGCGGAGCACCACCTGGTCGACCGGGCCAGCCTGCTGACGCTGACCGCGCCCGAGATGACCGTCCTCGTCGGCGGCCTGCGCGTGCTGAAGGCGAACTACGACCAGTCCGGCCTGGGTGTGTTCACCGGCCGGCCGGAGACGCTGACCAACGACTTCTTCGTGAGCCTGCTCGACATGGGCACGACGTGGCAGGCGACCTCCGAGGCCGAGGAGACCTTCGAGGGCCGCGATCGCGGTACCGGCGAGCTGAAGTGGACCGGCAGCCGGTTCGACCTGGTCTTCGGTTCCAACTCGCAGCTCCGGGCCATCGCGGAGCTCTACGGAAGCGACGACTCGCAGCAGAAGTTCGTGCGCGACTTCGTGGCCGCGTGGCACAAGGTCATGAACCTCGACCGGTTCGACCTGGCCTAGCTACCGCGTGACCGGTTCGCCTCCCTCCGGTCACCAGGCGAGGGTGCGGGGCACCGTCCGGGCCATCCGGCTCGCGCGGTGCCCCGCACCCTTTTCGCTAGAGCGGCTCGCCCTCGATCCGCCCGGCCGGTACCGTCCGGCCGCACAGCACGACCGCCAGGTCCTCGGCCCTGCCACGCAGCGGCGGCCCGGATCCGTAGGACCAGTCCAGGTCGGTGGCCTGCAGGCTGCGCCCCTCGATGTTGGTGCCGAAGTGCTCGTGCACGTCGCCCTGGGTCAGGTCGTCAAGGATGATCCGGATAGTGCCGTCCGGCGACCGGCGCGGCACCCCGAGCGGCACGGTGATGTCCAGGCCGTGGATGACCACGTGGTTGAGGGCCCCGTGGTATCCGCCGCCCGGCGGCGTCCAGTGCTGCATCACGTCCGAGCGCAGGCCGGCGACGAGTTCGCTGGTCGGCAGCGCGGCATCCCGGCTGGCGATCTCGTTCGACAGGCGGCCGAAATCGAAGTCGCAGCGCCGCAACTCGGCCATGAACTTGTCCTCGGGATACCGCGCCGCCATCGTCATGTGCGCGACCACCTCGCGGACCCGCCACCCCGCGCACAACGAGGGGGCGTCCCACTGTGCGCCGGTGGCCGAGCCGAGCAGATCAGCGAGAGCCACGAACTCGGCGGCTACGGCAGGTTGCAGGTCAGCGTCATTCGTCATCGCCTGGCTCCCATCTCACTGGGTGTTGATCTCGCCAGGTTAGACGCATCGCCTGCGCCGGACTCATTGCTGCCCGCCGGGCCGTGGCTTAGCGGGCAAGCGCCCGACGCGCGAGCGGGCTAAGGCGTGACCCGCATGTGCCGGGCTCCCGAGTGCGACGGGCTGAACGTAGTGTCGCCGCCATACACGGCATTGATCGGGTAACTCTTGTTCCGGGCCGGCAGGGCGGTTGGCGACGGTGAGCAGCTTCCCATCCCCGTGCTGGAGAGCACAATCGTGCACAGCACCGTGGCGTGGTACCCGACCGTGACCGTGCCGCTGGGCGTCTCGCCCGTGTGCAGGATCCTGGCCTTCACTCTGACGTTGAAGACCACGTTCTGTTCGCTGCCGAACGGTACCACGGGCCCGGTGATCGAGAGCCTGGTCAGCGACGGGCACGGGCTGGCGCATGACACCGCACTGGTCCCTGCGTGGGTGGCCCCGAAGGCGGCGCCGCTCATGCCAGCCGCCAGGAACGCCGAAGCGAGAATTGCGATACCGAGTTTAATGCGCATAAACCGCATTGAACCTATGGTGCGCATGGCGAAACCTCCTTGTTGAACCTTATCAACGGTCCCAGGAGCGCGTGGTAAAAGTTTAATCAAGAACGCAATTCTGGTTTCATTTATATCCGGTTAAGAGTTGAAAACTCTTAATTTCACCCGGATGGTCCGGGTGATGATTAGGCATAAATTCTGATTTGCAACGGGGCCGGTTACGCGTCCAGCAGGCCGCGCTCCTCGGGCGTGTCGGCCTCGCCGATGATGACGGCCGCTTCGGAAAGCCGCCCGGGCTTGAAGATCAGCAGCCCGGCCATGGCGAGGAGCCCGGCGGCCAGCCAGCCGATCGAGATCCAGATCGCGAGGTCGGACGGGTATGGCGGCTTCGGAGAGACGTACGATGAACCTCAACTCCAACTGGATGAAGGACCTGCGGACGGAGATCTTCCAGCGCATGTACGCCGAGCCCGTCCACCGCAAGAACCTGTGGCTGGACGCCGACCCGCGGCAGCACGCCGACGTGGACGAGATCTACCGCGCGAACATCGGCCGGCTCATCGCCCGGGGCAGCTTCACGCCACCGGCACGGGCCTTTCCCGGGGCGCGCTACCTCGCGCCGGCGGAGTCCCCCGAGGAGGCCGGCTGGGAGCAAGCCCGGGGCCTGTGGCCGGAGCCCGGGGAAGGGCCGGTTCCCGGGCCGGGTCCGGTTCCCGGGGCCGAGCGGCCGGCTCCCGGGGACGGGTAGAGCCTGGGCAGCCGCGCAACTGCGGCCGTCCCAGGCGAATTTTGTGCGATACGCAACCGCGTGGCCGGCCGGGTGCCCGGCCCGGGCCGCTCAGCGGAAGATCATCTGCGAGACGTCGAGCGGGCGCGTGAGCGCGCCGTAGAAGGACATCAGGTCCGCGACCCGCTGCAGGCTCGCCAGCTTCAGCGAGGTGGGGTACGCACCGACGGTGATCAGCGAGGCGGTCTGCTTGTCCATCCCCGCGTAGTGCATGAACGCCGCTTCCAGCGGCGCCGGCTGGACCGCGCTCGCCTGGGCGCGCACCAGCGCGGCGCGGAAGGCCAGCAGGGCCGCCCGGTGCTGCGTGGCGAACGACCTCGGCGCGAAGTAGCCATCCAGCGGCAGGTTGACGGTCTGGCCGCTGCAGGCGTCGAGGATGGTCCGCGCGCCGAGCGCGCTCTCGGCCTGGAAGATCTCCGGCTCGGTGACCAGGATGGCGTCGACCTGGTGGTTGCGGAGCGCGCTGACCAGGTCATTCGGTGGCATCGGCTTCCAGGTGACCGACGTGGGCTGGACCCCGTCGTTCTCCAGCACCGAGGAGGCGGCCACGGTGTCGATGCTGTACGGCGGGCCGTCGAAACGGTCCGGCATCACCTGCGGCTCCGCCGTGCCGATGGTCCTGTTCTGCAAGCCTTGCGGGGTCGTGATCGGGGAATCCGGATTGACCAGCACATCCATGACGTTGGGCGCGGCGTCATAACCGTCGGACACCACGACCATCGGTGCGCCGGAGTCCTGCACCTGCTCATAGAAGAAATCGGCGTAGTCGCCCGCGGCGACGCTGGCCTGGCCGCTGTGCAGCGCGGCTACCGCGCCGGCCACCGTCAGGTAGGAGCGGACGTGCACCGTCAGGCCCATCTGCCGGAAGAGCCCTCGCTGCCAGGCGGCATAGAGCGGCGCGTCCCCGACCCCGGGCACCGCTGCCACCGTGATCGAGGTACCCGACGGCGCCGAACCGGCTGCCGACGAGCTGCCAGGCCCGGAGCAGCCGGCCAGCAGCATGGCCGCGCCCGCCGCGCATCCCGCGGCGATCCGCGCGCGGCCACTGCCGCGGCGCGGGACCGGCCAGCGGCCGACGGGCATCGCCTGCATAGCTCTCCAGCCATCGGGGGACAGATTTCCGCACTTCAGGACATCGTGCTGGGCCAGAGCGTACCCTACATGAGGTAGAGGCAGGGGAATCGTCCATATATATCAATAACCTCCCCTGCCTATGGACCTATCTGGTTGCGGGGGCGGCGGGAGGCTGGCCGGCCGGCCGCGGTGTCCATGCCGCGGTCGCTGAATCGCCGCCCGGAGAGGGGCGCGACAGCATGCCGCTTCGGCATTACGCGCAGGCCGTCAGGCTCGGGTCATTGGCCTGGTGAGCGGCCGAAGAGCAGGCACGTCACGGAACAAGGCGAGCCATGGGCCGCGAGCCCGTGGTGGCGGGGTTCCTGGTGCCCGGACACCGGCGCCACCGGCCGGGTCCATTACCGGGCCGGGAATGGCGATCCCCGGGCCAGGCACCGATCCCGGCGTCAACGGCACCGGACCCGACACGAACGGCACCATGCCGGGCGCGAACGGTTCCGTGCCGGGCGTCACCGGCCCCGGGCCCGGGCTGGCCGGTGGCCACACCAGCCCGCCGGGAGGCGGCCCGAACGGCCACGGTGGCGGCCGGGGCGGCCGCGGGCCGGGCAGCGCCGGCTTGAAGAACTGGCGGGTGCGCTCCCGGCTGTTGCTGCTCATCGCCATCCCCACGGTCACCGCCCTGGTACTCGGCGGCGTGCGCATCGCCGGCGCGGCGCAGAGCGCTATCGCGTTCCAGCGGTCCGAGGAGCGGGCCGTGCTCGCGGCCGACACCACCCAACTGGTGCAGCGGCTCGAGACCGAGCGTGACCAGACCGTGTACTTCATCGCGCTCGGCAGCAGCGGGCGGCCCGGGTACCTGCTGTCCGGGCCACCGGCCGCGCGGAGCGGCGCGGTCCAGCAGTACAAGGTCATCCAGGCCTTCTACCGGCAGACCGATCAGGCGATCACCCGGTTCCGTGCCCTGCTCGGGCAGTTCCACGGCGCCTACTCTGCCGGGGCCGACCAGCGGGTCTCCTCCGCCCTCGCCGGGCTGGACAACCTGTCTTACCTGCGCACCGCCTCGACCCGGACGCACCTGTTCCCGCTGGTGGTGGTGAGCAAGTACGCCAGCCTCATCGACGACCTGCTGGTGATCGACGACCAGACCGCCCAGGGCACCGGTGACCAGGTGCTGTCCCAGACCGTCGGCGTACTTGGCCAGGTGTCCCGGATGAAGGAAGAGGCGTCGGAGCAGCGTGCCATCCTCGCGGCGGCGTTGCTCCAGGGCACGCTGACCAGGCTGGAGGTGTCCGCGCTGGACAGCGCCCAGGCCAATCAGCAGAGCAGTCAGCAGGCCTTCAACCTGTCCGCCACCGCACCGCAGCGCGAACAGTGGGACAACACCGTGTCCGGGTCCTTCGTGTACCTGGCCGCCTCGCAGGAACAGCAGGCGGAAACGCTGCAGGCGAACACCAAATCCCTGAAAGGCGACTCGCTCACCGCGGCCGGCTTCTACGACGCCATGACCAGCGGTATCGGCGAGATGGGCTCGGTGGAGCGGTCGCTGGCGATAGCCATCATCGACCAGGCCAACTCCCTGCGCGGCGCCGCGGTGACCAGCGCCATCGTCGTCGGGCTTGTGGTCTTCCTGCTGTTCCTGCTCGCGCTCACCTTCACGATGATGGTCGTCCGGTCGATGGTGCGGCCGTTGCGGCGGTTGCGGGCGGGTGCGCTGGAGGTCGCCGGGATCCGGTTGCCGGAGACGGTGCGGCGGATGAGTGAGGGGGAGGGTGCGGGGCGCGGGCTGGAGGTGGCGCCGATTGAGGTGGATTCCACCGATGAGATCGGGGAGGTGGCGCGGGCGTTTGATCAGGTGCACCGCGAGGCGGTGCGGCTGGCGTCGAATGAGGCGGCGTTGCGCGGCAATGTGAATGCGATGTTTGTGAACTTGTCGCGGCGGTCGCAGTCGCTGGTGGAGCGGCAGATCCGGTTGATCGATGATCTGGAGCAGGGGGAGCAGGACAGCGAGCGGCTGGGGAATTTGTTCCAGATGGATCATCTGGCGACCCGGATGCGGCGTAATAGTGAGAACTTGCTGGTGCTGGCGGGGCATGAGGTGTCGCGGCGGTGGACCCAGGCGGTGGGCCTGGTGGATGTGCTGCGGGCGGCGGTGTCGGAGATTGAGCAGTATGAGCGGGTCAGCTTGAATGTGCAGCCGGGGATCGCGGTGCGGGGGCAGGCGGTCAATGATGTGGTGCACCTTTTGGCGGAGCTGGTGGAGAACGCGACGTCGTTTTCGGCGGCGGAGACGCCGGTGGCGGTGTCGGGGCATTTGCTGAACAGTGGCGGGGTGTTGCTGGATATCACCGATCAGGGCGTGGGCATGGGGGCGGAGGAGATGGCGCACGCGAACTGGCGGCTGGATAATCCGCCGGTGGTGGATGTGGCGGTGTCGCGGCGGATGGGGTTGTTCGTGGTGGCGCGGCTGGCGGCGCGGCATGGGATCCGGGTGCGG
>WNGM01004386.1_pt1 | contig 16411 bp, 17 predicted proteins | sample 5400571 | NCBI WGS metagenome assembly WNGM01 (sample SAMN13153378, study PRJNA577476) | soil metagenome | isolation source: 100 cm soil or saprolite under Garry oak tree replicate 2 | place: USA:California | collected 2016-06-15 | reverse complement strand
TGGACCGGGGAGTTAGCCGGCCCGGCCGCGGCGCGGTCCGCGAGAGGGCCGCCGGCCCTGAACCCGGCATCCAGGCCATCCGGGACAGATTCGCCTGCCGGGCCGGGCCGGCGGTGGCTGCCAGCTAGCGCCGCGTCCGTGAGCATTGTCCGGGTAAGTGATTCCCTAAGGGCATGCGGCCCTGCCCGGTATTAGGCAAGAAGAATGCGTTACTACCCGGTAGTCCTTGTTGCCCCCGTGCCGGGCGTGCTTACGGTGGGCGCCTGACGGGCCAGTTCGCCGCTGCACGCGGTGCCGGAACTGGCCGCCACGGGAGGGATACGCGAGCGGATCTGAGCACCGCCGGCGGCGGCCCGTCCCGCTTCCCCCTGGCGGGCGGGTCACCGACGCCGGTACCGCATGGGCACACGGCGCGGCATCCCCTGGGGAGGTGATGGCCTGGCACTTCTCGCCTTTGCAGTTCGAGAGACCTGAGAAGGGAAGTAACGATGCGACGGATCGTGGTCGTACTCATCTCGGCCCTCGCCGGCCTGGTGCTGACAGCCGCGCCGGCGCTGGCCTCCGCCGGAGGCGGGGGCAGCCCGCACTTCCAGTTCGCGGACAACAGCGTCAGCGGCACCGGAACCCTGACCGCCTCGTTCAAGGAGGTCGGCCTGGGGACCGGCGTCAGCAGCGTCGTGATCAGCCTCAACGCTGACGCGACGGCGCTGTACCAGTGCTTCAACAACGGCGGCAACCACCCCAAGGCCGGGAACAAGGAAACCGTGCAAGCCCACCTGCAGACGTCGGGTACCTTCCCGGTGAGCAACGGGAACACCGCCGGCAGCCTGTCCGCGGGCCCGGCCGGCCCGGGGAGCTTCGGCTGCCCGTCGGGCCAGACCCTGTTCCTGCACGCTCCACGTGCCCGCATGACCAGTCACCGAAGCTAACCGCCTGCCACCGCGCGCAGGGGCACCCGGGAACGCGTGCCCCTGCGCGTCACCCTGCCCGCGCACGCCGTCCGGGCCCGGCGCCGCGAGCCCGGCATCGTGGCGCCACAGCACCGGTGCCCACCGCCCGCACTGCCCGCCGCCCCGGCACCCGCCGCCCAGACGGCCGCATCACCGCTGCGCAGACCTTGCCGCACGCGGAACGAGCGGATCCGCCGGCCGGCCCGGTCCGCGCTGACAGCTGCGAGACGGCGGGACCGCGCGGAATGTGATCACTTCACTGAAGCCGATGCCATCAACCTGAACGCCGTAGCAGCCGCTGCCCCGAAGGCGAATCTCGGTCGGCCAGGATCGCCAGCCACCGGCGTTCCAGCCTCTGCCAGGAGCGAACTGAAGCTCGGCGAACGCGGTCGGGGGAGGGCTGTCGCCGGTGGAGAAACCGACATGCAAGGGCCCGTCGAGCTGGAGGCCGCGGATGAGGATGGGCCCGTGGTAAGACGGGCTGGCCAGCCAGAGGACCTTCTGGCCTCCCCAGCGACTCCCGTAAAGGAGGCTCTGCCTGGCGGGCGGATACTTGAAGGGGAGCACGCCGGGCCAGCCCGCCATGTACACCGGCCCTGCACCACGGGCCCGACCGAACTCTCGTGCAACGCTCCGCGCCGCCGTGCGAGGGGGCTTGTTCATTGGCAGGCGGATCGAAAGGGCAGCGACAGCCGCGATCGGGGCCGGAGGCGCGGTCAGTCGAGGGGCTCGAGGGTGGCCAGCCGGGCCAGCAGTTCCGGCTGCTGCTCCTCGAGCCAGGCCGGCAGTTGGAGACAGCTGCCGAGCGTGTTGAGTTCTTCGTCCTTGAGGAAGCCCTTCGGATGGCTGCGCGTAGCCTCGAACATCGCGCCGGCGGGCGTGCGGAAGTACACGGAGTAGAAGTAGTTGCGGTCGCGCGGCTCGGTGACGTCGATGAAGCCCATCGCCTCTAGGTGTTCCTTGAACGACAGCTGTGCTGCGACCTCGCGTACGTCGAAGGCGACGTGGTCGAATGTATTGCGCATGTATCCCCACGATCCCTGCGGCACGTCAGGCTGGTGGTCGACCTCGACCAGCTGCCCGGCGCGGCTGGACCCCATCGTGAACGAGCTAACCGAGCCGTCGACATCCAGCGCGGCAAATCCCATGCCCTCGGCCAGGAACATCGACAGTTCGTCTATCTCGCGGGTGCACACGGTAACGCTGTGCACGCCGCGTACCGCCGCAGCGGGCGGGACATCGGAGCCGGTCCACGGCAGCCGGTCATCCACCTCGACGCCGACGAGCTGGTATTCGATTCCGTCGGGGTGATGGAACCTGATTCGCTGCTGTCCGAGCAGCTCGAGCGCGGTCGCGGCGACACCCCGCTCGGCCAGCCGATCCGACCAATAGGGCAGGCTCGCGCTGGGGACCGAAAGCGCCACCGAACTCACCTGGCCAGAACCACGCCGTCCCTCGGGACGCTCCGGCCCGAACACGAAGGATGTCAGCAGCGTGCCCGGCTCGCCCAGCTGGTTGCCGTAGTAGAGGTGATAGAACGGCCGGTCGCCGTCCAGCAGGACTGTCCGCTTCACGTTGCGCAGCCCGAGCAGCCCGGCGTGGAACTCCATGTCCGGGCGACCGCGCGTGACGCTCGCCGTGATGTGGTGATACCCGTGGAACGCCACGACTGACCTCCTCGATGGCGGCTTCGCCCAACATGTGAACTATACCGTCCAGTTACGCCAGCCGCAAGGGTTGACTGAACTGTACTGTTCAGTTTATTCTTGCCCGCACGCGCCGTCAGGCCTGACCCGGAGGGATACCCCATGACCGCGACCCGCCCAGACACGTTCCCAGTTCGGCTAACGACCGGGGATGCGCTGAAGCCTGCCGACATGGAACGGCAGTGGTTCACCTGGTCCGCCCGCCACCCCGTGGCCGCGTTGCTGATCGTGGGCGCAGTCGCGACGCAGATAGCGACCACCGTCGGCTATTTCCTGCCCGCCGTCGGCCTGCCGTCGCTGCCCTGGCCGCTGTTCAACGGGGTCCTGAGCGCGACCGGGAGCAAGTACGGCACCGCCGGCTCGTTCTTCGTCGGCGAGTTCGTGCACTTCCTCAACGGAGTCGTCTTCGTTTTCCTTTTCGCGATCTTGATGTACAAGCGGCTGCCGTTCGGGCGCCGCCGCGCGGCGGCGCTGTGGAAGGCCATGACATTCGCGGTCATCCTCACCCTGATCAGCGCGGGAATCCTCGTCCCGCTGGTGTACGAGGCACACCAGGGATACGGGTTCCTATCGTTCTACGGTCCGCTCGGCTGGAAACTCCCGCTCGCCATCCTGGTGTGGCATCTGGTCTACGGCGTGCACATCGCAGCCCTGCACGACCCGGCCCGGGCGGCGCGCTTCGCAGCGCCCGCAGGATCGGACGATGCGCACGCCGCTGCCCCGGCGTCATGAGCAAGGTCCGCGACGCCCGGAATTGGGTGCCTGCCTGCCAGCGGCCACGTCCGATTGACTGAACGGCCGGTACAGTTGCGTGGGTGGGCGTACCACCCGCACCTGATGACAGACGAACACGATCGGAAGCCTGCTTCGTGCCGCAGATAGCCAACGTCGAGCCGCATCGCATCCCCACCGGGGCGCGGGCTGGCCGGAAGCGCCAGGCGATCGTGGACGCCGCCCGGCGCCTCCTGCTGACGGAGGGGTTCGACGTCAGCATGGACGCCGTGGCGGCTGAGGCGGGCGTGTCGAAGGTGACGGTGTACAACCACTTCGGCACGAAACAGGCGCTGTTCATGGGGGTCGTCGAGGCTGAGCTGGACCGGGCGCTCTGTGAGCCGGTCCGGCTGGTCACATCGAAGCTCGCCACATCGGAGCACCTGCGCGACGATCTCATCGCGGCGTGCCGGACGTGGGCTGCGGGCCTGGCCGCCCCGGAGATGCTGATGCTGCGCAATCTGGTGGCCGGGGAGATGCTGCGGTTTCCGGGACTCGGCGAGGCGTGGCACGCCCACGGGCCGCAGCGGTTCCACCCGGTGATCGCAGAAGCGTTGCGCCGGCTCACCGAGGCCGGCCAGCTTGCCATCGACGACGTCGAGCTGGCCGTGCTCCAGCTGTCGGGGCTGGTGGTGTCGCCGAACCTGGTGTACGGGGCGTATGGCCGGCCACTGTCCAAGCGGCTGACAGAACGGCTGGTCGAGGCCGGCGTCGATATGTTTCTGAGCTTCTACCAGCACCAGGAGCCGACGCAGGACGGGACGGCGGCGACAAACATGCGGAAGACGACGTAGCTGTCGGCGGCCACTCCTCAGTCCAGGGGCTGCTGGGTAGCAGCAGGTGTGGAAGTAGTTGCAGTCGCGGGTTCGGTGACGTCGATGAATCCCGTTGCCTCCAGATGTTCTTGGACCGCAGCTAGGCGTCGATCTCGCCAGTGTCGAATGCTACGCACCTCCTTTCTGCTTCTATCGACCATTCCTGTACTATACGGATCAGTTCATATGCGAGAAGGGGCATCATGCAACAGCATCGGATCGACGTGCACCGCCACGTCATCCCCGAGATGTACGTCCGGGCTATGCGCCAGGCCGGCGTGCGGGAGCCGATCGCCGGCGTCGCTTACCCGAGGTGGGACCGCGACACGGACCTGGCCGCCATGGACCGCTTCGGCGTGCAGACGGCGATCGTGTCAATCACCGCGCCGGGCGTCAGCTTCACGTCGGGTCAGGCGGCGCAGCGGGTCGCGCGGGACACCAACGAGTTTCTGGCCAGGCTGGTGGAGCAGCACCCGGACCGCTACGGCGCGTTCGCGCTGATCCCGCTGCCCGACGTGACCGGCGCCATTGCAGAGGCCGAGTACGCGCTCGACGTACTAGGGCTCGACGGGATCGGGTTGTTCACCAACCACCGCGGAACCTATCTCGGAGATGCCGCCCTCGAGCCGCTGTTCGCGGCACTCGCCGAGCGCGACGCTCTGGTCTACATACACCCGGCGGTCCCGCCGGCTCCGGAGCAGCCGGGCTTCGGCCTGCCGCCGTCGCTCTACGAGTTCACCTTCGACACCACCCGGGCGGTAGCCAGCCTGCTCTACAGCGGCACGCTGGATCGGTACCCGGACCTGCGGATGATCTTGTCCCATGCCGGCGGGACGGTGCCGTTCCTCGCCCAGCGGCTGACGTACGCCGCCACCATCAACCCGGCGCTGACCCACCGCCGCCCGGCCGACCTCTTCGGATCGCTGCGCAGGCTGTACTACGACACGGCGATGTCGGCCAACCCGCACACCCTCGCGGCATTGAGCTCCCTGATCGGCCCGAGCCATATCCTCTTCGGCTCGGACTACCCGTTCACGACCGGCGAGACGATCGACGGGCTGCGCGCGCACTTCGACCCGAGCGACCTTGCCGCGGTGGAGCGAGGCAACGCACTGCGACTGCTGCCGCGGGTGCGACGGGTACTCGGCGAACGCGACCATGCCGCCATCGGCTAGCCCGGACGGCTCGTTTGACTTCCTGCCGACACGGCAGGTCCGCTACGGCCCCGGGTCAATTAGCGGTCTGCCGGCCGCACTCGAGGGCGTCGGGGCGAGCCGGGTCCTGGTCTGCACTACCCGGTCCCTGGTCGCCAACGTCGACCTCCTCGCCCGGGTGCGCCACGCCTGCGGGCCGCGCCTCCGCGGGCAGGTCAGCGACCTGCCCGCACACGTCCCGGTGGCCGCGGTGGAGGACGCCGCACGGCAGGCGCGCGCGGCCGGTGCCGACACCCTCGTGAGCTTCGGGGGCGGCTCGGTCATCGACGCGGCGAAGGCGATCGCGGCGCGGCTGCTGGACCAAGGCCGCCGGCTCGCGCACATCGCGATACCAACAACGTTGTCAGGGGCGGAGTTCGCCGACCACTTCGGCCTGACCGGCCAGGCCGACGGCAGACCCGTCAAGGTAACCCACACCCTGATTGATGTCACCCCGTCCATCGTGATCCTCGATGCACACCTCACCGCGGCCACTCCAGCGTCGCTGTGGAGTGGGACGGCGATCAAGGCCCTGGACCACGCGATCGAAGGGCTGCTGTGCGCGGGCGGGCCGCGTCCGGTACTCGACGAGCTCGCCCTCGCCGGGATCAGGACGATGGCTGCCGCGCTGCCGGCATCGGTCCACGACAGCGATACCGCGATGCGTCAGCGCTGCCAGATCGCGGCCTGGCAGTGCTACTTCGCCCCGGCCAGCCTTACCCTGGGGCTCAGCCACCGGATCGGCCATGTGCTCGGCGGCACCTACGGCGTACCGCACGGCGTGACGTCGGCCCTGACCCTGCCCGCCGTAACGCAGGCCATGCTGGCGACATCTCGCACGCCACTGGCCGCCGTCGCCGAGGCCCTTGGCGGCAGTGCTGATGCAGACGCTGCGGCGCCGTTGTTGCGAGCGCTGTGCGCGGAGCTTGGCCTGCCGGGCCGTCTGCGGGACACCGGGATTGACGTGGCCGACCTGGACCGGATCGCGGCCGACGTGGCAGCGCGATACCCAGCAGCGCTGGGCCAGCTCGCCGGCGGCGCAGCCGCGCTACGGCAGCTGCTCACGGACGCCTGGTGATGGCCACTGGTCCTGGATGTCCGCGGTGAGCCGCACGGTGAGCGCGGCGGCCTCGAGCGCGACGCCATCGGCGCCGCGCCGTGCGGTGAACTGCAAGCCGATGGGCAGGCCGTTCGGGTCGAAGCGGACCCGGACCACACAGGTCGGCAGCCCGGTGAGGCTCTGCCAGGCGCAGCAGGCGATCACCCCGGCGCGGAACGCCACCGCCTCCGGGGCGAAGGGGTCCCGGTCGTGGCCGATCGCTGCGGCCGCGACCGCGGATGCCGGCGATACGACGACGTCAACGTGTCGCAGTATCCGCTCGGCCGCCACGGCGATCCGGGCGCGGCGCCGACGAGCGCAGGCGGCGGCCACCCCATCGGTGTTGTCGGCACGTTGCAGGCGGCTGCGTACTCCGGGCAGGTAGTCGTCCGCTCGGTGCGGCCACAGCCCGGCCGTGCGGTGCACGGCGATGCCTTCGGTCAGCACGACGTCGCCGAGGGTGTCGTATGCGTCGGCCAGCCCGGTCCCGCTGAGCGCTGTCACGCGGTGACCTGCGCCGGACAGCGCCGCGGCCATCTCCTCCAGGGCCGCGGTGACCGCCGGCGCCAGTTCGACCGGCAGGTGGCTCGCGAGGATGCCAAAGGTGAGTGGCGCGCGACCGGCCCGGGTGGGTGCGGGCTGGGCGATCACGCCGTGCAGCAAAGAGAGGTCCTCGACCGTACGGGCCATCGGGCCGACCTGGTCGAGGGAAGGCGCGAGCGGGAACACGCCGGTGCGCGGCACGGCCCTCGCGGATGGCCTGAGTCCCGCGACCCCGCACAGCGCGGCAGGTATCCGGATCGAGCCAGCGGTGTCGGTACCCAGCGCGAGCGGAGCCAGGCCCAGGGCGAGCGCGACGGCCGAGCCGCCGCTCGACCCGCCCGGCACCCGGCTGGGGTCCCACGGGTTACGGATCGGGCCGGCGGCGGTCCCGTCGGTGGTCACGCCCCAGCCGAACTCGTGGGTGGCCGTCTTGCCCAGCACGATCCCGCCCGCCGCCCGGATCCGCCGCACCACCTCTGCATCGCGCGCCGGACGATGGTCTCGGAACAGCTGGGAGCCGTATGTCGCGGGCATCCCAGCGGCATCGATGAGGTCCTTCACTACGACCGGAATGCCTTCCAGCGCACGGGCGCTCCCCGAACGGTAGCGGCGGGCACTGTCCACCGCCGCGGCGTGCGCTCCCCCGGGATCAAGCCCGGTGACGCCGCTGCTTGCGGTGTCCATGCCGCCAGCCCGGTCGAGCAGTTCCGCCACCACGTCGGCCGGGGCCATCGCCCCCGCGGCGAACGCGGCACGCAACTGCGTGGCGCTGCGGTATCCGAGACTGCCGGTCATGGCCGGACGCCAGTCAGAATGGCAGCGAACGCCGGCCGGCTTGCACATCGACCCAGATCAGGTCGGTGAAGTCATCGAGGGCATGCGGCCCGCTACGGCCCCAGCCGCTGTCCCGGACCCCGCCGACGGGTGCCTGGATCTCGTCGTTGATCGTCGGCAGGTTGATGTGGACCGCGCCGGCCTGCACCCGGGCCGCGAGCTCGAACGCGCGGTACGTGTCGCCAGCGACGATGGACGAGGTCAGCCCGTACATAGACCGGTTCGCAGCCATGATCGCCGCGTCGGCGTCGGCGACCGGCTCGACGATGACCACCGGCCCGAACGTCTCCTCGCTCGCGGCGGCCGCGTGATCTGGCACATCGGTGAGGATGGTCGGCGCGTAGACACGGCCGTCGAAGGTGCCACCGGTGACCAGGGTAGCGCCCTTGCCGAGCGCGTCGACCACGTTGGCGTGCACCTTGTCCCGGGCCCGGTCGCTGATCAGCGGGCCGATGACCGTGCCCGGAACACGCGGGTCGCCGCACTTGAGCATCCTGGTGCGTGCGGCGAACTGCGCCAGGAACGTCTCGTAGAGCGGCCGCTCGACCAAGATCCTGCGGGCGTTCAGGCAGACCTGGCCCTGGTGCAGGAACCCGCTGTACACCGCGAGATCGACCGCGTAGTCGAGCTCAGCGTCAGCGAGCACGATCATCGGGTTGTATCCGCCGAGTTCCATGACGGACCGCTTCAGCGTCCGGCCGGCGCGCTCCGCCAGCATCCGTCCGATCGGGACGCTTCCGATGAAGTTGATGCACCGCACGTCGGCGCTGTCGAAGATGACATCCGCGATCGGGCCCGCGCCGCCCGGGCCGTGAGTGACGACGTTGAGCACGCCGGCCGGGAACCCCGCCTCCGCGGCGATCTCCGCGACGATGAGCCCCGCGGAGACGGGCGCCTCCTCCGACGGCTTGAGCACGACGGTGTTGCCGGCCGCCAGCGGCAGCAGCGCCGCCCGCCAGGCCAGCACGTTTGCTCCGTTCCACGGGGTGAAACCGGCCACGACGCCCAACGGCCTGCGCACGGCGGTCGAGTAGGTTCGGGCCGCATCCGACCGCAGCACCTCGCCATATGGGAGATAGACCCACTGCGCCACCTGCTGCAGCATCGAACGGACCAGGTCCTGCTGGAACTGCGCGAACGGCATCGTGCAACCCGTCTCCCGGGCCATGATCTCGGCGATCTCCGCGCGCCGCCGCTCCACCACGTCGGCGGCGGCCAGGAACAGCCGCTGCTTGCCGGCCGCTGGCAACGCGGCCCACGCCGGGAATGCCCGAGCGGCAGCGCCGATCGCCGCCCGCGTTTCGTCGGCACCACAGTCCGCGACCTGCAGGTGCACCTCACCGGTGTACGGATCGAGGTCGTCGAACACCCGCGCCGGTTCGATCCACCGGCCGTCAACGAAACTACGCCAGATCCGCGGCTGCTGGTCGCCGGTCACTGTCCCCAGCACTTCAGCCGACCTCGTCATATCAGCCTCACTCCTCCCGAACGGACGCGTTGTGCCGGAGCGCGTCGGCCCCGCGCGTCAGATGAACTATACTGTACAGTTCATAATGAAGCATCACCGCGGAGGAGCGTGACCATGTCTGAGCCGAGCAAGATCTCCGTCATCTACTACTCATCGACCGGCACCGTGTACGAGCTGGCGAAGGCGGTCGCCGAGGGTGCCGCCCAGACCGGCGCAGACGTCCGGATGCGGAAGGTGCGTGAGCTCGCCCCCGAGTTGGCGATCTCCGCGAATCCGGCCTGGGCCGAACACGCCGCGGCGACCAGCAACGTACCGATCGCCGTGCCGGAGGACGTGATGTGGGCCGACGCGGTCGTGTTCGGCACGCCAACCCGGTTTGGCAATGTCGCCAGCCAGCTCAAACAGTTCCTTGACACCCTCGGCGGGCTCTGGGCCGAGGGCCAGCTGGCCGACAAGGTCTACAGCGGATTTGTCGCGGCCAGCACGCGGCACGGCGGACTGGAGTCAACCCTGCTGGCGCTGTACAACAGCTTTCATCACTTCGGCGGCATCGTCGTAGCACCCGGATACACCGACGCGTCGAAGTTCGTCGACGGCAACCCGTACGGGACCAGCTATGTCACCCAGAACCCGGCCCAGCCCGTAGACGACGTCGCCCGCAAGGCCGCCCTCTACCAGGGCGCCCGGGTGGCCTGGGTGGCGGCTGCGCTGCGCAACGGGCGGCGGCAGCAAGCCGCCTGAAATCCGTCCGTCCGTGGATAAACGGCAGGCCGCGGGGATCGCCCCGGCCTGCCGCGCGCCTCGCAGCACGTCGTCGGTGCCACCCCAGCTCCAGCGGAGGCCGGCGGCCGACCAGGTCCCGTGCTGCACGTGCAACCCGACCGGCCTACTGCCATGAGCGTGTCCCGAGGTGCAAGTCAGGGCGGCGCACGCCACGCGATCAAGCCATAACGCACGCCGTTAGCTCTTGCCCGCTACCAGCCGGGCGCCAGGCACCTGCTGGCCAGGCACTCTCTGTCTCCGGGCTCCGCGGGCCGCAAGCACCCGTGCAGGACGAGCGAGCCGGGCGGCTGCAGCTGGTAACAGGGGCCTGGTGGCGTCGGGAAGACCCGGCTGGCAGTGGAGTTGGCGGACCAGATGCGGAAGCGGGGGTGGAGGTGCGATCGAGTCGCCGTCGGCCGAAAGGCAGACGCGGTATCCGGTTTGCCGCAGTTGGCCCGCAGCCCGGCGCTGTTGGTTATCGACTACGACGAAACCCGCTCGGGGCTCGGCTGCCCCGGTACCACCCTCCAGCACCCTGCACCCGACCGCGCCGGGGGTGCAAAGCAAGCGGTTCGGTGAACCGCTAGCTGCGGCCCGATTCCGTCCGCTATATGTCCGTAACCACTGCCATGCAGTGGCTCACAGCGGCACGCCATGACGCACAATGGGACAACAGCAAGGCGGCCCGCGAGCCCGGGTATGCCCAGGCCACGGGCCATTTTCGCAGGTGGTGGCAGGTGTTGGGTTCGAACCGACGTAGGCTTAGCCGACGGTTTTACAGACTGGAAGCCTTCGCAGCGCGCAACGTCCCTGACGTGCAGCTTCACACGTTCCGGCGACCACGCCGCGATGGTGTTCCGTGCCAGTTCCGCGCTGATCAGGGGCCATTGCGGGTACTGGTGGATGGCTATTCCCCGCAGCCAAGTCGCTGGCCGGGCGTTGCCGCGGTCACGCTGACCGGCGCTCGGCGGGTTCGAGGCCGACGGCCAGAATGAGGCCGAGCGCGGCGGCGAGGCGTTGCAGCAGCGGCAGCGTCGGCGTGGTGCCCCCGGCCTCGAACCGCGCGACGCCAGGCTGGGTCATCCCCGCCCGCTCGGCGAGCTGGCGCTGCGACCAGCCCAGCTCCTCCCGCCGCGCCCGGACCGCCTCGGCCAGCTCGTAACGCAGCCTGGCCTGCTCGTACGCGGCGGCCACCTCCGGGCAGCCGATGCGGGCCCTCGCCCCGGCAAGGCTGACGCGCCGCGGCGCGTCCTGGCTCATCGTCATCCCTCCTCATCCGCGGCATGGCCCTCGCGCAGGCACCTGGCCATCGCCGCCTCGGCCCTGGCGATCTCGGCGGTCTCGCGCATCCTGGTCTTGGTGAACACGGTCAGCATGATGATCCGCCGTCCCGGCGCGATCCAGTACGAGATCCGGACCCGCTACCCGCCGCAGTAGAACCGCAGCTCCCGCAGCTTCCCGGCCAGCTGGCGGGTGTACGGCTCGCCCAGCAGCGCGCCGCGCTCCTCCAGCAGGTCCAGGTGGAACACGGCCTGCGCCCACCGCTGATCATCCAGGCCCTCCAGCCGGTCCCGGACCTCGGGTTCGAGTTCCACCTCGCCCCAGGCATACCAGCGATGTTATCGCAACACCGTGCCCGGCGCGACCACCGGGCAGTTGGCCGCATGCGGCAGCACGCCCGCACCCACGCCGGCGGCGGCCATGAGCAACTGCCCGGAGACAACCAGCAAGGTCAACGCTCACTGCCCATACCGCCCAGCCGCGGGCGGGACCTGCCGACTTGACTACGGACGTGAGCGACACTGCTGCCAGACCGCGCATGTAAGGCTCACCTCTTCAGAGGGTGGGGGCAAACTGCACGTCGGTACGGCGCCGAAAGGCTGTTCTGTGTGCCATGGCCAGCGGCCTGGGAGCGAAGCCTGCATGCAATGTAGTAGCGGTCGCCGTGGCAATTGCGTTGACGGACGGATTGCACTGCCGAACTCGCCTGCATTCAATGATCGAGGCGGCGCCGCATGACCAGGACGGCTCAGCCGGCATCCGGCCCGGCGCCCGGGCGCTCATCCAGGTCTTACCCGGCAAGCGGCTGGCCAGCTCGGGCAAGACGGGCCGTGATGACTGCCCTCCGGCCGGCAGATGCCAGACGGGACGAAGGCGGCCTGCGTCCTTGCGGGGCGCCGCCACCCGCACCCCGGTCCATGGGACTCTGCCCCTGAGCTATCACCCGCGCATGCCGCGTATGCTCACCCTTCGCCAGACCCGCGCGGGGGACACCCCCGCAGCCCGCCCCTTGCCGGAGGCCTGGCCTCCGGGACCGGAGATTGCGGGCCTCTCAACCTCCGGTGCCGCCTCGTCGTTTAGGAAGGTATGCGGGCCAGTGCGCAGGCGCGACCGATGCCGTCCTTCGACGAGTTCGTGCAGGCACGGTCGCCCGGCTTGTTCCGCACCGCGCTGTTGCTGACCGGGCAGGACCGGGCCGAGGCCGAGGACCTGCTCCAGCTCGCGCTGGAGCGCGCCTACCGGCACTGGGCCAGAATCTGCCAGTCCGCAGAACCCGAACGGTACGTGCGGAAGATCCTGGCCAACGCCTCGGCGGACCGGTGGCGGCGGCTCAGCCGCCGGCCGGAACGCCCGCTGCACGACGCCGCTGCCGATCTTGCCGTGCCCGACCGGGCACGCGAGATCGACGACCGGGACTTCCTGCTCCGGGCCCTGGCCGCGCTGCCGCCGCGGCAGCGGGCCGCGCTGGTGCTGCGGTACTTCGATGACATGAACGAGGCGGAGATCGCGGACCTCCTCGGGCGCAGCGTCGGCACCATCAAGAGCCAGATCTCGCGCGGCCTGGCCCGGCTGCGCGAGGCGGCCGCAGGCCAGGACGAACCGGACCCGGCTGCACGGAGGGAGCGCACCACCGATGAACGACTTTGAACACCGGCTGCGGGCCGCGATGCACGACGCGGTCGACGGCGCGCAGCCGCCGCCCAACCTGGCGGAGCTGGTCAAGAGGCGGAACCGGCGCCATCGCGCGCGGGTGGCGGTGCCGCCGCCGCCCGGTCCGCAGCGGCTCGCCCGGGCGCGGGCCCGGTTCCTTCCCGCCATCGCCCAGGGCCAGGGGCCGGCCGGCCGGGCCGCACGGAGCCGGCCTCGGCGCGCCACCCGGGCCAAGCCCGGGCGCCGCTGGCCGGGCTGGGTGCCACCACTGGCCGCCGCGGCTGCGGTCGCCGCCGTTATAGCCGGCACCCTGACCGTCTCCAGCGCACTCCGTCACCCGGCGGTGACCGCAGCTGACGGGGCTATCGCCTACGTCTTCTACCAAAGCTCGGCGACGGTGACCCCGATCCGGACCGCGACCGGCACGGCGCTGCCGCCGATCAAGCTTGGGCGCTGCGCCTACGCCGTCGCGATCACCCCCGACGGGAAGACCGCCTACGTGCTCACCACCAGATGCCCACGTGCCCACCACACCCGGCCGCCCGGCTTCGGCCCCCGAACGGCCCCCAAAATCAACAACCATTCGGGGACGTGGGTAGTACCGATCCGGACCGCCACCAACACGGCGCTGCCGCCGATCAAGATGGGGGGCTACGGCGACGCGATCGCGATCACCCCGGACCGGAAGACCGCCTACGTGACCAACCCGCAGTCGGGGACGGTGACCCCGATCCGGACCGACACCAACACGGCGCTGACGCCGATCAAGGTGTGGGGGCGCTACCCGGGCGCCATCGCGATCACCCCGGACGGGACAACCGCCTACGTGACCAGCGAGCCGGACACGGTAACCCCGATCCGGACCGCCACCAACACGGCGCTGGCGCCGATCACGGCGGGGCACTCGCCCGAGATCATCGCGGTCACCCCGGACGGGGAGACCGCCTACGTGGCCAGCGAAGGGGCGGCCTCCGTGGCCAGCGTTTCGGGGACGGTGACCCCGATCCGGACCGCCACCAACACGGCCCTGACGCCGATCAAGCTGGGCGGCCACCCCAACGCCATGGCGATCACCCCGGACGGCAAGACCGCCTACGTGGCCAGCGAGGACGCGCCGGTGACCCCGATCCGGACCGCCACCAACACGGCGCTGACGCCGATCAAGGTGGGGATAGAGGCCCGCGCCATCGCGATCACCCCGGACGGGAAGACCGCCTACGTGGTGGCCAACCCGGGATCGGACACGGTGACCCCGATCCGGACCGCCACCAACACGGCGCTGACGCCGATCACGGTGGAGGGTAGCCCGGAGGCCATCGCGATCACCCCGGACGGGAAGACCGCCTACGTGGCCAGCGACGAGGGGACGGTGACCCCGATCCGGACCGCCACCAACACGGCGCTGACGCCGATCAAGGTGGGGCGCTTGCCCTTCGCCATCGCGATCACCAGGCCGTCCGCGTAGCCAACCCCGTCCGCGTCGCCGCGCGGCGCAGCCAGCAAGTGCCCGAGCGAGCCGAAAAGCGGCCGCGATGATGCGCCGGTCCGCCAGAAGTAAATGATCACCGTCAGGGCACTGGCGATATGAGCGCCAGGTACGGCGAGTCCGGCGCTGGCCGGCCACCGGCGGCAGAGCCAGAGGTCGCCGACATACGCAGGAACGTGACCGCGAGCGGGGCAGACGGCACCTCGCCGCATCGGATGCGGCGGCTGCCCCTGGCGCCAGCGGCGGGGAGCGCGCGAGCTGAGCACGTGCGCCAGCAGGCCGGATGGGGAGCCGAAGCCTGCGGCCAACATCAGCCTGGGCCAGCTGGCCATCGGGTTCAGCCTTGGCCTGGTCCGCCTGCCGCTTCCCCGCGGTCATCACCGCGATCGCCTGCGGGAGCTGCTGGCCGCGCAGCTCAGGCTCGCCCGGGTGCCGGGCTCAGCGAGCGCCTGCGCGAGCGCGCCGGTCAGCTCGCCCACGTAGCCGTGATCCTGCCCGCCGGCTACCTCATGACCGCGCAGCTGCGGCGCTAGCACGGCCCGCCCCTGCGGCCCGGTAAACCAGGCGGCCCCGCGTCGGCCGTGCACGCCCCCAGGCGCTCGCCGGCGCGCCGCCGGCAGCCTTGCCCAGCCGGCCAAGCTTGCGTGCACGCGATGATGTCGTCGGCCACCCGCTCCAGCGGCCTGGTGGCATCGATAGCTACCCATGCGGGGCTGACAGCAGTTCCGCTGCAACACCCCCCGGTCCCATCACACTCGCAAGCGACATCAGGCAACACCTTCGCCACACCGCAAAGGCTGATCTGCGCGCAGGATCCCAGGTCGTCAGGTCAGCTGCCGACCGCGCGTATTCGGCAGGGAGACTGCTTGGCCGGCCGCGTGACCGGGGGATCGGCGAGCGTAGTGGTGAGCCGTCCGCCCAGTGCCCGCCTACGGTGTCATTAGTTAGCGGGATGGGTGGGCGCGGCGGCTACCGTCAGTGACCGTTCGCCGTCAGCAGTCCGCTGCGTGAATGGAGGTCGACCAACGCCGACGATCGCCAACGACGGCAGCCGATTGATCCTCATGGAACGCTACCGCCAGATCCTCAGATAGTGCAGCCGGTAACACGGGTGCTGCGCCGCCAGCGTGCTGGGCAATGGGGCGGCGACCCCGCCAAAGGAGAATCTCGGGCCCTGTCAGATCTGCGCGCCGAGCCTCAGTGCCGGAAGTACCAGGCATGCTAGGAAGCGTGGCTGTGTGGGTGGGCGTTGATGTGGGCGGCAAGCGAAAGGGCTTCGACGTCGCGGCCATCGATGATCGCTGGGTGCTGGCACTCCAGGGCCACCTGACGTGCCAGCAGGTCGTTGACCTTGTCCTGGATAATCGGCCTGCAGTCGTCGCGATCGACAGCCCTCGCCTGTGCGCGGCCGACGGACAGACCGCTCGCGATGGCGAGCTCCAGCTCGCCAGGTCGATCTGCGGCATCCGCTGGACACCCGACGAACGACATGTCCAGGCGAGCGCCTACTACGCCTGGATCGTCGAGGGACTCGCCCTGTTCGGCGCGCTCGCTGCCTGTGGTGTGGAGGTCATCGAGGTCTTCCCGACTGCCTCGTGGACGCGCTGGCACGGCACGAGAGGCTCTCGAACCCGCGCGGCCTGGACTCGGCAGGGACTGGCAGCGCTTGGCCTAGCTGGCGTGCCTGCGCGGACGAATCAAGACCAGCGCGACGCTCTTGCCGCGGCGATGACCGCGCGCCAGCACAGTCTGGCCCTGACCGAAACGATGGGTGATATCGTCGTCCCGGCCGCCCGCTGGTGATGTGCAGGTCTCCCGGGCGGGGTGTGCGCGCTCATGCCGCGATGATGTAC
>WNGM01002225.1_pt1 | contig 16425 bp, 18 predicted proteins | sample 5400571 | NCBI WGS metagenome assembly WNGM01 (sample SAMN13153378, study PRJNA577476) | soil metagenome | isolation source: 100 cm soil or saprolite under Garry oak tree replicate 2 | place: USA:California | collected 2016-06-15 | reverse complement strand
TGAAGATGACGGACAACGGCGATGGCACCTACGAGCGCAGCTGGATCGCGCGGCGCACGGGGATCGACCGGTTCCTCGTGGACGCACTCGATGCGGCGACGCTGCTCGAGGGGACGCCGGACAATTACCGGGCGAATGAAGTGGGGATTCCGTATAGGATAGAATAGGACTCGCGAGCATGACGGACGCGAGTCGGGGGCTCCCGAAGCGACTGCGTATTTTTGTCGCGGAGGGAGCCCCCGACCGCGTCCGTGCTCTTGATTTTCACCACTCGCTTCCCTATCACTGTGCCACCTTCAATCGGGAGCCCTGGTGTGACCCGTCTCACACTGCGGATCGGGGTGGTGGTCGCGGGACTGGCCGTCGTCGGCACGGCCGTGCAGGCGCAGCGGCGGGCGACCATGTGTTCGTAGGCGGCCAGCTGAATCTGCCGGTGGGGCGGCGCTGGACGCTGGTGCCGTCGGCGGAGTTCTACCCTGGCGCCACGAACTCGCCCTTCCGGCTGAACGCGGATCTCAAGTTCCATCCGCCGACGGTGTACGGGTTCTTTTACCTGGGCGGAGGGTTCGCGTACCTGCACTCGTCCGGGTTCAGCGACGCGGGCGCCAATCTGTTCGCGGGGTGGGAGGGGCGTCGCGCGCGGCCGTTCAAGCCGTTTCTGGAAGGGAAATTCGTGTTCGCCGACAACACCTCCTTCAACGTCGAGGCGGGGCTCAACTTTCCGCTCTAGCTAGAACTCGAACCGCTCCATGCGGCGCAGCCCCACCCACAGGGGAAGTGCCGTGGCGGCGGCGCACAGCATCGCCGCGACGGCGAACCACGAGATCATCCAGCCGTCCACCACGACCGGCTGCCCCTGGTACACCGCCCGGACGTAGGCGTACACGGCCTGCCACAACGCCACGATCACCCCGCCGAGCAGGGCGATCGTCGTCATCATGTAGACCAGCCCGCCGAACGACGTGGGGATTTGTGCCGCGTTCTCCGTCTCGAATTGCGGGTAGAGGGCGCCGAAGCCGAGCGCCAGCGCCGCGATCGCGAACGTGAGGCCGCCGATGGTCAGCATGCCGACGACCATCATGAACGGCCGGACTTGCAGCAGCACGTTGGTGAGCCCGGTGAGCAGCAGCGCGAGCACGAGCAGCGGGATCGTGCCCACCCAGTACTTGGACCAGAGCAGCGCCCGCAGCTCGAGCGGGCTCGAGCGCAACAGCCACATATGCCGGCCTTCGAGTGACACCGCGGGGAAAATGAATCGCGCGGCGATGGCGGCGAGCACGAATCCCGCCAGCCCGAGGTTCAAGAACGACACCAGCGTGACGTAGAAGAAGCCCACCTGCTCGCCGCGGTGCAGCGGCAGGGCCTTGATGTTGAACAGGTACACCACGACCAGCACCGCCAGCAGGATGAGCTGGCTCCACTGAGTCGTGTCGCGGAAAAACAGCTTGATATCCTTGAGCACGAATTCGCGCTTCGCGACCGGGAGGAAGCCGAGCAGGGTGCCGACGGTCCAGCGCCACCACGTGCCCCGGACAAAGCGCTCGGCGCCCTCCTGCGCCTTGGTGAAGCCGGGGGCGAAGAGCGCCCGGTGCAGCATCGCGCCGATCGTCACGAGCGCGGCCGCGGTGGTCCAGAGCAGCACGAGCGGCAACGGATCCACCTCGCCGCGCAGGAATGTCATGATCGCCTTCGTGGCCCACTCGCTCGGGAGGAACGGTGACGTCGGCGTGCGCAACACCGCGATGAAGTCGAGCAGGTTGCGGAATCCTTCGGGCGACGCGAGCCGCTCCGGGCGGATCACCCGCAGCAGCAGAATCAGGCCGCCGGCCGCGCCCAGCGCCACGATCGACAGCAGGTCGCGCGCACGGCGCGCCGGGAACACGTTCACGAGCACGAGGGTGACGGCCGACCCCGCCACCGCGGGAACTAACAGCATCGGGAACAGCGCGAGCACCGCAAACGGCGCGAACAGCGGACCACCGTGGTAGATCACGCCGTAGGCCGTGAGAATCGGCACGGCCATCAGCGCCACCATCCACGACGAGTGCAGCAGCGTCTCGCCGAGCTTCGCCAGGTAGATCCGCAGCCAGTCTACCGGCGCGGACACGAGCAGGTCCAGGTCCTTCGCCAGGAAAAAGCTCGACAAGGCGGTAATGACGTTGGAGAGCACCAGGATCGCGATGAACGACAACAGCACCAGGCCCAGCAGCTTGCCCGCGAGCAGCGGTCCCAGCTCCTCGACGCCGCGGAAGTAGCGCAGGATCACGTACAGCACCCAAAACACGGCCAGCCAAAACAGCGTCCCCACGGCCACCAGCAGCAGCAGCTTGCCCGAACCGCCGCGCGAGCGCTCCTCGCGGATCCGCTGGAGAGCGGTCCGCCACTTGGGCTCGAGCACCCGCCACAGCGACGGCTGGGTCACGAGGCGCCGTCGCCCCCCGCGTGGCCCAGCACCTCCGCCAGCTCGCGCACCTGGGCGCCGCCCGTGAGCTTGAGGAACAGCTCCTCCAGGCTAGCGTCGCCGGCGCGGTGCTGCCGCCGCAGATCGTCCACGGTCCCCTCGGCCACGATCTTGCCGTGCTGGATGATGGCGACGCGGTCGCACATTGCCTCGGCCACTTCGAGCGTGTGAGTACTCATGAGGACCGTGCCGCCCCGACTCGCGAACTGGCGGAAGATGTCCTTCAGCAGGCGCGCCGCCTTGGGGTCGAGCCCCACCATCGGCTCGTCCACCACGATGTACTCGGGCCGATGGATCAGCGCGCTCGAGATGATCAACTTCTGGCGCATCCCGTGGCTGTATGCCTCCACCAGCTCGTCCTTCCAGCTCGCCAGCTCGAACACCTCGAGCAGCTCGGCGACCCGCCGCTCGACGGCGTCGCCCTCCTGGCCGTACAGGGCCGCGACGAACCGCAGGAACTCGGCACCGGTGAGCTTGTCGTACACGAACGGCCGGTCCGGGATGAAGCCGAGTCGCTGTTTGGCGGCGATCGGACTGCGGTGCACGTCGTCACCGCCCAACAGGACCCGGCCGTCGGTGGGTCGCAGGATGCCGGCGATCATGCGCAGCGTGGTGGTCTTCCCCGCGCCGTTGGGCCCGAGAAATCCGTACAGCAGGCCGCGCGACACCTCCAGTGACACGTCGTCCACCGCGACGAAGCTGCCGTAGTGCTTGGTGAGGTTCTCGAGCCGGATCATAGCACCTCGAGCTTGAGACTCCCGATCAAACGCACCAGCTCGACCTGACGGGCGAGCCCGCCGATCACGAATCGCACGTGCGCCGCGTCGGCGGGGAACTGGTCGAGCGTGGGGTCCACCGCGACCCAGTCGCCGAGGTACACCTCGGGCCACGCATGATAGTAGAAACGACCGCCGCGGTAGAGCAGGCCGGCGACGGCCCGGGCGGGGAGCCCGACGGCCCGCGCCAGCGCCACGTACAGCACGGTGCGCTCGTTGCAGTCGCCACTCCGCGTCTCGAGCACGCGCACCGCTCCGGGCGCGCCCCCGACCACCCGCGCCGCGACCTGCTTGGCCACCCAATCGTGGATCAGGCGGGCGGCGTGGGCCGGGTCGTCCTCGCGACCGACGATCTGGCGGGCCTGAGCCCGGATGCGCGCGTCGTCGCTTTCGATCCACGGCTCGGGCGCGAGGAACGGCGCGAGCCCGCGCTCACGCGCCGGGAGCCGGTAGGCCGCCGTGAGCTCGGCCCCCGCCTGGCGCCGCACCACGAGCGTGTCTCCCACCAGCCCCTGCCGTCCCGTCGTGAAGTCCGGCCCCGCGGGCGCAGCCCCGGAGAGTCGGGCTCGCAAGATCGACAGCGTGTCGCGGCGGGGGAGGGGCGGCGCGTCCGCGACGAGCGCTGTGGTCGCCACCACCTCTCCGGGTCCGGGATTGGCGCTCGCCCGGACGACGCGCGCCGTGTCGCGATGCCGGAAGTTCACGTACGCCAGCTCGAACGCGGTGCGCTCCATCGAGAAGCCCGCCGCGTTTGCCGCCCGGACGATGTGTCCCTGGGCGTCGATCCAGGCCGTCGTCGGGCTGCCGCCCGATCGCTCCTCGATACGGAAGGCGCGGACCGTGTCGAAGTGCACTGCCACCCAGGCCATGGTCGTCGAATCGAAGCCTGCACTGTCCGGCACTACCAAGGTGGACTCCGCCGCGACCGTCACGTCGACGGGTCGCTGGGTGAGCAACATGGGGTCGAACACGGCGCTCGCGTAGGACTTCCCCGGCTTGAGCTCGCCACCGAACGCGAGGCGCAGCGGCAGCAGCGTAGGGAGCACCACCGGCCGGAGCAGGGGCGTGCGGGTCGTTTCGGAGTCTGTCGGCGACTCCAGGCTGACCGCGAGCACCGTGTCACCGCTCACGAGGCCACGCGCGGCGAGCCGGCCCAGGTCGCCGTCGAACTTGGCCTCCACGCCCTCGAACCGCAGGGTGCGGGAGAACGTGGCCCGGCTCATTGCCGTGGTGCGGTGCAGCGTGCCCACAGCCGGGACCTGCAGCACGAGCACCTCGGTCACCCGGATGCTCGTGCCGGAGGTATCGATGGTGGACGAAGCGAACCCGACCTGACGCTCGGCGACGGCGAGGCGGTAGTACGCGGCGCCGGGCGGCACGCGCAGCGCGGCCTCCGCCAGGCGCGCGCCCGTCGGCTGGAAGACTTCGCGCTTCACGAGCCACCCGAGCGACACGATCCAGGCGCCCAGGATCACCGCGGCCAGCGTGCGCCGGCTCACGACTGGCCTGCCTCGCTGCGGCGCAGCACCGCCTCGAACGCGTCCCGCTCCGCCGCCGTCTCCACCACGAAAGAAACCTCGGAAGGGAAGGCCGCGCTGCCAAGGTGGACTTTGAGGATCGGCACCATGATCTCGGCCGCGTCCTCGACCGACAGGTTGCCGGCGCCGGTGCCGATCGGTGGCGCGGTGACCGTGCCGAACTCCCATTCCTGCACCTGCTGCAGCGCGGAGCGCCACGCGCGCGCGACCCCGTCACGCGTGATCGGCTCGGTGTCACTGCGGATGACGGCGTGGATCACGAAGTCCGCCGGGAGGTCGCCGCCACCCGCCGTCACCACCGCCGCGCCCACCGGGAGCTCCTTCTGGAGCCGCAGGTGGCTCGAGAACTCGGCTCCGCCCACCGTCTCGAGCCGCCGCACCGCCGGGGTGGTAGGGTCGAGACGGGTGGTGGCGGGACGGACGATCGCGTCGGCGGAGCGGAACGCGAGGTCGTCCACGACCACGTGAATCACCGGGCGGCGGCCTCCCGGGAGCGGCGATACATGCGCGTCGCCTCGGCGGGCCGGTTCAGGCGATCGAATACGATGCCGAGGCGGTGCAGCGCCCGCGCGTTGCGGGGCTCGAGCTCCACCGCCCGCTCGTAGGCGGCCTGGGCGCCCATGAGGTCGTCAACGTGATTGAGCGCCTCGCCGAGGTAATACCATGCTGCCGCGCGGCCGGGATCGACCTCCGTGGCACGCCGCAGCGGCGGCAGGGCGTCGCTCCAGAGCCCGCGGCGCGACAGCAGCACACCCAGGCCGGTGAGGGCCTCACCGTGCGCCGGGTCGACCCGCAGCGCCTGCTCGTAATCGAGCTGGGCTGCGCGGTAGTGCTGGGCGGCCCCGAGCCGTGCCGCGCGCTCGACCAGTAGGGCGACGTTGTCCGGGTCGCGGGCGAGCGCATCATCCAGCGTGGGCGCCGCCAGCGCGGCATCCGGCACCGCTCCTGCCTCGCCGCCCGGCGCCGCGGACGGCGGCAGCTCGGCGCTGATCGGCGGCGGCAGGCCCGCCCGCGCGACATCGGCGGGCGAGGCGATCGTGCTCTCGTCCGTTAACGATGCCGCTTCCTCGATCAGCTCGGCCGCCACCCGGGCGCGATCGGCCGCCGATTGCCAGCGCGGCTCACGCTTGCGGATCACCCACCACCTCCTGCGTGAGCCAGGACAGATACTGATCCAGCCCGCGCTCCACCCGCAGCCCGAGCAGCTCCGGCACCGCGTACGGATGCCGTTGCCGCACGGCGCCGCACAGGGCATCCCAGCGCGATCGGTCGGTCTTCAGCAAGACGACCACCTCGGCCTCCTCCGTCATCTTCCCCTGCCAGCGGTACAGCGAGCGACCCCCGGGCAGGAGTGTTCCGCAAGCTATCAGGCGGTCGGCCAGGAGGGCTGTGACCAGGGCCCGGGCGTCGGCTTCGCTCGCGAGCGTCGTCAGCACGACGAGGGCCGTGGGGTTCATAGGGAGGGCTAACGTAGGACAGCGGGCGGGGTTAGGCAAGGCTGACGCAGGTTGGGGGAGGTTGGTGGAGGTTGGGGAGGTTAGGGGAGGTTGGAACGTCTGCGGAGCAACCTCCCCAAACCTTCTCCAACCTCCACAACCTCCCCCGTCCTCCCCGGAGAGTTGACCGGGAACCCGCTTGCCTTCTAGCCTACGAGTCTATGTCCAGCGATTCGCTGATCGTCCGTGGCGCGCGCGAGCACAACCTCAAGAACATCACGGTCGAGATACCGCGCGACAGCCTCACGGTGATCACCGGGTTGTCCGGATCCGGCAAGTCGTCCCTCGCGTTCGACACGATTTACGCCGAGGGACAGCGCCGCTACGTCGAGTCGTTGTCCGCCTACGCCCGTCAGTTTCTCGGACTGATGGAAAAGCCCGATGTGGACGCGATCGAGGGGCTCTCCCCCGCGATCTCGATCGAGCAGAAGAGCGCCGGCCACAACCCGCGCTCGACGGTGGGCACGATCACTGAAGTGTACGATTATCTCCGCCTGTTGTGGGCCCGGCTCGGTACCCCCCACTGTCCCAAAGACGGCTCACCGATCGAGCGGCAGAACGCGTCCCAGATCACCGACCTCGTGCTCGCCTGGCCCGAGGGGACGAAGCTCGAGGTGCTGGCGCCCCTGGTGCGCGGCCGGAAAGGCGAGTTTCGCGACGTCTTCGAGGCGGCGAAGAAGCAGGGGTTCGTCCGGGTGCGCGTGGATGGGGAGACGTACGACTTGAGAGACGTGCCGAAGCTCCACCGCCGCCAGAATCACGACGTCGCCGTCGTCGTGGACCGGCTGGTGGTGCGCAAGGCCGATCGCTCGCGGCTGGCCGACTCGATCGAGATCGCGCTCAAGGCGGCCGACGGGACGGTGGAGATCGTTCAGGGCTCCAAGTCCACGCTCTTCTCGGAGCGCTACGCCTGTCCCACGTGCGGGCTGTCGCTTCCCGAGCTCGAGCCGCGGCAGTTCTCGTTCAACTCGCCGTTCGGGGCGTGCCCCGACTGCTCGGGCCTGGGCACGCGCCGCGAAGTGAACCCGGACCTCGTGCTCGGCGACCCGAGCCTGTCGATCCTGGAAGGGGTCATCCTGCCCTGGGGCGAGCCCAGCGGCTACATCCGCAAGGTCATCCTGCCGAGCCTGGCCCGCGCGTTCAAGTTTGACCTCAACGCCCCGTGGAAAGACCTGCCGGCGCAGGCGAAGAAGGTCGTCCTGTCGGGCGCGCCGGGAAAGACGCTGACGTTCCAGTACGACAGCGAGCGCTGGCATGGGCAGTATGAATCGGGCTGGGACGGAGTCTTGAAACACGTCGAGCGTCGCTACCGCGAGACCGCGTCCGATAGCGTGCGGGAGCAGCTCGAGGAGTTCATGGTCGAGCAGCCGTGCCCGACCTGCCACGGCAAGCGGCTCCGTCCGGAGAGCCTGTCGGTGCTGCTGCACGGCAAGAACATCGGCGACGTGGTGGACCTGCCGGTGTCCGATGCACTGGCGTTTTTCGAGAGCATCCCGCTGCGCCGCAACGGCCGCCCCGGCCTGGACCCCGAGATCGCCCGGCCGATCCTCAAGGAAGTGAATGACCGGCTGCGGTTCCTGCGCAACGTGGGCCTGGACTACCTCACCCTCGGCCGTTCCGCGGACTCCCTTTCAGGGGGTGAGGCGCAGCGCATCCGGCTCGCGACTCAGATCGGCAGCCGGCTGGTCGGGGTCCTCTATATCCTCGACGAGCCGTCGATCGGCCTGCATCAGCGCGACAATGCGCGCCTGCTCGCGACGCTCAAGGAGCTGCGCGACATCGGAAACACGGTGCTCGTCGTGGAGCATGACGAGGAGACGATCCGCGCGGCCGACCACGTTGTGGATCTGGGACCGCGCGCCGGCCGCCACGGCGGCGAAGTGGTCGTGGAGGGCACGCTCGACGCGGTGCTGCAGCACGCCGACTCGCTCACCGGGCGCTACCTCCGGGGCGAGCTGCGGATCCCGTTGCCGCCCCGACGTCGCCTACCTGACCCCGAGCGCAAGCTCGGGGTGATCGGGGCTCGTCAGCACAACCTCCGGAACCTCACCGTGGAGTTTCCGCTTGGCCTGTTCGTGGCGGTGACGGGCGTATCGGGCTCGGGCAAGTCCACGCTCGTGACCGACATCCTGTATCGCGCACTCGCCCGCCACTTCTACCGCGCCAAGGTGATGCCCGGTGCGCACGATCGCATCGAAGGACTCGATCACATCGACAAAGTGATCGACATCGACCAGGCCCCGATCGGCCGGACGCCGCGGTCCAACCCGGCGACCTACACCGGGCTGTTCACACCCATCCGCGAGCTGTTCACCTATCTCCCGGAGTCCAAGATCCGGGGGTACGGGCCGGGCCGGTTCTCGTTCAACGTGAAAGGCGGGCGCTGCGAGGCGTGCCAGGGCGACGGTCTGGTGAAAGTCGAGATGCACTTCCTGCCGGACGTGTACGTCCCCTGCGAGGTGTGCAAGGGGCGGCGCTACAACCGCGAGACGCTCGAGGTCCGATATAAAGGAAAGTCGATCGCGGACGTGCTGGACATGTCGGTGGCCGAGGCGCTGGACTTCTTCGAGAACCAGCCGCGCATCCGCACGAAACTCGAGCTCTTGAACGACGTAGGGTTGGGTTATATCCACCTCGGCCAGTCGGCGACGACGCTCTCCGGTGGCGAGGCGCAGCGGGTCAAGCTCGCCACCGAGCTGGCCAAGCGCGACACGGGCCGTACCCTCTACATCCTGGACGAGCCGACCACCGGCCTGCACTTCGAAGACGTGCGTCTGCTGCTTGAGGTGTTGCACCGGCTCGTGGACAAGGGGAACACCGTCGTGGTGATCGAACACAACCTGGACGTCGTGAAGACGGCCGACTGGGTGATCGACCTCGGACCCGAGGGGGGGGCCGCGGGCGGTGCCGTCGTGGCCGCGGGGGCGCCGGAGGACGTGGCCCGGGTGAGGGGCTCCTTCACCGGGCAGTTCCTCCGCAAGGTGCTGGCGGTCGGCGACTAGGTTGGTAAGTTCACAAAGGAGGAACGGTCGTATGGAGCAGCAGTGGATACCCGCAGTGGCCATGATCGCCATCGTGCTCGTCATCGGGACCACGCTCGTTCTGAGGGGGCCGATGGGGAAAGCCCTCGGGGAGTGGATCCGCGGGTGGTCCAAGACTGACCAGCAATGGCTGGCCGTTCAGGCGGCCAAGCACGGCGCCGTGCCGCAAGCGGCGGAGAGCGTGCTCGCCGAGGTTGACGAGCTCAAGCGGCGCCTGGCCGAAGTCGAAGAGCGTCTGGATTTCACCGAGCGCCTGCTGGCGCGAGAGCGAGATCCGGAGCGTCTCGCGCCGCCCCGCTGATCATGGATATCGAAGGCGTTCTCGCGATCGTCTTCCTCTTCGGTGGTGGCACGCTGGTCCTGCTGGCCATCTCGCCTATCGGCCGGGCCATCGCAGACCGTATCCGTGGTAAGGGGCAGCAGGCCGAGGTCGGCGCGGTGCGAAGCGAGCTGCTTGAGCACAAGGAGGCGCTCGAGCAGGAGCTCGAGGCAGTGCGGCGCGAGCTGGCCGAGCTCGCCGAGCGGGTGGACTTCGCCGAGCGGCTGCTCGCGAAGGGCCGCGAGGGCCAGCGGATCGGACCGGGATAATGGACGGCAAGGACCTGCTGCTCACGGTGTTCGGCCTGAGCGTGCTGTTTGCGGCCTACGGTGTGCTGCGACCGCTCGTCGGCGCGCTCGCCAAGCGGATCGCCGAGGGCCCCAAGCGCGGGGTCTCGGCCGATCAGCTGCCCCTGTTGCGCGCCGAGCTGCTGGATGAGCTGCAGCAGGTGCGCCAACAGGTGGGCGATCTCGCCGACCGGTTGGACTTCGCCGAGCGTCTGCTGGCGCAGACGCGCGAGGGCGAGCGGCTGGCGCCGCCGCGCGGCGGATGAACCCCGAAGCAACGGCGGTTCTGATCCCCATCGTCCTGTTCGGCGGCTTTTTCAGCTGGCTGATCGTCCGGACCTTGAGCAAAGCGTACACCGCCAAGTTGCAGGCGGGAGGCGAAGCGAGCCCCGCGCTCGCGGCGAGGCAGGAGGAGTTGACGGCGGGGCTGGAGGAGCTGCGTCGCGAGGTGGCGGAACTGGCGGAGCGGGTAGATTTTGCGGAGCGATTGCTGGCCAAGGGGCGGGATGGTGAGGGTGGGAAACTGGGCCCCGGGGAAAGGCGTACGGCGTCTACGTGATGCAATTTCCACCGGGGCAGCCCGACCTCAATTACGTGATCCACCAGGTGTCGCCATTCGTCGCGATCATTCTCATGTTCGTGGGCGTGCGGTGGGTGTTGCGTTCGCCGGTCGGTGAAGCGCTGGCCGAGCGCATCGGGCAGCGGTCGCACCGGCGCTGGGGCGCGGTGGGGGAGGATCCGCAGCGGGTGGCTGCGCTGGAGGAGCAGGTGTCACAGCTCCAGGGGCAGGTCTCCGAGCTCGCCGAGCGCTTAGATTTCGCCGAACGCATGCTGGCCGAGCGGCGGGAGCGCAAGTTGGGCGCGGGACAGTGACGCCCCGCCAGCACATCGAGGGTGCTCATGGGAATCTTTGATCGTCTCTCGACGCTGATCCGGTCGAACATCAACGACCTGATCAACCGTGCCGAGGACCCGGAAAAGATGCTGAACCAGCTGATCGTCGACATGCGCACTCAGCTGGCGAAAGCGAAGCAGCAGGTGGCGGCCGCCATCGCGGACGAGAAGCGTCTGGCGGCGCAGGTGGACCAGGAGAAAAAGAGCGCCGAGGACTGGGAGCGCCGGGCGGTGCTGGCGGTGCAGGAGGGGCGCGACGACCTCGCCAAGCAGGCGTTGCTGCGGCACAACGAGCACGGGCAGGGCGCGGTGCAGCTGCACGAGACGTGGATCAAGCATCGCGAGGAGACCGAGAAGCTCAAGCTGTCGTTGCGCCAGCTGAACGACCGCATTGAAGAGGCGAAGCGCAAGAAGAACATCCTCATCGCCCGCCAGAAGCGCGCCGAAGCCCACAAGCGCATTCAGGAGACCATGTCGTCGATCGGCGACAAGAGCGTGTTCGAGACGTTCGAGCGCATGACCGAGCAGATCGAGCACGAGGAGCGCAAGCTGATCGCCGCCGCCGAAGTGAACGAGGATTTGTCGGGCGACACCCTCGTGAAGCAGTTCCAGAGTCTGGAAGTGAAGGCGGACGCCGACGAGCAGCTGCTCGACCTGAAACGCAAGCTGGGGCTGCTGCCCGCCGGCTCGTCCGGTGAATCCAAGCAACTGGGGAAAGGCGCGGCGGAGGCCGAGCTGGTCGAGGACGACGACGCGCCCCCCGAGCACCACCGCTGAACACGGAGCCGTCCGCCTCACGGTTGTCGGGCGCCACGTTCGTGGCGCTCTTCGTTGCCGCCCTGGCTATCTGGTTCGTGGTCCGGGTGGTGGAAGTGCTGCTGCTCGTCTTCATTGCCGTGCTGTGCGCCGTCTACCTCTCGGGCGTGACCGACATGCTCGAGCGGCGCTTCCGGCTGGCACGCTGGCTGGGCCTCGCCAGCGCCGTCGTCGCGACGCTCGCGGTCGTGGTGGGCATCGGCGCCGTCATCGTGCCGCCCGTGCTCGAGCAGACCCAGTCGCTCATTTCCGGGCTGCCCCAGACGCTCACCAACATCCAGAACGTGATCGCGGCCTGGGCCCGCGAATACGCCGTGCTGCGCGACACCGTGCTGGCCAACGCCCAGTCCGGACTCGTCGCCGGCCTGATCATCGACGCGACCACCTTCCTCAAGGGCTCGATCCTGCCCTACGTCACGGCCGGGGGCAAGCTCTTCATCGAGGGCGCCAGCGTGGTGGTCATGTCGCTCTATCTGGCCGTACAGCCGCGGCTGTACCGCGACGGCATCCTGGCGCTGATCCCCCCCCGCTACCGCTCCGTCGGGGCCCGAGTCCTGGACGACGTGGGCGCCACGCTGCGCGCGTGGATCGTGGGCCAGCTCCTGGCGATGCTCGTGCTCGCGCTGCTCACCGCCATCGGCCTGTGGGCGCTGGGGGTGCCGTACTGGCTCGCGTTCGGGATCTTCACGGGGCTCGTCGCGGTCGTGCCGTTCTTCGGCACGCTCGTCTCGACGCTCTTGCCGGCCTTGTTCGTCGTGAGCACGGGCGATTGGGTCAAGGTGCTGGCGGTGATCCTGCTCGGCGTGGCGGTACACGTCGTCGAGGCGAATGTCGTCGTGCCGCGGATCATGGAGCGGCGCCTGGCCCTGCCGCCGGTCCTCACGATCGCGAGCGTGCTGACGATGGGTACGTTGATCGGCGTCGTGGGCCTGGTGGTCGCGGTGCCGGTGCTCGCGGTGACGCTGGTCGTGCTGCGACACGTGCTGCAGGCCGAGGTGTACGGCGACGCCGGGCACGCCGAGCCCGCCGTGCTGCGCGCCACGGGCGAGTTCGCGACGCCCCGGACCAAGGTGCCCGTCTGATGCCTCCGGCGAACACGCAGCGCTTCCTCATCATCGCCGACGGGCAGTTCGCGCCCATGACCTCGAAGACGGCCAACTGCTGCGTCCGCTACATACCCGAGCGGGTGGTGGGGGTGTTCGACCGCGGCCACGCCGGGAAAACGGTGAACGACGTGCTGGGCTTCGGCGGCGCGATTCCCGTGGTCGGAGATTTCGATGCGGGGCTGCGTCTCGGCGCCACCGCCGTGCTCATCGGCATCGCACCCATGGGAGGTCGCCTGCCGGCCGACTGGCGCGGCTGGCTGCGCCGCGCCATCGAGCACGGGCTCGAGATCTGGAGCGGCCTGCACACCTTCATTGGCGACGACCCCGAGCTGGGTGCGCTCGCCCGGGCGTGCGGCGTCCGCATCTTCGACGCGCGCAAGCCCCCGGCGAATCTGCCCGTCGCGGACGGGCGCGCGGCCGAGGTGGACGCGTACGTGGTGCACACCGTGGGATCCGACTGCAACGTCGGCAAGATGACGGCCCAGGTCGAGCTGCGGAACGCGCTGCTCAAACGAGGGACGAGCACGCGCTTCGTGGCCACGGGGCAGACGGGCATCTTCATCGAAGGCTGGGGGATCGCCGTGGACGCCGTGGTGGCGGACTTCATCGCCGGGGCGTCCGAATGGCTGGTGCTCGAGGCGGCCAAGGACGCCGACATCATCCTCGTGGAAGGGCAGGGCAGCCTGATTCACCCGGGGTATTCCGGAGTCACCCTGGGGCTGTTGCACGGCTGCTGCCCCGATGCGCTCATCCTGTGCCACCAGGCGACGCGCCAGTATATCGGCGATTACCATGGCCGCGAGCCGTGGGTGAAGATCCCGCCCCTGGCGGAGCTGGTGGAGATCTACGAGCGCGCCGCGGCGCCGGTGCGACCCACCAAGGTGATCGGCATCTGTCTGAACACCTACGACTTGAGCGAGGCCCAGGCGCGCGACGCCGTGGACCGCGCGGCGGAAGATACCGGCCTCCCCGCCACCGATCCGGTGCGGTTCGACGCGGCGCCGCTGGTGGAGGCGATCCTCCAGGGGGCGATGGCGGTGCAATAAGGATGGCGGCGGCGGCGATCGGATGCCGTCCGCCAGGGCCGGCGCGGCTAGGCTCGCTCCATGGCGACCTCCGCGTCCGCACCCGTGCTGGTGGTGACCGATGTGGCGGCCCGTCTCGTGCGCCGCGGGCTGCTCGCGCCGGCCGACGCGGCGCGCGGCGGCTGGCGCCGGGCGCGGCTGCTGGTGTTTCGTCGCGGCCCGGTCGTGTGCGAGCGCCCGCCCGAGGCGTGGCTGCTCGACGTGGCGCTGCACCGGCGCGCGCCGCGCGCGCGTTGACGCTCCTCGGGGGCGCTCCTACGTTTCAGCCGCACCGATGACCCTCGCGCTCTACAACACGCTCAGCCGACGCGTCGAGCCGTTCGCGCCGCTCGCGCCCCCCCGCGTCACCCTCTACACCTGCGGCCCGACGGTCTGGAATTACGCGCACATCGGTAACTTCCGCACGTTCCTGTTCGAGGATCTGCTGCGCCGCTACCTGGTCTACTCGGGATACGACGTCTTCCACATCATGAACCTCACGGACGTCGACGATCGCACGATCAAGGCCGCCGCGGCTGCGGGCAAGCGGCTGGCCGAGCACACGGCGCCGTTTGTGCAGGCGTTCTTCGAGGATCGCGACTACCTGCGGATCCTGCCCGCGCACGTGTACCCGCGCGCTACGCAGTCAGTCCCTGCGATGGTGCGCCTGGTCGAGCGACTGCTGGAGCGCGGGGTGGCGTACCAGGGGGACGACGGCTCGATCTACTTCGCCATCGCCAAGTTCCCGACCTACGGGCGGTTGTCGCGGCTCGACACGCGCGAGCTCAAGCTGGGCGCGCGGGTCGCGAGCGACGAGTACGCCAAGGACGATCCGCGCGATTTCGCGCTCTGGAAAAAGGCCGAGCCGGCGGACGAGCAGGTCGGCGCGGCGTGGGACGCCCCGTTCGGGCGGGGCCGCCCGGGGTGGCACCTCGAGTGCTCCGCGATGTCGCTCGAGCAGATCGGGAAATGCTGTCGCACCGAGACGCTCGACATTCACGCGGGCGGCGTCGACTTGATTTTCCCGCATCACGAGGACGAGATCGCACAGTCCGAAGTCGCGACCGGACAGCCGTTCGCGCGCTACTGGCTGCACGGCGAATTCTTGAACGTGCGCGGCACCAAGATGTCGAAGCGGTTCGGCAACTTTCTCACCGCGCGGGACCTGCGCGAGCAGGGCGTCGATGCCGCGGCGGTCCGGCTCCTGTTCTGGCAGACGCACTATCGCAAGGCGCTCGATTTCACGGACGAAGCGCTTGCGGGCGCGGGGGCGGGCGTCAAACGGCTGGGCGAGTTCTCCGAGCGCGTTAAACGGGAAACGGGAAACGGGAAACGGGACGGGCGGCTTGCAGAGCTGGCCGGCAAGTTCGAGACCGATTTCCGCTCGGCGCTCGACGACGACCTCAACGCGCCGCGCGCCTGCGCCGCGCTGTTCCAGCTGGTGCACGACGGCAACGCCGCGCTCGACGCCGGGGCGTCCGGGGCCGGGAGAGCGCTCGGCGTACTGGACCGAGCGATGGCCGTGCTGGACGTGCTGCCCACGGCAAGACGGCTCGACCCGGACCTCGCGCAGTGGATCGAGCAGCGCATCGCCGCGCGGGACAAAGCCCGCAAGGCCAAGGACTTCAAGGAAGCGGACCGGATTCGCGGGGAGCTCGCGAGCCGGGGCGTGGAGATCGAGGATACCCCCTCCGGGACCAAGTGGCGACTGGTCTAAGTCCCTGACGCCACAGCCACTTGCACTGGTGACGTTCTCCCCTTAAGCTTCGAGTCTGGAAAGTTTGGCGTCGACCAGCTGACGTAGCTCAACTGGTAGAGCAGCTGATTTGTAATCAGCAGGTTAAGGGTTCGAGTCCCTTCGTCAGCTCACGTTGCCGAAGAGGAACAACACACTGCCCCGACCCTTTTCGAGTTCGGAGGGAACACACACCCCGCGCTTTGCGAACGCGGGGTGCGTCGTCACTGGGGCCAAGCAGGGCGCGGTGGGGTGCCCGAGTGGCCAAAGGGAGCAGACTGTAAATCTGCCGGCGACAGCCTACGAAGGTTCGAATCCTTCCCCCACCACTCGGCGCGCAGTTGGTAGAGCATCAGCCTTCCAAGCTGAGGGTCGCGGGTTCGAGCCCCGTCGCCCGCTCTCGCTCGCGTAGCTCAGTCGGTAGAGCGCGTCCTTGGTAAGGACGAGGTCACCGGTTCAATCCCGGTCGCGAGCTTTTGAATCGGAGATACGTCACGAAGAAGCGTCACGGAGAAACGTCGCGGAAGGGCGTCACGGAAAGACGTATCACGGTTTTCTGTAACGGTTCTTCGCGACGATTCTCCGGGACGTTTTTGATCTCGAACAGAGGATAGCATGGCAAAAGCGAAATTTGAACGCACGAAGCCCCACGTGAACGTCGGGACGATCGGGCATGTGGATCATGGGAAGACGACCCTGACCGCGGCCCTGACCAAGGTGGCGGCGGACAAGGGGCTGGCGACGTACGTGACCTACGACCAGGTGGCGAAGGCGTCCGAGAGCCAGGGGCGGCGGGATGCGACGAAGATCCTGACGATCGCGACCTCCCACGTGGAGTACGCCACGGCGAACCGGCACTACGCCCACGTGGACTGCCCGGGGCACGCCGACT
>WNGM01005246.1_pt1 | contig 16433 bp, 18 predicted proteins | sample 5400571 | NCBI WGS metagenome assembly WNGM01 (sample SAMN13153378, study PRJNA577476) | soil metagenome | isolation source: 100 cm soil or saprolite under Garry oak tree replicate 2 | place: USA:California | collected 2016-06-15 | reverse complement strand
CAGAAAATCGCGAATAAAACCATTAGGAAAAACGACGAATGACCAATGACGAATGACGAAGGGATGACGAGGCTCGAATGACGAATTGTTCGACCGGGGACATGGTCGTCGTTCGTTGCGTTGCTATTTGAGTGCTTTGCGCAGTACAAGCCGGCAACATGCCGGCTTCGGCGAGCAACATACTCGCGCTCCCCTTCCGACTCGAGTTATGGGTTCGGTTTTTTTGCCGGGGAACGCGAGCATTCTGCTCGTCCTGGCTGGCATGTTGCCAGCCAGCTCTCATCCGCTTGATCTCGCTACCGTATTGGAAGGTTTTCATCTATCGAAAAACTGCAAAGTAAATGAGCGCTACAACGCCGAGACCGAAGAGGAATGCGTAAGCCTGCAAGTCTCCGACTTGGATCAATCGCAAGAGCGCGCCGACACCCCAGGTTCCTCGACTGGTTCCACCTACTGCGCCGGCGTCGATGATCCAGCGATCTACGAACGCTGAGACACGCGCAAGCAGCTCCTGCGTCCAGTAAATCAGCGAGCTGTAAAACTCGTCGAAATAGAACTTGTGGCGCAACAACTCGGCATTCACCACTTCAGTCGATCGCCCGCGGGAGCGCAAGGAAGTTTCGCGCGAAGAATCCAAACCCGCCGAGAGTTGCCAGAATTGCGAGGACGACCAACGGCCACGTCATCACCGGCGGTGATTCGCGGCCTTCGTGAGCACTGTAGCTGCGCGGATTGCCGAAGAATACGATGACGAGCATGCGTATCACATAAAACGCGGTCAGGAACGCGGTGAACAGCGCGACGGCGAAGATGGGCAAGTTGCGTTCGTAGGCGACCGCGAGAATGGCGTCCTTACTGAAGAACCCGCTGAACGGCGGACAACCGATCAACGCCAGCGCGCCCACAGTGAAAGTAACGAATGTGATTGGGAGTTTTCGGCGGAGGCCGCCCATTTTCCAGATGTTCTGTTCGTGATGAAGCATCACGATGACAGAGCCCGCAGCGAGGAAAAGAAGAGCTTTGAAGAACGCGTGAGTAAAAAGATGGAACATGGCGGCGTTATTCGAAGCCAGACCCACAGCCATGACCATGTAACCGAGTTGCGAGAGAGTGGAATAGGCGAGAATGCGTTTGATGTCGTGCTGCTGCGTCGCGATCAAGGCAGCCATCACCGCTGTGATCGTGCCGATCCAGGCGACGACGAGAAGGGCCGGTTGCGATGCTTGGATGATAAACGCCACGCGTACCAGCATGTAAACGCCGGCTGCGACCATCGTCGCCGCGTGGATCAAAGCCGAGACTGGTGTCGGACCTTCCATCGCGTCCGGCAACCACACGTGCAGTGGAAACTGGGCGGATTTTCCAATCGCGCCGCAAAAGATTAAAAGCGCGACGATTGCGACAAACGTTGCGTGGCCGTCGAACATCGACATTCGCGGAGCGATTTCGGCAAAAACAACCGAGCCAGTGGTCGTCCAAATCATCAGGATCCCAGTCATGAATCCGAAATCGCCAATTCGTGTGGTGATAAATGCTTTGTTCGCTGCGTCGGCTGCGGCGTCTCGAAAAAACCAGTGACCGATCAAGACATACGACGTAAACCCGACCAGTTCCCAAAAAATGAAAAGCATCACGAAATTGTTTGCGAAAACGATCCCGAGCATCGCGAACATGAACAGCGACAGCGCCGCGAAATAACGCGACTCGCCCTCGTCGTTTCGCATGTAACCCAGAGAGTAAATGTGAATGAGCGCGCCGACGCCGGAAACCAGAACCCCCATCGTCCTGCTCAACTGGTCTAACGTGAGGCCAAGCGGCACACGAAAGATCGGCGTGATATCGATCCAGACGAGTTCAGGCACGGTTGTCTTTGGCTGAGCGAAGATGAAGCAACTGCAGCAAAAGCTTACGAGCACCGCGGCGATTGAAATGGCACTGCTCAAGGATTTCGATCGGAGCGTGAACAGGGTGATGACAGTTGCGCTCGCGAACGGTGCGAGAAGGATGAGCCACGGATAGAATGAGTTCATTGCTCCGTCTGATTCGCGCCTTAGAACTTCAGGCTCCTGATGTCTTCGACATCCGTGGTTTGCCTCGCGCGATATAGCGCGACGAGAAGCGCGAGCCCTACTGCTACCTCGGCTGCCGCCACCGCGATGACGAAAAACACAAACACCTGGCCGTTGTAATTCGGGAGCCAATTAGCGCCGACGTGGAATCGCGAAAACGAGACGAGCGACAGGTTGGCCGCGTTCAACATTAGCTCGAGCGACATCAAAATTACGATGAGATTGCGGCGCAACATCACGCCGGCGAAACCGATCGTGAACAGGATCGCGCTTACGACCAAATAATCGCCGAGTGTAATCATAGTTAGCGGGGCTCGCGTCGGCTCAGCAGTACCACCCCGACCGTCGCAACGAGCACCAGGACGCCGATGACTTGGAAAGGCAGATTGTAATTCATGAAAAGCAGCTGCCCGATGTTCCAAACATCAGCGCTTGTCGGTCTTGCCAGTGGCGGGAACGTTTGTTTCGCAGCTTGGAAATGCACGATCACAACGCATATCTGAACGAGCAAGATGACAGCCACGCCGAAGCCGCCTGCCGCCGCCAGCCAGTTGATCCGGCGTCGTTCTTCGGCACGCAAATCGAGCAGCATGATGATGAACAGGAACAGGACCATCACCGCGCCCGCATAAACCAGCACCTGTATAATGCCGATAAAAAAGGCATCGAGCGACATGAACAGCGCTGAGAGCCCGAGGAACGAAGCAACCAGGCTCAGCGCGCTTGCGACGGGATTCGGATTGAGGACGACAGCCGCGCCGAAGATCAGCGTCAGTGACGCGAACAGCCAGAACAGAAAAGGAGACATTTTCAGGGTGATGGGTGACAGGTGACCAGTGATGAGAAATCGAAATGGCGCAGTCTTCCGAGTGACGCTAGCTCGTCACCAGTCACTCGCCACGCGTCACTTATTTCTTCTCGTTCCATTTTAGTACCACGCCATGCATCACTCCCCCGATCTCGAGGAGTTTTTCCTTGTGGTGCACCATGTCAGCACGAGTGAAGCCGGTGATGGCGTAATCTTTGCGCAGGAAAATTGCCTGCTCCGGACAAACCTCTTCGCACATCCCGCAGTAGATGCAGCGGATCATGTCGATGTCGAATTCTTGAGGAAATTTTTCGACTTTGGCGAAGCGGTCGCCTGGAGGAATCTCGCCGGGAATAATTTTAATGGCGCGCGGCGGACAAATGAATTCACAAAGTTGACATGCCACGCAGCGCACCCGTCCACCCGCATCGCTCACTAACGCGGGTGCGCCACGGTAGTAGTCCGGCAGGTGGGCGTCCCATTTTTGCTCTGGATATTCCATGGTCACTTTGGTTCGTCCCAAAAGAGTGTTCTTGAAATGCTTAAAGGTGATGGCCAGACCAGCGGCGATGGTCGGCAGATACCATCGCTCGCGCCAGGTCAGTCTCGGTCGTGGAACGGTGATGGCCATAAACGTTTAATCTGGAGTCCAAGAATCCAGGATTAGGCTTTTGTTAAACCTTCGTAGTTTCCTGGCTTCCAGATTCATAACCTTGGAGCGTAAGCAAGAATGGCCGCGACCAGAAAAATATTTACCAGCGCGATTTCGAAGAAGAAAAGCCAGCCAAGCCGCATCAGCTGATCCCAGCGAAAACGCGGAAGGGTCCAACGCACCCACATAAAAACGAAAATCACAAGGGCGACCTTAGTGAAAAATACCGCGATGTTGACCAGTCCGAAGACCCACCCATGATGGCCATCGGGAATTCCCGGGAAATGCCAGCCGCCAAAAAATAAGGTTACGACGACAGCCGACCCTGTGATCATGGCCGCATATTCGCCGAGAAAATAGAGCGCGAACTTCATCGAGCTGTATTCGGTGTTGTAGCCGCCCGCGAGCTCCTGCTCTGCTTCCGGCAAATCGAAAGGCAGCCGGTTTGTCTCGGCGAAAATTGCAATCATGAACACCAGGAAAGAGATGATCATTGGAATCGCGAGCAGCCATTTCCATGGATTCATCCAATCGCCAACGAAAGCTGCGATAAACCAGCCGTGCTCCATCTGGTACCGCACGACGCTCGTCAGCCGCAAATTTCCAACAAGAAGAAAAACAGGAATAACCGCGAGTCCGAGCGAAAGCTCATAGGAAAGCATTTGCGCACTGGAACGAATGGCGCCCAGGAACGGATACTTCGAATTGGATGCCCAACCGCCAATCACAATCCCGTAAACGCCCAGCGAGGAAATCGCGAATACAAAGAAAATCCCGACGTTCACGTCGGCAACGACCATTGGCACTCCGAACAACGTGCTGCCGAACGGCACGACCGCGATAGTGATAATGGCCGGCGCCACTGCCAGGCACGGCGCCAACCAATAATAAAACGTGTTGGCGGAGCGCGGCGTAAAATCTTCTTTCAGCAGCAGCTTGAACATGTCCGCAATGGGCTGGAGAAGACCGGCGGGCCCAACGCGGTTCGGACCCAGCCGATCTTGAATAAACGCGCTGACCCGCCGCTCGGCGTAAACGGCGTAAGAAACCATGAACAAGATCACCCCGAGAAGAATCGTGATCTTCAGCAGCGACGTGATGATGAAAAACCAATCCATGGTGGTTATCAGTTCTACCGCCGCGGCGCCGTTTGCGCCTCGGCTTGTCGAGTGATCGACTCAGCGGGATTAGCATAGGCACGATCTAAATCTGAGCGAACACTGCGACGTGCAGCCTGGACTGCGATCGCCTGTTCTATTGCTTCTTCGTCGCTGGGATGCGTCGCCGGCAGCTCTTCAATTTTCAAGATGTGCACGCCGAGATCGCCGATTTTGCTGAGACTCAATCCGGCGAATTGCGGAACTGTTTCCCTGATCCGGCGGAAAACATCCTCGATCGAGTGAAGCGAGTCGCCGCCGTCGATTCCCTGAAGCAAATCGCGCAAAATTTCCCAGTCATCGCGCGCGTTGCCAGGTGGGCGCGTAGCGCGATTCAACCGTTGCAAGCGGCCCTTGCCGTTGACCATGGAGCCACGTTTTTCGGCAAAACCGCATGCCGGCAAGACAACGCTCGCCTTTTCGGTCGCTGCGTTGCGCAAAATATTCATCACGATAAGTGCGGGGAGTCGCGCGAGTTCTTCGACCGACAGGCCCAAATGCATCGCGTTTTCTTTTAAAATCACCAGCGCCTTGATTTCTCCAGATCTTACCGCGTCGGCAATTGCGATGAGCTTTGCGCCGGGCGCAGAGCGTGAACCCAGAATCAGCCGCACGCCGTTTGTGTTCGGGTTGCGGTCCTTACTTAACAAAATCTTGTCTCCGCGCCCGCGCCTCGGCACGATATCGATGCATTTCACGCCTAACGAACTGGCCAACTGGGCGGTGAGCCAAAGCTCTTCGTTCGTCATCCGGCCCGAAGCAACGATTGCAATTTCTGACGCGGCAAACTGTTTTAAATGGAGCGCTGCTTGCCCAATCGCAGTTGGCCAGTCGGCCGGGACCAGTTTCCCGTCGGAACGAATCCGTGGCTCCAGCAAACGATCCTCGGCTTCGAGATATTTGTAGTTGAGCCGGCCATAATCGCACATCCAGCAGGAGTTAACGTCATCGTTTTCTCGCGGTGTTTGGCGATAGATTACGTCCTCACGAGTGCCGATAACCGTGTTACAGCCTGTAGCGCAACTCGTGCAGATGCTCTTCGTTTCTTTCAGGAACCAGACCCGCATTTTGAAGCGGAAATCGGTCGAAGTCAGGGCGCCCACCGGGCAAATGTCGACAGTGTTAAGTGAATAATTGTTATCCAATGACTTCCCAGGATGCGCCGTCAGGACAGTGTGACTGCCGCGATCGACGAACCCAAGTACATCGTCGTGCGCGATCTCCTGGCAAAAACGAATGCATCGCGAGCACAGGATGCAACGCTCGTCGTCCAACGTGACGCGCGGGCCAACCTGCACCGCTTTGGGCTTTTTCACTTTATTCTCCAGAAAACGCGATTGCGAGGTGCCGTAATCGACGCTGAACTCCTGCAAGCGGCATTCGCCGGCCTGATCGCAAATTGGGCAGTCCAGCGGATGATTGATGAGCAGAAATTCCATTACCCCGCGCTGGCATTCCTTCACCAAGGGCGAGTCCGTGCGAACGGCTATCCCTTCCGCCACGTCCTGTGCGCAGCAAATCTGCGGACGCGGCATCCAGTTAATGATCGGTTTGCCATCAGTGCCGAGCTCCGGTTTCCGATCAGGCCCGAGCCTTGGAAACCCCATTTCGATAAGGCACATCCGACAATTGCCGGGCGAGCTAAGCATTTTGTGGTAGCAATAACGCGGCACGAAAACCCCGACCTGCTCGCACGCCTCAATCACGCGTGTGCCCTTCGGAAACCGATGCCAGACCGCGTCGATCTGGACGTTGAACATTTGAACTGCAGGCTCGTTAGGCATGATTTAATCTGGAATCCAGGAAACCAGGAAGATTACAGGACAAGATCTTCTCCTTTGGTCATTGGGTGGTATTCGCGCCCGACGCGCTTCACAATCAGCCTCAAGCTTGCGAAGTTTAGCACTAGTGCATCCTGCAGGTTTGCTGCCTTTAGATAAGACCGAACAATTGCAAAGTGGATGTCCTCAAGCGCGCTAATCGCTTTGAGCTCCACAATCCCCTTGCCCTCCACTAGAAAATCGAGTCGGTGTTCGCCAATCAGATGCTCACGATAAAACACCGGCAATAGCTTTTGTCGCTCAAACGCTAAGCCAGCAGCAGTCAATTCAATCGCCAAAGCCTCCTCGTACATGGCCTCCAAAAACTCAGGACCAAGCTCCTTGTGAACGCGAATAGCGGCGGAAATGATTCGCTCGGTGAGATTTTTGTTTTGTAGTTCCATTCTTGGATTCCTGGTTTCCAGATTCGTATTCAGATCGTTCCTTTTGCTCCGGCTTTTTCCCAGCCGGGGTCATGCGCCATGGGGACCGTGGGAATCGATTCTTTATCGATCAACTCTTCGGGGGTGTATTCGGGCGGCAGGGGTGGGGGAAGCGGCTTCTGCGCGCGCCCCGCAAATTCTTCCGGAAATTTTCCGACAAAACTTTGCGTCGGCCAAGCGCATGCCTCGCCGAAGGCGCAAATGGTCCGTCCCGCGATGTTGTCGCCGATAGTTTTCAATGTTTCCGGATCTTCCACTACGCCGCCGCCGCGCAGCATGCGATCGGTGATTTTTTGCATCCAAAGCGACCCTTCCCGGCATGGTGTGCATTGGCCGCAGCTCTCGTGCGCGTAAAACTTGTTGATGTTGTTCAGCGCCCAAACCATGTCGCGCGAATCGTCCAGCACGATCACGCCGCCGGAACCGGCCATTGAGCCTGCGGCTGCCAGGGAGTCGAAATCCATCGGAATATCGTCGATCGAGATTTCGCGTTCGATTGTCGAGCCGTCAGCCTGTCTTTCCTTCAGTTTAAAGCGCTCATCGGCACGCAAGACTTTCGCGGAACTGCCGCCCGGAATGACCGCTTTTAGTTTCCTGCCGGGTCGCAGACCGCCGGCCATCTGATAAATTAACTGACCCATCGTCAGCGCGCCGACTTCGATTTCGAAGTAGCCGGGGCGTTGAACGTCGCCGCTGACGCACAGAACTCGGGTGCCGGTGTTGTTAGGCCGACCTAGCCGGGCATACTCCGCGCCGCCTATCGCCACAATGTGTTTAATGTTACAAAGCGTCTCCACGTTGTTCACGATGGTCGGACACATATAGAGACCGAGCACGGCCGGGAAATACGGTGGTTTAATCCGCGGATACCCGCGTTTGCCCTCGAGCGATTCGATTAGACCTGTTTCCTCGCCGCAAATGTAGGCGCCTGCTCCGCGATGAACGTAAATCTCGACATCGAACCCCGAGCCAAGAATGTTTTTTCCAAGGAAATTGTGCTGCCGCGCTTCCTCAATGGCGCGCTCGAGGATTTTCGCGCCCTCTGGGAATTCGCCGCGTATGTAGATATAGGCGGTGTTCGCATTAAGTGCATAACAAGAGATCAACATTCCTTCGAGCAATTGGTGCGGATCTTCATGAATTATGTAGCGGTCTTTAAACGTGCCCGGCTCGGATTCGTCGGCGTTGCAGATCAAATAGACCGGCCGCTTTTCGTCCGGCCTGATAAAGCTCCATTTCAAGCCGCAGGAGAAACCCGCGCCGCCGCGGCCGCGGAGTCCCGAGTTTTTGACTTTGTTGACGATCTCATCTCGCGACAGAGTCAACGCTTGTTTTAATTGTTCGTAACCGCCTTCGCGCAGGTAACAATCGATGTCGGTGGTCCAACTAGGGCGTCCGATGTTTTTGTAAACCAGACGGCGTTCAATCGGATGCGGCGGCCATTGCAATTGCTGATTTCCGGCTTCGGATTCCCGATTGCCGAGCAGCTCGGCTGCGGATTCTGGATTTACCTTCTCGTGCAGTTCTTCCCCAACCATGCATACTGGCGCGGTGTGGCAACTGGCCAGACATTCTACGAATTCAACACTGTAATTCCCGTCGGCGCTGACCGCGATGGGATGATGCATTTCTTCCCCATCAGTCGGCCGCTGGATTCCGAGCGCCGTGCACAGATTTTCCATTAGCTCGAGCCCGCCGGCCATCGCACAACTAAGCGTGCGGCAGACTCGAATGTGCGTTTTGCCGGCCGGGTGCTGGCGAAACATCGGATAAAAAGTGACCAATTCGAGAATATTGATCGGCTGCAAACCAAGTTTTTCAGCAATCCAGACACTGGCTTCACCGCTAACGAACCCGAAGTGTTCCTGCCATAAATGCAGCAGCGGCATGGCGGCACTTCGACGGTGTTCACGTGGATAATGCGCAATGGCGTCGTCCATCCTGCGCTCCAGTTGGGCGGGCACCGAGATGGTCGTCGAGTTTGGCATCAGCGAACCTAGCTCACCGCAGTGATGCGCCGCAAATCGCGCGGACGCTGCGGGCTTCGCTGTCCTCAGCGGAATCCATCGGATCGTTTGCGAACTGCGCTGAGGACAGCGCACAAATCCTAAGACGGATTCAATCTGACAGCGTGCTGTCTTTCGACTGCACTTTATCGTCTTTAAAAACGATGGTAACCATGTCTTTGCCCTGACGATAAACGTAAGTTGTTTTCTTCATGATCACCAAATCTTCGTTGGCAAGCGAAGTCGGCGGGCCAAGAATTGATTCCACCTGTTTTCTAGACATCCCCTCCGTCACCTGATCGACATTCGCCTTGGTGAAGCGTTTACTGGAACAGCTGTCGAGCCCGAGCACGAGTATAAGCACGAGCATGAGTCGAATTACGAATGACAAATGACGAATGACGAAGGAATGACGACGCTTGAATGCCGAATCGTCATCCTGAGTGCAGCGTAGCGGAGTCGAAGGATCCCGTGGCATTACCGAGAGTGCCGTTGGGGGATTGAAAGCCTGGCCTCGCGGACTTCGTCCGCTGAGTTGCAGCCTCGAATTCGCTCGGAATGACAGAACTCCGTGTTCGTCATTCATCATTTGGATTCCTTCGTCATTCGTCTTTCATCTATCGCATTCGCCCATTACGAAGTCCAGACTGCCGAGCACGGCCGGCACGTCGCTGACCAGGCAGCCGGGTAACAGCCCCGGCAGGATGCTGAGATTCACAAATGAGGGGGCGCGAATCTTCAATCGATATGGGACGCCGCCTCCTCTGCTGTTGAGGTAAAACCCAAGCTCGCCTTTCGGATTTTCAGCTGCGAAATAAACTTCGCCCGGCGGCGCGTCGAGCCCTTCGGTTACCACAATAAAATGATGAATCAGTTCTTCCATCTTTGTCATCACTCGTGATTTTGGTGGCGTCATATTTTTCCAATTCGAAACATTAATTGGGCCGCTGGGCAGTTTATCGATGACTTGCTCCAAAATGCGTGCGCTCTGGCGCATTTCCTCGAGGCGCACCAGATAGCGATCGTAGCAATCGCCTGAAGTGCCCATCACGACGTCGAAGTCGTATTGGTCGTAATCGAGATACGGATGTTTGCGTCGCAAATCGTGATCGACTCCGCTCCCCCGGAGGTTCGGCCCGGAAATCGCATACGCGATCGCGCGGTCTTTCGAAATGACGCCGATGTCCTTGGTACGATCGACAAAAATCTTGTTTCGGGTCAGTAACTTGTCGCATTCGTCAAGATTCGGGTGGAAATCGTCGAGGAATTTTCTAAGTTGCGGGATAAAGGTCTCCGGGAGATCGCGAATTTGTCCGCCCACGCGCGTGTATGACGTGGTGAATCGCGCGCCTGTAAGGAGCTCGAAAAGGTTATAGAGTTTTTCGCGTTCGGTGAACGTGTAGAGGAAGACCGACATCGCACCGAGATCGAGCGCCATCGCGCCGACTCCAAGCAGATGCGAGGAGATACGCGACGTTTCGCAACAAATCGTGCGGATTGCCTTTCCGCGCGGCGGAATGTCCCAGCCCATCAGTTTTTCCACCGCAAGCGCGTAGGCCACGTTATTTGAGAGGGGTGCGAGATAATCGAGACGGTCGGTGTACGGCACGAATTGGTTGTCCGCGATGAAGAAACCCAACGTCGGGCGTGGCCTTAGTGATGATCTCGCCATCCAGCTCGAGTATGAGCCGCAAAACGCCATGCGTGGCCGGATGCGACGGCCCCATATTGAGCACAATCTTCTCGCCGATGTCATCCTCGCCCGTTTCGCGCAGTGCGGCGTCGGACGCGGCGACACGCGTGACCGGGTCCGGTGATTCAATCTCGCGGGTCGTGAATGGCATGGAAGGAGTTAGAACCTTGCGGTTTATGCTGGCGAGTGGAAGTCATCGCGCAAGCGTAATTCTGGAAAGCACAGGCTGCCAGCCCGTTGTTCGCGGCAGCTTGCCGCGAACTCCTCGCGACGCATGTCAGGACGATTTAGTAATGAACGTTCGATGAGCTGTGCGGCACGCTACCGAAAAGAACAGGCGGCAGCCTGTGCTCCCCAGAGATCAGAAAGCCGCACTCGCGCCCGTGGAGAAACACGGTTAACTACGTTGCCATATGGCAAAAAAAATCGCATTACTTTTCGCCGGTCAGGGCACGCAATACGTCGGGATGGGACACGACCTTGCCGAGCAGTTTCCTGTCGCGACGGATTTGTTTCGACATGCAGACGAAATTCTCGGTCGAAATCTAAGCGAAATCGCGTGGAACGGGCCGATCGAGGAATTGACTAAAACTTCAAATTGTCAGCCGGCGCTTTACGTTCACGGGCTGGCTGCATTGGCAGCGTTGCGCGACGTATTCGGCGACTTTGACGTCGGCGGCGCAGCCGGCCTGTCGTTAGGGGAACTCACTGCCCACGCTGCGGGGGGCACTTTTGATTTCGCGACGGGTCTAAGGCTTGTGCAAAAGCGCGGCGAATTCATGGACGAGGCATGTGCAACTACGCAAGGCGGGATGGCCGCTATGATTGGTGGATTGGAAAATGATGTGCGCCAGCTCGCCGCGGATGAAGATGTTGACATCGCCAACATCAATGCGCCTAACCAGATCGTTATTTCCGGGGAGGTGGCGAGGGTGGAAACCGCTGTCGGTGTTGCGAAGGAATACGGTATTGGTCGCGCGATGATGCTCAACGTTGCCGGCGCGTATCATTCGCGCCTTATGGAAAGTGCCTACGTGAAGTTGGAGAGAGTGCTTGCCGATCTACCGATGCAATCGCCGGATTTCGCCGTGATCAGCAATGTGACCGGCGAAGAAGTAAAGATGCCCCAAGAAATCCGGCAGACACTTCGCGATCAAGTTACGGGCACGGTGCGATGGACAGATTGCATGCAGCGCCTGATCCACCTCGGCTGTGACTTTTTCATTGAGCTCGGCCCGGGAACCGTGCTGGCGGGTTTATTGAAACATATGAACCGGAGCATTCAGGTTACTTCCGTTAGTGGCCCTGAATCGATTCGCGAATGCGGTGCGGTACTTTCGTAAATTGATTCACGAAAGATCGAGCTCTGCGAGCTCGATGGCTGTCCTCGCCGAATTGGGAGTGCGCACGCGTGCTCGCGTCGCTTTTGGCCGTCATCGACAATTCGGTTCGGTCGTCGTAGTTGTCCGGTATGACCTTGCAAGAAAGAGTGGACTCGGACCTAAAAGAGGCGATGCGCGCCAAAGACGCGACGAAGCTGGGAGTGCTGCGCATGCTTAAGTCCGCGTTGAAATACGCAGCAATCGCAAAATCCGGCGCGGAAGCCGAGCTCAGTGATGCAGAAGTAGTCCAGGTGATTCGCAAACAAGCGAAGCAACGCCACGATTCGATCGAGAGTTTTGAAGGGGGCGGGCGCACCGAACTGGCAGAAAAAGAAAAAGAAGAGCTGGCGATTTTGAACAGTTATCTGCCGCAGGCGATCAGCGCAGACGAACTGGCAAAGGTCGTGCGACAAACAATTGCCGAGACTGGCGCCACGTCGAAAGGGCAGATGGGCATAGTGATGAAAGCATTGCAGGCGAAGGTAGGTGGCCGCGCGGATGGCAAAACGCTGAGTGCAGAAGTGCAAAAACAGCTTTCGTGATTCGTTGAAGCGTTGAAGTGTAAACAATAGTCGCCGCTTCAACGCTTCGACGTTTTAACGCTTCAACTTTATGCTAAGCGCCATCATCGTCGCCGGCGGTAGCAGCCAGCGCATGGGATTCGATAAATTGTTCGCCGTAATCGCGGGCGAACCCGTGCTCGCTCATTCAATGCGCGCGTTCGACCGCGCAACTTCCGTCAGTGAAATCATCGTCGTCGCGCGGAAAGAACGGCATGACGAAATCAGAAAACTCAGTGCCGATGCGGGTTTGAAGAAAGTCCGCTCGATTGTCCGCGGCGGCGACCGGCGGCAGGATTCGGTTCGCGCCGGCTTAAGCGGGATTCACAGGCACGCGACATGCGTCGCCGTTCACGACGCGGCCCGCCCTTTGATTACGCCAGACCAGATCGAACGCACTTTCCAACAATGTCGAATTCATGGCGCAGCCACGTTGGCACAGCCAGTCAGCGACACATTAAAACGGGCAGACGCCAATCTTCTCGTCGTTGGTTCGGTCGATCGGGATGAACTTTACTCGATGCAAACGCCACAGATTTTCGATCGAAAGTTGATTGAGGGCGCTTACGACGCCGTTTACAAAGAAAATATTTCGGTCACCGACGAAGTATCCGCAGTCGCGCGACTCGGCCACAAAATCGCGCTTGTCCTCAATGACGATTTCAATTTCAAAATCACTTATCCGCGCGATTTGCCAATCGCGGAATTTGTTCTCCGTGAGCGAGTGAACCATCGTAGGTAGGGCGCGTCACTCCGTGCGCGCCGTAGTGAATGGCGAAATTGATGGCGGCGTGCAGGGGACTGCCCGCCCTACCGCCGCGGTTAATGTGCTCAGCGGCCCATCGCAAGGCGCTCTGCTAAGAGCCGCGGCAGACCAACCTTCGCGATTTTCTTTTGCGCGGTCGCCAGATCGTATTTTAGCCGCAACAACTCGACGAATTTGTTCTCCACGTCGTAAATGCAATAAGCTGCGCGCCAGTTGCCGTCGCGCGGTTGCCCGACGCTGCCTGCGTTGATGAAATATTTTTTTGCCGGTTCGATGCGAATGTGCTCGGCGGCCTCACGTCGCACGCCTTCGTCGCGCACGAATACCATCGGCACATGGGTGTGGCCGAAGAAACAAACGGCCGTGCGCTGATATGTGAAACTCGCGACGGCATCGAGATTGTTGAACACGTAGCCCCATTGCCCGGGCGTATCGAGGGTGGCGTGCACGATCGTGAAATCGTGCACCTGGCGTTGCAAGGGCAGACTGCCTAACCATTCCTTGTCCTGCTCACTCAGGCGTTCGCGCGTCCAATCGATAGCGCGTTCGGCAAGTTCATTGAAACGTTCCGATGACGCGGGCAAAGCTGCCTGCTCGTCGTGATTACCTTTTACTACTGGGCAATCGAGCTTGCGGATAACTTCGATGCATTCGCTGGGATTTGCGTTGTAACCAACCACGTCGCCGAGGCAGACAAAGTGCGTGCACCTGCGTCGACGCGCGTCGGCCACTACAGCTTCCAGCGCCTCAAGATTAGAGTGAATGTCACTGAAAATTGCGAACCGCATTGGTCAAGGTTGAAGGAGTGAAGCGTTACAATGTTCGAACGGTAGAACCAAAACCGCTTAAACGCTTCAACGATTTTAGCGCTCCGACTCCCCTGTTTCGGAGACTCGTTGTTGCTGCGGAATCCCGAGTTTGTCTTCGAGAAACTTCAGCCGCTTGAGCAAAGTGGGCAGCCGTTCCTTCCCGCCCTCATCGTAGAGACTATGCAGGCGCTCGTATGCTTCGCGTTCGCGCCCCTCGCAGTACGAAAGCTCGTAGGCCGAGAAACGCCGGTCCCATGGCGCCGCTTCCGGCAGCGTTGCCGCCTTTTCGTAATATTCCGCGGCGCGTTCGTGATCCTTGTATTTCTCCTTGTAAAGCCGGGCAAGCGCTTCGTACAGCTCGGGGCGATCGGGATTATTTTTTATTCCGCGTTCGAGGAAATCTTTGCCGAGCGCGAAATATTCACGCTGCGCTTTGACTCGCAGCGTCTGGTGCGGCTGATCGGGATTGTTCATGGCGGCGACGCTGGCGTTCCACGCCATGTGCCATGCTGCTGTGTCCCAAAACAGGAGCACGCGTGGTTGGAGCGTCGTGATTTGTCGAAACAACCACAGCATCCGGCCCCATTGAGTGTCTTCCCAAGCGGCATGTGCCTGGATAAAAAGCGCATCGGCGACAATTGCGCGAAACCCGCTCAGCGCGGCGATGAATCCCAGTTGCCCGAGTTTTTCGCGAAGCGCGAGATTGAATTCGACTCCGCGGAAATGTTCCTGCCGATGAAGGGCGGCAAGATCACGTTCGACCGGCAATTTGAGTAGGCCCATCGCAATCAAGACCCCAAGCGCGATCAGGCCTCGCGTCATAATTCTTTTCCGTAAAACACGAAGACCGCCAGTAACGTGTAGATCACGGTGTAGAAAACGCCGAGCAGCGCGGTCCTGGCGAAAACCGCCATCGAAATGGCAGTGCCAGCGACGATGTCATCCACCAAATTGAAAGCCTGCAAATCTGGAAAGAGTAACGCCACGATCGCGAGAAAAGACCGCGTAATCAATCCGCTTCCATGTTCGTGAAGCCAATACTCGCGGGCCGTGGCCTCCAAGTGCCCGATGAAATAAACGAAGACCATTATTACAACCGTGAAGATACTTGAGGTGGCGAATGTAGAGACAAACAGCGTAAGAGTCGCGAGCAGGCACGCTTTGATGAAGATGATGATAATTCCGGGAACAAGATCGACGTTGAACGCAAAGGCGCGAACAGCGCGCAAGGCATCGGCGAGCTGGTCCGGCGGCGCGCTGGCCATTTGTGTCGCAGTAACCTGCAGCACTGCCTGCTCGCGCATGTACAGCACGGCCAGGAACGCGGCGACCATTACCAGAGTGCTGATTGCCAGCAACAGAAGAACTCCGGCAATTTTACCCACAACGTATTCGAAACGCGGCACCGGCTTGGCGAGAATAGTATAAACCGTGCGGTCTTCGATGTCCCGCGGCAGCATTCGCGCCGTGGCTACGATCGCCAATAGAGAAGTGAACATCGAGATCGCGCCTAACGAGACATCCTTCAAGATCTGGAATTCCTGCTGGAAAGAGAATTGCGCCATGAAAATGGAGCTGCCAATCAACAGCAAACCGAACACCAGCAGCACATAAAAGACTTTCAGGCGCGTCAGCTCGGTCAGCGTGTTGCTGGTGATGGCGAGAATGCGCGAAAAAGAGAAAACCCGGTGACGCTTCGGAATGGTTGAAGCGTTCAATAAGTGAAGCGTTGAATCGGTTTGGCCCTCTGTCATTTTTGTTTTGCTAGTTCGTCACTCGCGAGTCGAGCTCTTGTCGTTCCCTCCGGTCGACTCCAGGAATAGTCTTTCCAGCGTGGTAGTCGATTTTCGCCGCTCGAGCAGTTTGGCGTTTGATCGACCGATGAACGATTCAATCTCCTGCATGAGGTCATCGGAAGCATCGGCGATCACAAGCTCGGTCTGATTCTCGATTGCGATTAATGCCTCCAAACGGCCTTCACGCACCAGCACGCCATCAGCGAGAATCCCGATGCGGTCGCACATTTCCTGCGCTTGCGCGAGCAAATGCGACGAGAGCAGCACGGTGATTCCGCGGCGCTTCAGGTTGATGATCAAATCGCGAATTTCCCGCGATCCGGCCGGATCAACGCCGGCCGTCGGTTCGTCCAGGACCACCAGCCTCGGGTCGTGAATCAGTGCTTGCGCTAGCCCGATGCGTTGGAGCATTCCCTTTGAATACGTGCCCAACCGGCGGTGGCGCGCCTTGTCTAGCCCAACCAGATCAAGC
>WNGM01001991.1_pt1 | contig 16452 bp, 17 predicted proteins | sample 5400571 | NCBI WGS metagenome assembly WNGM01 (sample SAMN13153378, study PRJNA577476) | soil metagenome | isolation source: 100 cm soil or saprolite under Garry oak tree replicate 2 | place: USA:California | collected 2016-06-15 | reverse complement strand
CCGCTATCCAGCATGAGACGACGTACTGCTCCATCGGTCCACTCAGGAGTATAGGCGTTTGCTCGCATATGCAAGCGTACTATACGTGAGACGCTTTCAATGAAGTCGCGATCAAAGTGCAGGCGCTTGAGTATGTCTCGCGCCATGTATGCTCCAATATCCTCATGTCCAAAGAAATGAATCTTATTATCTTCAACACTACGGGTACGAGGTTTGGCGATATCGTGCAGCAAGGCACTCCAGCGGGTCAGCAGCCGTGGCGATGAACGTTCTACCACGCGCAAGACATGGACATAAACATCTTTCGAGGAAACGGTGCGCACCACTTGCTGGCTAACCCCACGCAGCTCCAGTACCTCGGGGATAATATATGCCATCAAGCCCAGCTCTACGAGCAGATCCAGTCCCTTGGCCGGATGGGGAGAGACCAGCAATTTATTCATCTCATCGCGGATACGTTCGCGACTGATCTTCTGTAGTTTCGAAGCCTGGCGTATAATCGAACGCCTTGTCTCTGGCTCGATAGTAAAATCGAGTTGAGCGGCAAAGCGCACGGCACGCAGCAGGCGGAGCGGGTCTTCATCGAAACGCTTATCTGGCTCATTGCCAACGGCCCGCAAAATATGCTCCTCGAGGTCCTGCCGTCCGCCAAAAAGGTCGATGATGTGCCCGTTGAGAGGATCACGTGCCATAGCATTGATGGTAAAATCTCGTCGCAGCAGGTCATCTTCCAGGGTTGTACCAAAGCATACTTCTGGCTTACGTGTGTCCGAGTTATAACGCTCCGTACGAAACGTGGTAATCTCGAGAATATCGCTGCCGTAATGCAGGCGCACGGTACCAAAACGCTCGCCCACCAGGACAACCGCACTGGGATGCGTTGGCGCGACCAGGCGTTTGACTTCATCAGGACGTGCATCGGTTGCCAGGTCCGCGTCGTTGGATTGTTCCCGGTGAAGCAGTACATCGCGTACGGTTCCACCTACCATATAGAGTTGTTTATGCTGTGCGTGAAATGCTTCCGCCAGCGTCATGATGATATCTAGCATGTAAGATATATGTATTCCGCTCCAGGACTTGCGGTTTTGCGGCCTTCCTCTCCCATAATGGGAGTATTGTATCATGTTCGGGCTAAGCGTTAAAGAGGAAGATGGTTCCTGTTCAAAATCGCCAGCTTAATCTCATCGGCAAACATTCGTTCTAATTTTGGGCAAAAACACTTGACTTGAACGTATATTCGAGGTATTATATGGGAAAATCACTAGAACAAACTTTCTTAGAATGGAGGATACTGCCATGGGCGCGGCGGAAGCGCGGAAGCTGCCTCAACAGGATGCATACGACGTTGCAGATGAAGACGACAAGTATGTGTCGCGTGGCCGTAGTAGCGCAATCAGGTATAATCAGCCAATAGAGCGTGATACGCTTGACGACGTAATGTCACCAAAGGGCACGTTGATTCAACGTCGTCGCTCAAGCATGAAGCCCAACACCAGTAATGGTATGGCATCAAAAGCTTTTGCCGCTCCTACGACAGGCTCACCGGTAGGCTCACGGCTGGCACATAAGGGCCTCCCTTTGATGGCGATCCTCTTAGGGATGCTGGTGATGGCACTGCTGGCAGTTGGATTAAGTGCATTTGTCTCCTGGTGGCGGGTACACCAGGATGATATGCAGTATGGTCGCCCTCGTACCTTTCAAATGGACGCAGTGGTCGGGCACGAGGACAGTCCAGCTAATCCGACTCACTTTATCTTTTTGAACCTGAATCGACATGTAGAGATAATTGAATTGCCCGGCGGCGATGCAGCACACGCCCACATCTATCAAGGCCCAGTTTTATTTGGTGATGGACAGGATTTAACTCCCGTCACCGGTGAAATTCGGGATGTCAATGGCGATGGTAAGCCTGACGTAATTGTACACATTCAGGATCAACAGCTTGTGCTGATCAATGATGGCACACAGTTTCGCCCGCAACAACCAGGCGACAACGTGAATACAGGGCCATGATGCATAGGCGAGATCAATGGGAACCTCATACCAAAAAGCCTGAAGGCATAGATCCTTCAGGCTTTCCATTTTTGCTGTTTTCTAATGTTTCTCTATGCGCTTCTCTGGCGGTGTGAGTGAGCATTTTTGTTCGCTCGTGTTCGTTGGTAACCGCTCATAATCGTCGGTTTTGCTGTCAGTTTTGCTGTCAATTTGGTAGGTGAGAAAGATGTTTCGCTGCTCTTCACAAGCAAGGGTGCGGGATGAGTTCGAGCGATATAAGCACCTTGTCGGGTTTCAAATGGCAAGCCATTGATGACGATGCTAAGGGCTGGATGCGAGACTTGTTGTTTGTAGCTGTCTTTCGGATGCCATACCGATTGTTGTGGAACGATGTGCTGCTAAAAAACACCTCACTGAGAGAATAATACAGGTATAGACGCAGTTAGTGTAGTTGCACCTTATTTGTGGTCTTCATTCTTTTTTGTTGATTGCTCGAAATTCGATTTTGCTTCCGCCAAGTAACTGACCTGTTGAATAGAGTTAGGCTGGGCAATTTGATTATTCACCACACCAATTGATAGCGGGATCAGGGGAAACTGATGCGAGTGTCCCTTGCGGTCCATACCACTAATGTAGCCGCGCTGTAGATCTTCTGGATTAAAAAGGACGGTAATTTCTTTTTTATAAGCAGCACTGAGATGCTCGATCAGGAGTTCAGAACGATCAGGCGTCGTTACAATCACAAAGTCATCAGCTTCAACATGCCCAACAAAATCGTCCGGGTTCCCATCCTCGCGTACCAACCGTTGACAGATGCTTCCTACAAGGCGGATAACTTCCTCACCCGTCAGATACCCATAAACATTTTTAAAGTCTTCGAAATGATCAAGGTCGATATAGAGGATACTCCAGGGTTTTGTACTCTTCAACCTCTGCTGGATGGCTAACTGGATTTGTGAACTACCTGGCAAGACGAGCAGTGGTGATAAATTTTGCTGCTTCTCACGGCGAATCTGTTTTCGGATATGTGCCATCAACTCTTCGAGCTGAAAGGGCTTCGTGGTAAAAACATCACCTCCTATTTCAAAATCACGCACTTCCTGATCGGCTTTTGGATCGTATTGTAGTTGTTGTAGTACCATTCGGTCAAGTTTAAAGTAATATTTTCCATGAACTATCAAAGTGAATACTACGCTCAAGGCGAAAACTATGGTTGCTATCCATGAGGCACGCCAGATTGCAGCAAGTATTCCAACTACATCAGCAATGACCCCTCCCCCTAAACTCAAACTTACAATATTACTACGAATATCTGTAATTTTAAGCTCATTCTCCACAAATGAAATGAATATCCATCCAGCCATTAGAGGTATTGCCAGGCAGAAAGCCAACAGTGAAATGAACGCAGGTATGTCGAGTGCGCTAGATGTGATTAAATTTTGCAGGATAATAAAGCTGAAAACAATGAGGCCACTCAAAATTAAACTTAAAATTCGGTTGAAAGAAGCTTCCTGATCTTTCAGAAAAAATCGCATGAGTAATCCCTCACAAAGTAGTTAACTTTCAAAACCTGTACTTATATGTACGCACAAAATCTCAAACTAACAAACATGTTGTAATGCACCCATTGAACTGGATACCATATCGATTGTTTGTAATGATGTGCAGCAAGAAGGCGTTAAACTAAGTCCAGAACTGGCTTTTCTGCTATGCACCATTACACAACATTTGGTAAGGCATCAGGGTGAGAGGATATACTTGTTGTTTTCCTTTTAGGGGAAAGTCATATTGTTCAATTTCTGTTCTCCAGGTTGTTTTTCAAAAGGAATTAGGCATTCTCCAAATGAGTCATCTCCATCATGCTATTTTTGTGCCTCATTGCGCCTTCTTTGCGCGGCCTGTCGAGCCGTTTTTCGCATTGTCTATGTCTACTGACGTCTACCATTATTCATGGTTTTCTCTCGGTTTTGCTGTCAGTTCTGCTGTCAATTTTTATAGCTAACGTGCCTCAAGGTGAGCTTAGATATTGGATACTTGAGAGTGAAATGGCTCTAAAAATTCGTCTTCTGATCATAGAGTTTTAGCTCTCGTTTTAACAATGGTTGATGGGTTTAGTGAGTGACTCCCTTTTACAACGATGTTTGCCGGAAAGTAGGTTTTATTCTAAAGTGGGTTCTAAAAGGTTACGAATCCACTTTATGAATTGTTGAGCATGAGGAGCAGAAGGGTCAAGGTAACGTTTGGTTATGGCTTGCCCTAAAGGTTTACCCGGTTCTTCTTGCCATGCTAGCCAAGTATGAATGTGAGCTTTAATTTTGTGTTCTACTGGAAAACGGCAGTCTTGTTTCATTACTTCTTCTAGAATATTTTTGGCGCTGATCCAAAGAATATCATTAGGAGGTACAAGGAAACTCAAAAAATGTTCCAGCATGCCTGGAATCTGGTTGTCAGGCATTAACCAAATACCAACGGTAGGCTGCTCAATTTCATGAATTATAGTACCACCAAATGTGGGAGTAATAGGAACGTTTTGATAATTAGACTTTACCAGGATGTTCCGCAAAGATTGCCAACGAGTTTCTAAATTGTTATCTGCATCTATAATAATACCTAATCGTCTCCTGCCACTGCCGATAAGTTCTACTTCAAGCGTTTGTAGGATATTATCAATTCCGTTTTTATCTACTATAGTAAGTTGTTCATGTAATGAGTGACTTTTTAGTAGGTGGTAGCAAACATGATAGTCATCACTGCCTTCGACTAGTAGACGATTCTCTGCTATGTTGTTACTGATTAAACTTTCATTCATAACTAGCGTACCTCGATCTGCTCGCGGGTAGCAATTGCTAGTTTGCGTTCATCAAATATTGTCTCGGTAACTATGCCTTTTTTGTTTTCTAGGCGGATGAGGACACCTTCCTCTTTTTCGTCCTCCTGAGCTGCTTTCTGAAAAGCTTCAATACAATCCCAGCTATGAGAGGTGGCGAAAACTTGAACATTTAGACGTCTAGACAACCCAAAAATGAGACGCCACAAGTCTTGTTGTACGGAATAATGAAGACCATTTTCGATTTCATCGATAAGCAATAAGCCATTTTTAGCATTTACTAAGGCTAAAGCAATACCAAGCATCCGTTGCATTCCATCACCTAAGCTACGAATAGGTAAAGGATCTTCCATACCAACTACTTTTACAATTGTGATGCGTTCTCGTGAAGATACTGGGTCTCCAACAACACTTATGTCTTCCACGCCTGGAGCTATAATACGTAAAGCGTTAAGAACCTCGTTTTCACGGTCGGTGAGGGCTATACTGTCCCATAATTCTCCGATTTCTCCTCTATTTAACCCGTTTGCATCTATAAAGTAGCAAGCTATCTCTTCAAGTTCCGATCTGAACGTTTTTGTTGCGCTGGCCGTGTCTATTGCAAAGTTATATTCTCTTTGATTACCCATTTGTACAGCAAAACGAGGCGTAGAAACCTCAATCAAATCGAGGTCGTCAAAGAGAACTTTTTGTAAGACTGGAAATCCTTCCTCACCGATTCGTCTATTAAACCATTGTACATTTAGATGGAGTCTACTATCTGCTGGCTCAATTGGCCCAATGATAATTGGGTCCATAGGTGCCCTAATCTCTTTTCTTCCATAAAACAAGTATCTGGCAGCGGAGAGAGCTTCTTCAAAGCTTGAACCTCGGTTAGTACGAGGTCTCTTATTTTCATCGTGTGTTCCTAAAATTTGTCGTATTACTAAGGGAGAAGCTCTTCGAGCATAAAGCTGTAATGCATCTAACAGACTCGATTTACCTACATTGTTCTTTCCCACAATTAAATTGACTCTACCAAGGTGGTTAATAGTTAAGTGCTGAAATCCTCGAAATCTGTAAATCTCAAGAGAGTCTAAGATTAGATTACCCATAACGAATCCTTTCTTGCTTAAGTAACCTGTTGTTATGATAACAAAGCTGATCTTACTCTAGGCTATTATAGCACTATCGGAAAATAGATATAATAAAGTAAGTGATGAGTTTGGGCATGCTGATGAGGAAGAGAGTCGACCTATTTTTACTCTCAGTAGAGCTTGCCACTGCATATTTAGCAAAACAAAACTGCTTGGAAGATGTCTTCCCAAGCGGCCTAGGTGGTGGAGATGCAGGAGAGTCGAACTTAGCGAGGGGGATTTTTGAACTGCTTCTGATGTGCCTTGTTAGGCTTGACAAATGGATCGTTGCAGTGAAGCAGCGAATTTATGTATGAAAGTACGTATTCTGTCAAGAGGGTTTTGAGGGGTATCGGGACGCTTTTCGCGATGGGAAACACGCTTATCAAGCGCCTTTTTTGTTCGTAGGTGTTCGTTCGTAATCGCTCATGATCGCCGGTTTTGCTGTCAATTTTGCTGTCAATTTTGTGAATAGGTAATAAGCTTCGATGCTCTTTATAAGTAAGTGTATGGGGTGAATATGCGTAACTAAAGTGCGTTATTTTCCTGTGAATGGCTAGCCATTTGTGTAGAGGGGCTCTGTGATTTTATGGCTGTTATTCCCCTCTCAGAGCCGTATTTGCTTTCTCCGCAACCAAACACGTGGAAAAATGGCCAAAGTCGAGTTATTAACGGTGATAGCACAGCTGAATATACTACAGTTGCACTTAAGTGATAGAATGACCGGTAACTAATAAAGGCAGGGAAACAGGAAAGGTTGCGATGCAAGGAGACCAAGAGCAACAGGCAGAAGTCCAACGATGGACAGCAAACTTAGAGGTAATGCACAGCCGCATAGCGAAGCGGTTTGTGCGAGCCGAACCTCGCTTCCGTGTGTTAGCCTATCTCGAAGGATTACTGAGTCCCATTGAACGCAAAAATGGCTGGCAGTTGGCTGAACACGCCGGAAATATTACTCCAGATGGGATACAACGGTTGCTCACGACAGCCCAATGGGATGCCGACCTGGTACGTGATGATCTTCAAACATATGTGATCGAGTCCCTGGGCGATCCACATGCAGTGTTGGTGGTGGATGAAATAAGATTCCTCAAGAAGGGGACGAAATCGGTGGGCGTTGAACGCAAATTTAACAGGATGACCGGACGCTTTGAAAACTGTCAAATCGGAATTTTTCTGGCCTACGCTAGTTCCGCAGGATGGACTTTTTTCGACAGGGAACTCTACTTACCCAAAAGTTGGTCTGAGAATAGTGAACGTTGCCGCCAGGCAGGGATACCAGACACGGTTAAATTTCGGAGGAGGCCGCAATTAGCTATGGCGATGATCGAGCGAGTGAAGGCCTCGGGTGTCTCAGTACCCTGGGTCACTGCTGATGATGTCTTTGGCAAATCACAGCCTTTGCGAATGGTTCTGCAGAGCGAGAACCAATCCTATATCCTGGCTATCCACAGTAGTGACCTAGTCGACATATCGCGCAATAGCCGTAGCCAGTCGATGATAGCTGCTGAGGTGGGATTAGAGATTGAAACATGGTCACGGTTGAATGCAAGAGAAGGAGCGAAAGGGCTTTGGCTCAATAAGTGGGGGCTGGTTCCTCTAGAGGATAGGAGCTTTGGGAACATAAGCATGAAACGCCAGTGGTTGCTAGTTCGGCGTAATATCAGTGACCCGAACGATCTGGGATACTACCTTGTGTTTGGAGATAAGAGCACGTCGCTCGAAGAAATGGTAACCGTTGTCGGAAGTCGCTGGGCGATTAAGGAAACCATTGAAACTGCCAAAGGGGAGGTGGGTCTGGATCAGTATGAAGTCCGTCATTGGAAGAGTTGGTATCGACATATCACACTAGCGATGCTTGCTCATGCCTGCCTCACGGTGTCTCGTGCTCAAGCTGCTCAACACATTAGAGAAAAAGGAGACTCATAAGGCAAGCAAGTGAGGTAGAACGAGCGGGAACCGCCTCTGTTGAGCAAGGGCTGCTTCGCTTCCAGGTGAGGAAGTGTGCCACTTCCTCTGTCAGTTATTAAGGTCAAGTCTTTCCAAGGTTAGGCGGGCACCCCATTGGTTATGAGTTCGAACGTACCACCAAGCAGGAGTTAGGTACTATCAGTACAAACCCCGCGTTAAAGCTCTAATATAATAAATGCGGTTGTAGTAAAAAAAGGATACAGAAGTACAATTGATATTGACAATTGTCAAGAGAGTATGTTAATATCGGTGTAATAACAATAAAAGCATCGCCTTAACCCTGGAACGCTTCATCTTGGCGGACGGACGTTTCAAAGGTTACGAGAGACGATGCCATTACTGTGTTTCGCACGCAAACATGGACTGTTCGTGTGTCGTTAGGATTATGATATCATGACTATTATCCTGTTTCATAACGGATTCTAATCATGCCCAAATTCCTAATATGTATATATCATAAAATACAGGTGTTGTCAATCTGAATTGCAGAACAGAGCTATTTCTCTTTGCATTGCAATTTATCAAGCCTGGAACACGAACGGTCTCTAGCCAAGTTGATTTCAACTTAGGAAGAGGGACGTTATATGACAAGGAAAAAGAAGCCCCTTCACCAACTCAGCACCTTTGACAAACTACTCAATACTTTTAAGCAACTCTCAGAGCCAGTTCAAGTCATATTGATTATTGGTTTCTTGCTGCTAATAGCCTGGATTGTGAGCAACCCTGATGTACTGCGAGGCCTTATCAGAGTCATACAACTTTGGTTGGCAATCAAAGGTAGTTTCAGCTACTTGAAACGTTAAGGTATGTCTTTGAGTACCAATGGATACCATGGCTCTTTAGAGGCCGACTATTGACAGGTTAATGCACTCTCGCAAAAACACCAAGCTAGTAGGGCGCTAGCTAGCCTGGTAGTGCACACTGGCCAGCGGTTGAGAACTATTGGCAGGTCATTGTCGCTTTTGTCTTCGGGGGTAGCCTGTTATTTTTCCTGTTCTTTTTTAGCCTGTTCAAGTTCATCGCGGAATTGTTGTACTTCCTCTCTATCCGTGTATCCCGCCATTTCTAGTTTGATTAAGTGTTCATGGGCTCGGCCAATAGCTTGAGGCGATTGCAGTTCAAGTGACCGATGGAAAAACTCTTGACCTGCTTTGGCACTTTCTTCAATTTCATGAAGCATGAAGTAAGCGCGTGCCCAATCTAGCGGTATCCAAGCATGAAGTCGAGCATTGCGGTCGAGTTTGATTTGATGTGTGATCTCATCCTTCATCTCCAGTGTTTTTCTCGGTTCCCCGATTTCTGGATAGCCATAGCTCAGTTCTGCTAACACACCACTCATCGAGAAAAACACATGGTTGGTGTCGTTGTCCGGGTTGTGTTTCAGGTGGCTCATCAGTGTTTGCGCAGTTTCAATGGCACGCTGAAAACGCAATCCATCGCCGTTGCTTGCGTAGGTGCGGGCAAGATAGGAGTGGACAAGGGCTGCAACTTCTTTGCTTGTCTCGAAGGATGCATCGCGTGCTTTTTCCAGGTGCACTATCGCTTCATGCTTTTGTCCAATGCGTTCTAACTCTACGCCCATGTTCATCAGTGCCAGTGTCAGGAAGTACGGCTCATCTAATTGTTTGGCAATGTTGTACATGTTGGAATAGGCGGCTATGGCTTCGGGATAGTGTTTGCGTTCGACGTGCATGACACCGATAAGGCGCTGCACTTGTGCATATAAGCGTAAAAAGCGTGGTTCGAGGACGCATGTTGGTGGTTGAGAAGTGAGAAAGTTTTGAAACAAGCTGGATAAGTAGTGAGCACTTTCTTCTGCCTCGGATATGGGTGCGATGCGCCGCAAGTACCATGTCTTTTGGATGAGGTGTTCAGCGGTATCGAGTGTTTCTTGGAAAAGATGCTCACCGCGTCCGGGTAAATCTTGCGGGGTAAATGGATTGTATTCTGAGAGTCCAAATTGCCAGAGGGGAATATTGAGGAGCTGACTGAGTTGACGAAGCGTATCTTGGTCAACAATGTTCCTTTTCCCTGTTTCGACAAACTGCACATAGCGGATATTGACTGGATGACCCGGCCAGTATTCAGCGAGGGTTGCTTGTGACATACCTCGTTTTTGACGGTACTCTTTAATGGTTTGGCCGTAGTGGTAATGCTTGTTCATTATTTCTATCCTCTGAGTATGGGTGTATCTGCCTCTTGGAGGCAATCAGCTTTCTTTCTATAATACATTCCCATCATCCTTCAGAGTACGAACTGAAAGGTTCGTAGAAAGTATGTCCTTCATTCCTCAGTTGACGTTCCTCAAAGTTCGGAGAAAACAGGCGTGGAACTCCTTTTTTACGTTCCTAAGAGAACGTTTCATGTTCAGGTAATTTGACCAATAATGAGAGTAGGTCGTTGAAGTGAGAGCACTACGGGACGTTGGTTACGGGTTTCTTACGAGGGCCTTTGGGTCCTGGTTTTGGCCCAGTTTTCCGATCAGTGGCGAGGAACTGTTCTAAGGAGTCGGTGTAGATGAAGCCTTCTCTGCCAAGTCGAAAGCCATCGAGTGTACCTTTTCTGAGCAATTGGGCCATGTAGACCCTGCTCAACCCTGTGCGTTTGGCGGCTTCAGGTGTCGAGATATATTCGCGGTTCAGATCGATATTCTTGGGCATATTTCCTCACTTGCTATCAGCACTAGTGAAATTGTAACACAATTAGCATCGTTTGACTACTAATTTATGGAGTGATATAATTATCGTGGCGATGTTAATATCGTGGCGATGCTAATCGGTAAAGAAAGAAGGAGGTGGTTTTCAAGGAGTCTTTTTGTACAGGATGATTTTGCGAGGAGCGTTTTCTTAGCGAGTTGCTTCGTCAAGGAAATTATTGGCAAGCCATGAGGGGATGCTGGCTAGCGTGAGGGCACACACTAGCCAGCGGTTGAGAACTAGTGGCAAGCCATTAGGGTCAGGCGTTGCTAGGTTCTCGGTGTCATGATATGGCATCGAGCCTAGCGTGTCAAACAACACAAGAAAAGGAGTCAGGCTCGATGTCATTGATGTGTAACCAGGACGACCAGGATGTTTCTTTGCTGGCTTTGGATCAGTATATGCGCTTGGTGAAGTGGACGCCGGAATTAACCCTGGAGGAAGAAGGGCAGTTGCTTGAACGGGTTGAGCGCGGCAAGCAGGAGCAGGTGAAGTCCTGTCCAGATCGCCAGGTGCTCGCCGAGGCAAAGCAGGCGTGTGATCGGCTGGTGGCCGGGTTTCAACCGCTGGTCATTCATATTGCGAATGGATATAAGTATCGGGCCCGTAGCATGGATCTGATGGATCTGATTCAAGAGGGCAATCTGGGATTGCTGCAAGCCATTGACGGGAACGATACAAGCAAAGGGTACTCGTTGGCTGGTCTGGCCGGGCGCTGTATTCGCGATGCCATTTTACAGGCGCTCTACTACCGGGATCGGCAGGTGCGCTTCTCGATGCGTACGGAGCAGGCTTTGGCTCACTTGAGCTATATGCAGAGTCAATTGGCTCACTCACTTGGTCGTGATCCCTCTCCTGAGGAGCTGGCAGAAGCTCTCTCGCTGGATCGAGGGAAAGTGGAGGAGTTGCTTGAATTGAGTGGGCAAGGGCAGGTTGAAAGTCTGCATCTGCTCTTAGATGAAGATGAGCAGGAGGAACGGTCGGACTTTGTGACGCTCTTTGGGGCTTCGGTGGTGGCTGAGGACGCTCGGCAAGTGCAATTGGCTGAGGCGGTGCATCAGGCGGTGGAGGCGGCTTTGTCTAGCAATGAGCGTGAAGTGCTGCGTCTGCGCTATGGATTTGACGGGGCGTGTCATTTGCAGCGGGAAGCAGCGGTTGTGCTTGGCATGATGCCCAACAGCATTCAACGGATCGAACGTCGGGCAAAGGCTCGCTTACGTGAGCAGTTGGCACCGGTGTATACCGCTGCACTTGAGGAGTTGAGTGCCTAATGGCAAGTCATGTGTAGCGATCGTTTTGTCAAGGAGGCGGGATATGGAGATGTCCTCTGAGGATGTGATGATGATGCGTCTGCTCAAGCAGGCGGCGGCTCAGGGGTTGGCTGCGACAGGGGAAGTGCATATCCATCGGGAGGTGTCGGTGATCCGGGCGTGGCTGCGTCACTATGCCGAGTGTGGACGCTATGGGCGTCGCTGTTTTCAGCCTGGGTGGTTGCGCTGTGCGTGTGTTCCGGTGTTGACAGTGACCTATCAAGTCGAGGGGTCTGCTTGCTCTGGCTGAGGTGTCCTGGCTCCTGAGTCGGGGGATAGCATGTATAGCTAGCCATGAGCAAGGTTATTCAGACGGTAGGTGTTGGGGTGTGAGAAGGAGTGGTCAAAGAGGTGCGTGGGTTGATTGTTCTCGTAGAGGCAAGGACGAGTGCAAGCAAGCCTGGTGAGCGTTTGGGTGGTGGGAGACTGCCTCTCACATTCACCAAGGGCGAGCGAGGTCGGCTGGTGTGGGGGAGTGGTGGCCCGCCGGGGGAGGCCTGATCTCTCGCCCTCCTTGCCCCTCTGTTAAGCGTTTCCCTTGACGGTCGTCTCCCTACTCGGTGGGAGCGGGGAGTGGTTGTGGTGTGGGTGGTGAGGACGCGCCGGTTGGGAAGGTGCCCCGCCGGACGCGGCCTCACCCTGGGGCGCGGACCAAGTATATCGCGCCTGTAGAAGTCCATAGGGGAGGTAGCGCCTGCGGTTCTATAGAGGCGGGTGGCTTGGAGATTGGGCTCTTCGGATTCTCTTCTGGTTGTCTGTTTGTTGTAGGTACCATCTGTTTCAAAGAAGGAAAGAGAAGCACATGTATTGGATGGATGCTTTAGAAGCTGCGAAAGAAGGAAGTGTCTTTTGCGGTCTGCTCCCCTCGGTGATGCTTGAGGATCAAAAGAGCGAGGTGCTACTTGTTCTCAATCAACGAGGGACGGCCTGCTATCTGACGACCTTAGACGGTGGCTGGCCTGATGGCTCCAGGCCACATGGAGATAGACCGCTCATTGTCCCGCTCTGCGGAGTGGATGAAACACTACAACATTTTCATTTACCGTCCAGTGGTTGGCGGTAAGCAGAGGTGCTTGTAGCAGGCAAGCAGCAATAACACAATCCGAATATGCCAGATGGTTCGGGAATGAAGGGAGGGTGTGTATGAGTGATGTACGGGTGGTCAATCACGGAATAGATACTTTGGTGGTCAATGTCTATCACACGGATCGCTCTGGGAACAAGACCAAACAGGAGTTGAGTAGCGCGTTGCGAGGGCAGTTGGAGGACTGGAAGCGTTCGGCGCAAGAGGTGGGGGAGGCAGTCACGACTTCCTATCGGTTTCAGGGCTTGACGTTGTTGATGCAACCGAATGGAGCCTTGCATGGGCAATTTCCGTGGATGCTCAAAACACGGGACATCACACTGTATGTCTCGACGGGATCGTGGAATGGCATCGGGGCGGTGCGCTTCACGAGTGAATTTCTCTGGTCATCTCCAGGGGTGCTGCATGCCATTATCCAGGTGCAGGAATTTGTGGATGCTTTTTTCCAAGATGAGATGTACTTGCAGGCCTCGGCTGTCGATTTGTGTGTCGATCTGGCGGGGTGGCAAGGGATAGACAAGTTGGATAAGAAGCACGATTTTGTCTCGCGGTCGTTTCAGCGTCGTGGTCATGCTGAGTCGGAGTGGGTCTCTGCTGGTGACTGCGGTGATTATTCCTATGGGTTGCAAGAAACGGGACTGGATTTCTCCCACGCTGGCCCGCTCTCCCTGACGCTCTATGACAAGTCGCGTGAGCTGAGGAAGTCGGGTAAGCCGTGGTTTGAGGACTTGTGGCGTACGCATGACTGGTCGGAGGAAGATGGGCCTGTGTGGCGGGTGGAACTGAGATATAAGCGTGAGGTGCTCCATGAGTTGTACCAGGAGGTCGCGGGTCAAGAGCGGTTTCACGGGATTGAAGACGTGTATGTGCTCATCGACCAGTTGCCGCTGTTGTGGGCCTATGGGGTTGGCTCAGTGGATGATGCGTCTGATGGCTTGCCAGGCTGGATACGCTGTGTCGTGCCAGGCCAGGACAAGAAGCGGACTCGCTGGCCGACTCATCCGGCGTGGAAGGTCGTCCAGGCAGCGTTTGCTGCTCCTGATGAGCGTCCGGCTCAGTTTGGCAAGGTGGTACGCAAGCGACATCGAGACCAGAACATCGAGCGCATGTTAGAGGCGATTGTCGGCTATGCCTCGTCGCTCGCGGTGTACCTAGGCCAGGAATACGCTGATGAGATGGTGGATCTGTCGATGGTGTTGCATTGGGTCGCCCAAGCGGGCCCGGACTACTTGGAGCGCATTGAGCGGGATTTTGCGGAAGAGGTGCAGCGCAAGCGTGTCCGTTTTGGGATGCGCGAGGAGTAAAGGAGGGGTGTATGGATGAGCAAGAGGTACGTGACGTGTTGTCGGCGGCGGTGGCTGAGGCTCGTGAGCGCTGGTTGATCCAACAGGTGTGGTTTTTGACGCCGTGGGGACAATGGCGTCGTGGTTCGGTGCAGTATATTGGGGAGACGGGAGCGATGCTCGTGCTGGTCTACAAGCATGGTACGCCTGGCATCAAGGTGTGGTCGCATATCGAAAGAATACCTGAGGTCTTGAAGTTGGTGAATGGGTAGCCTGTCGGTGTGGTTTGGCTCTCTATGGCTTGGCTTGCCATTAGCAAGGAAAAGTACCTTGAGCGGAAGCAATAGGAATTTGGAACAGAGGTGCAGCGCAAGCGCATCAAGTTTGGCTTGCAAGCATAGTAAAACAGCGTGTTTCATGGTTGATGTTGGAAAGAGGGGTAAAGCAGATGGAACGACAGTCAAAAGGGAAGCGACAAGGGCGTCAAGTGAGTGGACAACGGATATTAGCTGAGCAGGCGACGAACTTGCTTTCACAACCCTTGTTACTCACTATTCCAGAAGTCGCATTTGCTCTCGGGCTCGGTCGCACAAAAGTGTATGAGCTTATCGCGAATGAGGGATTACCGTTTGTCAAGTTTGGGATGGCAAGGCGGGTGTCTGTGATCTCATTGCGGAAGTGGATTGAGCAGCGTGAAGAGCAGTGCATGTCTGCATGAAGAAAGTGAGGGGATGATATGGCAAAGCAACGTGGACATGGAGAAGGCTCGATTTATCAGCGTAAGGATGGGCGTTGGGCTGCTAGTATCACTTTGGAGGGTCGCAAGCGTAAAACGTTTTATGGTAAGACGCGAAAGGAGGTGCAGGAGAAGTTACGGGTGGCGTTGAATGAGCAGAAGCAGGGTACACTGGCTACAGGTCCCCAACAGACACTGAAGCAGTACCTTGAACATTGGTTAGAGGAGGTACATAAGGATAGGCTTCGTCTTGGCTCTTACAAGGGGTATCGCATGTACCTTGATAATCATATTCTTCCTGCTCTCGGACATGTGCAGATACAGAGGCTCACACCGCAACAGGTACAGGCGTTCTATGCGCGTAAGCTGAAGGAGGGACTTTCTGCTAAGACTATAAGTAATATGCATGGGTTGCTTCATAGGGCTTTGGACAACGCGGTACAGTGGGGTCTTGTTCCAAGAAATGTTTGTGATGCGGTTTCTTTGCCGCGGCGAACACGACATGAGATCCAGCCGTTGACGAAAGATCAAGCACAGCAGTTGTTAGAGTCGGTGCGTGGACACAGTTTGGAGGGGTTGCTTACACTGGCAGTGACAACGGGGATGAGAGCCGGGGAATTGCTCGCTCTTCGCTGGCGAGATATCAGCTTTGATAACCGAAGTGTGCATATTCAGCGTAGTATGAGCTTCATTGCAGGCAGGGGATATGTTGAGTTTGAACCTAAGACGGCAAGGGGAAGGCGGAAGATTAACTTGCCGCCATTTGTTTGTGAGGTGCTCAAGCAGCATCGTGCACGTCAGCTAGAGAGGCGGCTGAAGGTCGGTGCAAGGTGGCAAGATCGAGACTTGGTGTTTTGTAACATTTATGGAGGGTTTCTCGACCCTGCTCATCTCCGTCAGAGATTTCATAAGTTGCTCAAAGATGCTGACCTTCCTGATGTGCGTTTTCATGATTTGAGGCATAGTGCGGCAACCATTCTGCTTGGTATGGGGGTTCATCCTAAAGTCGTGCAAGAAATCCTAGGACATAGTCAGATCAGCATGACGATGGATACGTATTCTCATGTGCTTCCAGGCATTCAAACAGAGGCTATGGATAAGATGGGTGATCTGTTTCAACATGGCGACCAGGGCGGTAGTGAAGAAGAGGACGATGATATGGGGGGTGGTGAATTTTCCAAGTGACCTGCTCTTGAAGCGTTTTTAGATGTATTGCTGTCAAGATAGCTGTCATGGTTAGTTGTATAAGATAACCAACAAGGCCTGAAGGGCCTCTGCTAGCTGGAAGGCCAGCTAGCATAGATCCTTCAGGCTTTCCCCCCTCCACGTAACAATCAGAGCCTTGGAGATAGATGTTGACTGAATGCCAAAAGCAGTCTTCTCCGTATTCGTGCTATTCTGCATATTTATGAGCTCACAGCCCTTACCACGTAAC
>WNGM01013873.1_pt1 | contig 16466 bp, 17 predicted proteins | sample 5400571 | NCBI WGS metagenome assembly WNGM01 (sample SAMN13153378, study PRJNA577476) | soil metagenome | isolation source: 100 cm soil or saprolite under Garry oak tree replicate 2 | place: USA:California | collected 2016-06-15 | reverse complement strand
CGGTAAGTCTCAACGAGCGTAACCGCCCATGTGACTCGGCGGCGGGCGAGCGCGGAGACGGCGCGAAGGGCGAGCCACAGCGAAACGACAAGGAAGATGGCGGCGCCGATGGCAGGGGCATGTTCTCCGGCTATGTCGTACATGACGCCACCGTAGAACTGGCCGATAAGAACGACGTAAGGTCAGCCAGCCAGGGGGAGGCTGACCGTGAAGGTACAACCCGGCCCCCTGTTGTTGCGAACGCTGATCGTGCCGTGGATCTCCTCGACGATCCAGCGGGCGATCGCTAGCCCGAGCCCAGCACCGTGGTTCGCCCGGGCCGGGTCCGCCTGGTAAAAGCGCTGGAAGATCCGCTCCTGATCGTCGGCCGCGATCCCGATGCCATCGTCGGCGACGGTCAGTAGCACGGTCGAATCGTGCTGCCGCAGCCCGACTTCAACCGAGCCACCAGGTTTGGTGAACTTCACGCCATTGTCCACCAGGATCCAGAGCAACTGGATGATGGCGTCGGTATCGCCCAGGATCGTCGCATCCGTGAGCCCGACGTTGTGGAAACGTCGATCATCGTGCGCCGCCTGTGCCTGCCGGCAGACCGAGTCGATCAGCGGCCGCAGCGCGAGGCGGGACAGCTCGAGGTGCTGGCCGGCGTCGGCCTGGGCCAGCGTGAGCAGGCGCTCCACCAGCCGGCTCATCCGCTCGCTCTCACTAGCAATGTCCCGGGCGGCTGCGGTGCGCACCTCTTCCGTCACGGCCGGACCCTGCACGAGCAGGTCCGCATTCCCACGAACGGTGGTCAGTGGCGTCCTCAGCTCGTGCGAGGCGTCCGCGACGAAGCGGCGCTGGGCCTCGAGCGCCACCATCAACTGCTGGTTGGCCGCCTCAACCTGGTCCAGCATCCCGTTGAAGCGCTCGCTAAGGAGGCCGATCTCGTCCCTCCGCTTCGCCGGAGGGAGCCGTCGCTTGAAGTCGCGCGTTCGGGCGATCGAATCCGCGGTCTCCACCACGGACTTGAGCGGCCGGAGCGCGCGCCCTGTGATCAGCCAGCTGGCGAGGAAGGCCGCGAGAAGCGTCGGAATCGACGAAACGATGAAGAAGCCACGGAGGCCCTTGAGGTTATCGCTCTGGATGCTGGTCGGCTGGCCGGCCACGACGAAACCGCGCAGGCCCAGGTCGAGTCGGGTCCATGGCGTCGCATAGAGGCGCAGTTGGGGGGAACCGGGTGCATCGACCGTCGCCAGCGCGCCGCGGTGTGCAGCGGCATCGAGGAGCGTCATGGGCACGGCCGGAGCCGCGCTCGCGATGCGACCGGTGCTCGACAGCACGACACCCGACGAGGTGAGCAGTTCTGTGAACGGGTCGGTGCGGCGCCGCAGGTCTTCGGCACCGCTAAGCGACGGCGTCGCCGTGCCGTTGAGCTCGCCGGCGGGAGCCGTGCTCACCGAGATCAGCGCGTCGGCGGCGCGCTGTGTCAGGGCCTCGTCCTGCGCACTCGCCTGGCTGTTCGCGGCCAGTTCGTAGACGAGCCAGCCGAAGGCGAGCAGCGTCAGCGCGACCAGGGCAGCGCCGAAGAACGTTAGCCGCAGCCGGAACGACACGTCAGGCCTCGCGCAAGCTGTAACCGAAGCCTCGAAGCGTCTGGATCAGGCGTGGCCCGCCGTCACCTTCCAGTTTGTCCCGCAGATAGCCGACGTAGACGGCGACGACATTGTCGTCGGTATCCTCGCCGGCCCAGAGCGCGGCCAGCAGCTGATCACGGGTCAGCACCTGGCGAGGATGCCTCAGAAAGTATTCGAGCAACGCGAACTCCCGCGCGGTCAGCGCAATCACCCGTCCACCGCGACGGACCTCGCCGGTCGCGATTTCCATAGTGAGGTCGGCGAACTGCAAGATGCTCGCATGGGGCGACGTGCGGCGCAGCAAGGCGCGGACCCGGGCGAGGAGCTCGGCGTAGGCGAACGGTTTCACCAGATAGTCATCGGCGCCGCTGTCGAGCCCCTTGACGCGGTCCGCCGTTCCGCTGCGGGCGGTGAGCATCAGGATCGGCAGGTCGCCATCCGCGCGCAACCGCCGGCACACCTCGAGCCCGTCGATGCCGGGCATCATGAGATCGAGGACGACGAGATCGGGCCTTTTTGCCCGAGCCTGTTCCAGTGCCTGCCCGCCGCCCAGGGCAACGTCGACCTCGTAGCCCTCCGGACGGAGGACGCGCTGGACGGTCGTGGCAACCATCGGGTCGTCGTCGACCACGAGGATCCGCCGGGCGCCCGCGCTCACGACCATATATCGTGCTCGCTCTCCATAAGGATGCCGTAAGGTCTCGCGAACCTAGTTGACATCGGTTAGTCTTCTTGGTATAGTCGATATCGACTAAACGATGAAGGCTAACCCCGAGCTTCCACGAACCCCCCTAGCGCTGGCCGTCATGAACCTCCTCATGGAGCGCCCGATGCACCCCTACGAGATGAAATTGACGATGAAGGAGAGGGGCCACGACCAGGTGATCCGGCTCAAGGGTGGGTCGATTTACGACACCGTCGAGCGTCTAGAAGCGGGTGGTTTCATCAAATCGCAGGAGACGAGCCGCGAGGGGCGCCGGCCGGAGCGGACGGTCTACGCCATCACCGAAGCGGGTCGCGACGAGATCACCGGTTGGCTGGCGGAGCTGCTGACCCAGCCGGTCAACGAGTATCCGCAGTTCGGTGCCCAGATCGCTGGTGCGGAGAAGCAGCTCAAGAACTTTCTGGGGATGGGCCTGCCTCGCCTCTTCCTGGTCGAAGGCGAATATGCCGTGGCGATGCAGCGAGCGGAGCTCGAGTGGGTTCGCAGCATCGTCGATGACATTCAGAGTGGCAAGTTGTGGATCACCAAGGAGCAGATGAAGGCCGTCGGCGATGCCTTCGAGAGCGGGAAAGAAGGAGGTGACATCGGATGAAAAACAACGACCTCCGGCGAAGTGTTCAGCGCACTCCGTCAGAGGTCGTGTTCCTCGAGTCGGTTCCATCAGGGAACCTGGCGCTCAAGGGCGCGCAACCCCGAGTATAGCCAGGCTCCCGAGGCGTAATCAAGAAGGAGGAGCTTGAGCCATGTGCAGCTCGCGGAGGAATTGGCTGATGGCTTCTCGGTCTACCTGCCCGACCGCCGTGGCCGCGGCTTGAGCGGACCGTATCGCGACCACCACAGCATCAAGCAAGATGTCGAAGACCTCAACGCTGTCCTCGCCAAAACGGGCGCCCACTACGTCGCAGGTGTCAGCTCAGGAGCCATCATCTGCTTGCAGGCGGCGCTCACCCTCGGCGCGATTCACAGAGCCGCCATCTTCGAACCGCCACTGCTGGTCGACGGGCCGTCGGCAGCGGCCTGGTTACCACGCTTCGACCGGGAGATCGCCCAGGGGAGGGTCGCGTCGGCGCTGATCACCGGGATGAAGGGCGCGCAGATGGGGCCACCGATGCTCAATCTCATGCCCCGCTGGCTGCTGGAACGGCTCACGACGATGATGCTGGCAAGCGAGGATAAGAAGGCCGGCCGCGACGATGTCACGATGCGAATGCTCGCGCCGACGCTGCACTACGACTTTCAGCTCGTTATCGAGATGGAGGGGGCACTGGAGAGCTTCAGAACGCTCTCCGCCGAGGTGTTGTTGCTGGGCGGAAGCAAGAGCCCGGCGTATTTGAGAGCAGCTCTTGACGCCCTCGAGCCGGTCCTACCGCACGTGAAGCGTGTCGAGTTTCCCGGACTCGGGCACGAGGCCTCAGGTAATACCGATCGGCGTGGACAGCCGGCACGCGTGGCCGAGGAGCTGCGCCGGTTCTTTATCGAAACGGAAAGTCATTGATCGGAGAAGGAACCCATGATTGAAAATCGTCGACCCTCTGCGCCGTGGCTGGCGCTGGCGGTGCTCGCCCTGGGTCTGTTCATGACCCTGCTCGACCTGACCATTGTCAACGTGGCCATTCCGAGCATCGTTGACGACCTTCGCGCGTCGCTCGATCAGATCCTCTGGGTGCTGAACGGCTACAGCCTGATGTACGCCGTGCTGCTGATCACCTCGGGGCGGCTCGGTGACATCTTCGGACCGCGCAACATGTTTGGTGCCGGGATCGTGGTGTTCACCATTGCCTCAGCCTTCAGCGGGCTGGCCCAGGATCCCACCCAACTCATCCTCGCACGCGGCGCCCAGGGCTTCGGCGCGGCGATCCTCGCGCCCCAGGGCTTGCCCATCATGACCACCCTCTTTCCCGCCGAGCGGCGCGGTGGCGTGTTCGCCATCTACGGCGCGCTCTCCGGTCTGGCCGTCCTGCTCGGTCCGGTGCTGGGCGGCTTCATCGTCACGCACTTCGGCTGGCGGTGGATCTTCTACGTGAATCTGCCGATCGGCCTCGTCACGCTCGTCCTCGCGTTCCTATTCGTTCCCGACCTCCGCCCGGGGCGGCGTCATCGCCTCGACTGGCTCGGCGTCGCGCTCGCGACCGTCGGCTTGCTTGGCGTCGTATTCGGGCTGATCGAGGGGCAGCGGTACGAATGGGGAACCGTGCGCTGGGGCGTTACGATCCCCGAGATCATCGGCGCCGGCCTGCTGGTGCTCGCCATCTTTCTCGTGGTGCAGTGGCGGCGCCAGGACCATGAGCCGTTGCTTCCCTTCGCGGTCTTCAAGGATCGGAATTACACCTTGATGACGCTCGTGTTGCTCGCCATGGGATTCGCTATCGTCGGCGTCTTCTTGCCGCTGACGCTGTACTACCAGTCCGTGCTCGGGCTGAGCGCATTCGACGCCGGCTTGGCGATCGCCCCGCAGCCGCTGGCGATGATGCTGCTGTCGGGCGTGGCCGCAACGCTGGCCGCTCGCTACGCGAAATACATCCTGATCGCCGGCCTCACCCTCTTCGCGTTGGGAATGGCGTACATCGCCTGGACGGCGCAGGTCACGTCCAACCGCTGGAGCTTCGTCCCCGGGCTCGTGATCGCCGGCGCGGGCATGGCGGGTATCTGGACGCCGGTCTACAGCCTGGCGACACGCGACCTCCAACCGCGACTGGCCGGTGTTGCCTCTGGCGTCGTCAGCACGCTCCAGGAGCTGGGTGCCGTGCTGGGAAGCGCCGCCATCGGCGCCCTCTTGCAGAACCAGTTGGCGACGGACCTGCACAACCGAGCCGTCAGCTTCCGTCAGCTTTGCGACCCAGTTGCCCGCCCAGGCGCAGGCGCCCTTCGTCGATGGCTTCAGCAGGGCGGCGAAAGGTGGCCTCGAGGTCGGTCGCGGACAGAGCGGCACGAGCCTGGCCTTGCCAGCGGGCATCCCGGCCCAGCTCGCGCAGCACATCCAGCAGGTGGCCCACGCGGTCTTCACCCAGGCGTTCGTCGACGCCATGCGGCCGACCATGGCACTCGCGATCGCGGTGATTCTCCTGGCGGCGATAGGCGCGCTGTGGACGCGCAACCAGCCGTCCAGGATCCAGAGCCGGGCGGAGCGTGACGCGCAGCAGGCGTCGGTCGCATGAGCGACCTGGCGCCTTACCGGCTCGTCTTCCCGCGCGGCGTCGCCAACTTGACGGTGCGGGTCGATCCCTCGATGACGGGGACGTACCAGGGCGAGTTCTATGGCCCGAAGCCGCGGGTGACGGAGGCCGGTAGCGTCGTCTCGATCGACTATTCGCAGTTCAATCCCTTCAAGTGGGGCCGGACGTCAGCGGACGTCCGGCTCAGCCCCACGGCGAGCTGGGCGATCGAGATCCGGGGCGGGGTCTCCCATTGGGACAGCGATCTGCGCACCCTCGAGCTGACGGCGATCGAGGTGCGGGGTGGCGTCAATAAGGTCGAGTTGCGGCTGCCTCGCCCCAGGGGCAGCTCGATTGTCCGTGTCTCGGGTGGGGCGAGTCACCTGACACTGCGCCGGCCTGCCGGGGTTCCGGCGCGCCTCGAGATCGGTGGCGGCGCCAGCAAACTCGAGCTCGACGCGCAGTACCTGGGGGCCGTGGGCGGTCCCGTCCGGCTGGAGACACCGGATTACTCCAACGCCACCGACCGCTACGAGGTCGAGATTGGTGGCGGTGCGAGCCAGATCAGGGTCATACGTGACTGACTCATCACACACCGGGGCTTGCCCTGTTTCCTGAGCTATGTAATAATGTGCTACGTAAATATGAGTCAACTCACTTCCAACCCAGAACTCGACGCCGCCGAGCTTCAGACCGACGCGCAGGGCTTCCTGTTCGATCCGCGGGTCCGCGAGGTACTGAAGCGGCAGGGCCGAAAGGTCGAGCCCGGAACGGAGGCGCTGGCCGCCGTCCGCATCCTGGGAAAGAAGCTCCACGCCGGCATGGAGCGGTGGGCGGATCGGTTCGGCCTCAGCGAGGGCCGCTTCCAGATCCTCGTGCGCCTTCACCATCAGCCAAGCGGGCGGTTCACCATGGGTGAGCTCGCGGAGATGCTGGATATCACCCCGAGAACGGTGACCGGCCTCGTCGACAACCTGGAGCGCGACGGCTTGGTCAGGCGCGTCGCCGATCCCGCGGACCGGCGCTCCGTCCACGCGGAGATCACGGACGAGGGCCGTGACCGCGTGAATGCGCTCTGGCGTGAGGCCGCAGGGGTCCAGGCGACCTTGACCCACGGGCTCAAGGACTCCGAGTTGATTCAACTTCGTCATCTGTGCCTGCGTCTCATCCAGGCGCTGGGCGTTGAAGAGGGAAAAACCCATGCCACAAGGTGAACTGACGACCCGCATCAAAGTCCTCGCGACCGCCGGCGTGATGCTCGCGCTGCTGCTCGCGGCGCTCGACCAGACCATCGTCGGCACGGCGCTGCCGCGCATCGTCGCCGAGCTCAACGGTCTCGATCGTTATTCCTGGTTGATCACCGGCTACCTCGTCGCCTCGACGGTTGTGGTGCCGATCGCCGGCAAGCTCGGCGACCTGTTCGGCCGCAAGCCGTTCATCATCGCCGGGATGATCGGCTTCGTCGCCGCCTCGGCACTGTGCGGCCTGTCCCAGGACATGAATCAGCTGATCGTCTTGCGCATCGTGCAGGGTCTCTTCGGCGGCACGCTCTTCGCCTCGGCGTTCACGGTCCTGGGCGACATCTACACGCCGGCGGAGCGGGCGCGCATCCAGGGCCTGTTCGGTGCCGTCTTCGGCCTCTCCTCGATCGTCGGCCCCGTGGTCGGCGGCTTCCTGACCGACAACCTCGGCTGGCGCTGGGTCTTCTACGTCAACCTGCCGGTCGGCTTGCTGGGCGTCCTCGTGGTGGCCGCCTTCCTGCCCTTCGTGCGGACCCGCGCTTCCTGGCGCGACATCGACTTCGTCGGGTCGGCGACGCTCGCCGCCGGCCTGATCCCGATGCTGATCGCGTTGTCTGTGGCCAAAGACCAGGGATGGACCTCCTTCGAGGTGCTCGGGTTGCTTGCCTTCGGCGCCGCGATGCTGATCGCCTTCTTCATGATCGAGCAACGCGTCAAGGAACCGATCGTGCCCTTTACGCTGTTCAAGAACCGCGCCTTTGCCGTCTCCGTGTTGGTCGGCTTCTTTGCCGCCCTCGGCATGTTCGGGATGATCATCTTCGTCCCCCTCGAGACCCAGGGCGTTCTTGGTGTGAGCGTCACCAACTCCGGCCTGCTGCTCACTCCGATGATGCTCGGCCTGATCGTATCCAGCATCCTCACCGGCCAACTGATCCCACGCATCAAGCACTACCACTACCTCGGCAGCATCGGTCTCGCGCTGGTGATGATGGGCCTCTACCTGATGGCGCAGACAACCGCCGCGACAACGCAGACCGCGATCACGATCGACATCGTCCTCGTCGGGCTCGGGCTCGGCGTGACCATGCCGCTCTACATCAACGCCGTGCAGAGCGCCCTGCCGCAGCGGTACCTCGGCGTCGGCACCAGCCAGATCCAGTTCTGGCGCAACGTCGGCGGCACCGTGAGCTCCGCCGTGCTGGGGAGCATCCTGGCCCAGCGGCTTCCCGGCGCGATCAGCGCCCAGATCGCGAAGGTCAACCTGCCACCGGCATTCAAGAACGTCATGGGAAGCTCAGCCAGCAATCCCAATGCCCTACTGGATCCGGCGCGGATCGCGGCGGCCAAGGCCAAGCTTCCGGCACAGCTGGCGCCCCTGTTCGACCAGGCGATGCACGCCGTCCGCCAGGCGCTCGCCCTCACCCTGCACGACGTGTTCCTGATCTCGGTCATCCTCACGGCGGGGGCGCTGGTCATCTCGCTGTTCATGCCCGATGTCCCGCTGCGTTCGCGCAAGCCGGAGCAACAGGCCGCCAGCAGCGAAGAACTCCCCACGGCGGCGGTGGGATAGCATCGCCATCTGGAGTCTTCGCCGCCCCGCCTGAGCTCGCTTTCACCCCGGACGGTCGCGACGGTGCGAGAATGCAACCAGGTCGCTGCGGCGACAGGAGGGCATGGGATGGCACGCACACACGCGATGCACCGCCGCGCGGTGGTGGCGTTCGGCGGATCGATCATCGTCGCGGCACTGTTCGCCTGGCTGCCGCTGCAGGCCGTGGCCGCCGATCTTCGACAAGGCTCCGACGTCACGGTCCCACCCGGTGAGACGGTCAACGATGACATCTACGCGGGCGCCGGTACGGTCAGCATCAGTGGGACGGTCAACGGCAGCGTCATCGCCGGTGGCGGCACGATCACGGTGTCCGGCACCATCACCCGCGATCTGATCCTCGGCGGCGGCACCATCAACGTCACCGGCCACGTGGGCGGCAGCATCATCGCCGCCGGTGGCAACATCACCGTGAACGGACCGATCGCGCACGACCTCGTCGTGACCGCTGGCACGATCGACGTTGGATCCGGCGCCACCATCGGCCGCGACCTGGTGGTGGCTGGAGGCACCGCGACGGTCTCCGCCCCGATCGCCCGACGGGTCCAGATGTCATCGGGCAGTCTGACGCTACGGAATCGCGTTGGGGGCGACGTGCGCGGCCGGGTCGACCATCTCAAGCTCGATGGCGCGCAGGTCGGCGGCAACCTGGACTACACGAGCAACAATTCGGTCCAGCGCGTTAATGGCGCGCGTGTTGCCGGCACGACCACGCGGCATACGCCCACCGACCGGGGCGGCGACGCCGGCAACAGCTTTCTAGGGTGGCTGCGAGCGTTGATCGGGATCTTCGCCCTCGGCCTGCTCTTGATCTTCCTCTTTCCCGGCTTGAGCACCCGCGCGATCGACATCGAGCGGGCGCAACCGTGGGCGAGCGCCGGCATTGGTGCCGCGATCCTCGTGATCACCCCGATCGTCGCGCTGATCGTGTTCATCGTTGGGATCTTTATCGGCGGCTGGTGGCTCGGGCTCTTGCTCATCCCGCTCTGGATCCTGGCGCTGGCCATTGGCTACGCCATTTCCGGGTTCCTGCTGGGGCGGCTGATCTTCGCCCGGCTGGGCTGGGGCCGGTACCACGATGCCTTCGCGCTGCTGGGCGGGCTCTTCGTGCTGACCATCGTGGGGCTCATCCCGGTCATCGGATGGCTCATCGGCCTGGTGGCGGTGGTCCTCGGTGCCGGCGCGCTGGCGCTGGTGGCGACCTGGATGCGGCCGGCGGCGGCTAGATCGAGGGTGTAGCCGAAGGGGAGGTCGTCGCTCGTGCCGTGATCACCAGGCGAACGAGCCCGGTGCTGACGACGGCGAGGGCGGGAAGCGGTAGGAGCAGGCCCATCCAGGCATGCGCGGCGATCACGCGGCCGACCGCGTCGCCCACCGTGACGCCCAGCGCGAGCAGCCCGCCTGCCCACACCGCGGCGGAAATCGCGGTGCTCAACCAGAAGGTGCGGTAGCCCACGCCCAGGGTGCCGCAGGCCAGCGCCATGCCCCAGCGCAACCCCGGGACATAGCGCGAGAGCCCGATCGCGAGGGGACCCCAGCGCGCAAACCAACGCTGCGCCCGGGCAACCCCGGATGGCGTCAGGTGCAGCGCCCTTCCGAGGCGCCCACCAACCAGCGCCGGTCCAAAGCGGCGCGATGCCGCGTACAGGTTCGTCGATCCGAGCACGATCAGCAGCGTGAGTCCGAACCAGGTCGCGCAGAGGGCCAGGGGACTCACCGTCACGCGCTGGCCGAGATACCCGATGCCGACCTCGGAGGGCACGGGCATGGGGATGCCCGTCTCCTCGAGATAGACCCCGGCAACGGCAAGCTCCACGCCGATCGTCTGCTGGATGCCGGCCTCGAGCGCTATTACCCGGGTCGCAAGGCCGGGATGGGTCACCACGACGACGATGCCGGCGGCGAGCAGGCCAACGACGGTGGTGACGAGGATGCGGCGGGCGATCACGCTGCTAGGACGATTGGCAGAGACGTTTACGACACCACCACGGTAACGCGCTACAGCGATCCCCGCATGCCATTCTGGCTGGAGGAAATGTGAGTGGCCCGCTGCCTACTCGAACCGGTCGCCGGTCGCTACGTTCCGGGTGGTCGAGGGAGGACGCCCAGCAGTGGTCGAGGGAGGACGCCCAGCAGCTCGAATCCGTAGTCGAGCACTTTCGGCATCTGCGCGTAGGCGGTGCCGTTCGGAGCGCCCAGCAGCACGCCCAGCAGGCGGTGGCCACCGCGACTCGAGGTGGTGATCAAACACCCCAGCGCCAGCTCGGTCCATCCGGTTTTCAAGCCATACGTACCGGGATAGGTATGCAGCAACTTGTCGAGGTTGACCAGCGCGTAGGCCTTGTGCGTCGCCGTTGCCGCGATCGCGATCGCGGGTGTCGCGGCGATGCCGACCAGGCCGGGGTAATGCGACTCCAGGTAGATGGTGGCGATGGCCAGGTCATCGGCTGAGGAGTAATGGCCGGAGGCGTCCAAGCCGGTTGGGTTGAGGAAGTGCGTCGTGCGGAGCCCAAGGCGCGCGGATTTGGCGTTCATGTCGGCGATGAACGTCGCGCGTGAAGTGGCGGCCGAGGCGAGCGTTTCCGCCGCGTCATTTCCCGAGTTGAGGAACACGCCGTATAAGAGCTCGCGCACCGTGACTCGCTCCCCGGGGGTCAGTCCCATGAAGGTGGAGTCTGCGGGCAGCTGACGGATGGCGTCCGGCACCGTGACCAGCGTGTTCATCCCCATCAGGTCCACCGCGACCATGGCGGTGAAAATCTTGGTCAGGCTGGCCGGTGCCCACGCGGCCCGGCCGTTCGATTGCCATAGAAAACGCCCGGTGTCGAGGTTGACGAGGGCGACCTCCTGCGCATCGATCGCCGGCGTCGGGATCGGGCGCAGCGTCGGACGCGGCCGAGCAACCGCGGCGGGCAGCGGGGGAATCGGCGACGGCCCCGGTGACGGCGTGGCTTGCGGGATGCGCGGCGGCCTGGGATCGCCCTGGTCGGCCGGCATCGAGGCGGCCAGCAGTGTGGGCGTATCGACCGTTCTGGATGGCTGGGGCGGTGCCGCCGACCCCAACGTGCTGCTCAATGCCGCGATCACCATCACGATGGCAGGCAGCCGTAGTGCAGACCGTCCCATGCAGGTCAGGCAGCCTATCGCAGACTGCGCGAGAAAACAAGAGGACGCGCCCTACAATGTTGCTCGCGCCGGGATGACGGAATCGGTAGACGTTGGCGACTTAAAATCGCCTGCCCGTAAGGGCGTCAGGGTTCGAGTCCCTGTCCCGGCACACCGGCTAATCTGATGGTCGGATGATCGAGATCATCGAGTTCGTCGCCGGGGGGGTCATCGTCTTTTTCGTGCTCAACGACGTGTTCGAGTCCGTGGTCGTACCGCGCCCATCGCCATGGAGAAGATTTCGCCTGACCCGGCTCGTGATCCGAGGCAGCTGGCGGGCCTGGCGAGCGCTGGGGTTGAGAGCGGCTCCCGATAAACGCGAGCGCATGCTCGGCACGTTTGCGCCACGCGTCCTTATCGGGCTGCTTCTCGTCTGGATTGCGGGCTTGATCCTCGGCTTCGGCCTGATGCTGTACGCGCTCCGCACGCAGACCCGTCCCCCGCTGGAAAGCCTGCCGATGGCGATGTACTACGCCGGGACCTCGCTACTGACGATCGGCTACGGCGACATCGTGGCGCACTCGTGGTTGGCGCGGCTGGTCTCGATCATGGCCGCCGTCGCCGGGCTTGGATTGATCGCGCTCGCCATCAGCTTTATTTTTTCTCTGTACGCCTCCTTCCAGCGACGAGAGGTCCTGGTCGTCACGCTCGATGCGCGGGGCGGTGCGCCGCCCTCGGGTGTCAGCATGCTGGAAGCCGCGTCGAAGCTCGGTCTGAAGGACGACATGGGCCGCATTTTCGTGGAGTGGGAGAAATGGGCGGCCGAAGTGCTCGACAGCCACATGGCCTATCCACTGCTCGCCTATTTTCGCTCCAGCCACGACAACGAGTCCTGGATCAGCGCGCTAGGAGCGGTGCTGGATGCGGCGACCCTGGTGCTGACCACCGTCATCGATATCCCGCGCGGCCCGGCGCAGATCATGTACGCGATTGGCCGTCATACGGTCGAAGATCTGGCCCGTTACTTTCAAATCCAACAAGACCACGAGCCCGGGGTGGAGCGATACGAGTTCGATGAGGCACGCCAGCGCCTGGCCGCGGTCGGCTATACCCTGAAGGCGTCCGACGACTCGTGGACGGCGTTCGCCCGGCTGCGTTCGGAGTACGCGGGGCCGCTGAATGATATGGCGAAATGGTTTGCCGCGCCGCCGACGCAATGGATCGGCGACCGGTCCTACCGGCGGTTCACCCAGGACCGTCACCGGGACGTCTCGGCGGGCGCCGCGTAGACGGGATCGCCGCTCAGGCCTCAGGCGGCGAAGGCGTGGGGTGGCTTTCCGTGCAGGCGCAGGTAAAACGCGCTCGCCAGCGCATAAGGCAGCAGCAGCCGGACCTCGAAATCCGGCGGCCGGCGCGCGATCCCGGCGAAGAGCTCCGGCAGCTGCCGGCGTTCCATTTCGTCCGTGATGTGCTGGATCGAAAAGGCATCCGAGGCCCGGATCCGCGCGGTGGCGCCATCCCAGGCGGTGCCGCCGTCCTCCAGTTGACGCCACTCCGCGAGCAGGACGCCTTGCACGGCGCTCAGGGCCAGCGCCTGCATCAGGCGCGGCTGGCCTTCGGGGTTGACCTCGACGCCGCGTGAGCGCGCCAGCGCCATCGTCTTGTGGACCGCCGCCTCGACCACGGGCCAGCTTTCCGCATCGGCGGCGGCGTGGCTAAGGAGGTCCGGCGCCTCGATGATGCGCCGGGTCCGGCCGAGGGCAAAGCCGTCGAGCTGGCTGCGGACGGTGGCGCTCAGCTCCAGGTGGGCGAGAGGGGGCGTTCGCGACGCGAAAAGCTCGACCACGGGCTCGGCGAAGCCGATCACGGGGTCGTCAGCCGGTGCCGGCAGCTCCTGGTGGTGGACTTTGGGGCGCCACACCGGCCCGCGGGGCCCCTTGCGTGCGCTCGAAAAGCGGCCGGCCTGGTGCCGGCCGACCAGCACGGCCGCGGTGACGCCAACGGCCATGACCAGGATCGTGACCGGCACCCCGTAGCGCAGCAGCGCGATCACGGTGAGCACCAGCGTCACGGCGAGGACGATGGCGCGGCGAGGCAGCCGGGACATGCTTCCGAATACAACGCGCCGGAGCCCGAACCCGTGCAGCCGGAGGGCTTAGTTGAGGTTCCGGAAGAGTGTCGCGATGCCCTGGCCCCCGCCGATGCACATCGTCACGATGCCCCACTCGGCCTTCCGACGCTTGAGTTCGTAGGCCAGCTTGACGGTCAGGATGGCACCGGTGGCGCCGACCGGATGGCCGAGCGCGATGGCGCCGCCGTTCGGGTTGACCTTCTCCGGGTCAATTTCCAGCTCCCGGATCACCGCCACCGCCTGTGCCGCGAAGGCCTCGTTCAACTCCATGAGATCGATGTCGTTGATCGTCATCCCGACCTTCTTGAGCAAGTTCTGCACCGCGAAGATGGGGGCCACACCCATGATCTCCGGGGCGATGCCCGCGACGGCGTCGGCGACCCATTCGAGCTGTGGCGTCACGCCCAACTCGCCGGCCTTTCCCCGGCTCATGACGACGATGGCCGCGCCGGCGTCGTTGATGCCCGATGAGTTACCGGCGGTCACGCTCCCACCCTCGCGAAAGGCCGGCTTGAGGCGCCCGAGGGATTCCATCGTCGTGCCGGGCCGCGGATGCTCATCGACCGTGGCGATCACAGGCTCGCCTTTTTTCTGCGGAATCGCGACCGGCACGATCTGGTCGTCGAACCGACCCTCGGCGATGGCCGCGGCCGCCCGACGCTGGCTTTCGGCGGCGAATTTATCCTGGGCCTCGCGCGAGACGCCGTAGCGATCGGCGACTTTCTCGGCTGTCGAGCCCATCTGGTAGCGACCGAAGGGGTCGGTCACCAGCGACATCGTGCCGTCGATGAGGGTCGCTTCGCCAAGGCGCCACCCCACCTGCGAACGCGGCAGCAGGTACGGCTGGATCGACATGTTCTCGTTGCCGCCCGCCACGACGACCTGGGCCTCACCGGTGCGCAGCTCCTGGACGGCGCTGTTGATCGCCTGCAGCCCCGAGCCGCAAAGACGATTCACGTTGAAAGCCGTCGTCTTCTCCGGCAGACCGGCCTTCAGCGTGGCAAGCCGGGCGTTGAAGGCATCCTCGCCTACCTGACCGACGCAGCCCAGGATGACTTCGTCGACGACCTCCGGCGCGATGCCCGCGCGCTGAACGGCAGCGCGGATCGCGTTCGCGCCCAGATCCGACGAAGGCGTGTCCTTGAAGGCACCCGCAAATTTGCCGATGGCGGTGCGCACGCCCCCCGCGACGACGATCCCCTCTCCGTTGCGCGTCACGAGATGATTCTAGTTAGCCGCGGGACCGGCCGTACTGCTGCCACTGCCCATCCGCGTGATCCGCTGGGCCTTGGAAATGCCGCGCTCGACCTGGGGCCGGGCTGAGTCCACGACACCCTGGGCCTGGTCCAACACCGGCTGCATCTGGCCGCGCACCTGATCGAGGCGCTCCGAAAGCTCCTCGCGCATCTGCCGTCCCGGCTTGGGCGCGTAGAGCAACGCCACCGCCCCGCCAATGATCGCTCCATGCACGACGCCTCGCAAATACCCCATCGTTTCCTCCTTGATGGCGGGCACGCGCCCGCGGCTGACCCGGGTGTCCATCTTATCATTCCCAACTGGTTTCGTTATAGCGTCGATATCAGGATCGAACCGCGCAAGGGTCAGGCGGTCCAGGGTTCAAGGCGGACCGCTGCCGGCGCCGGCGCGGGCCGAATGCGGCGCACCGCGAGCACGCTCGCGCGCACCGCCAGGTCGATCGCGGCGCGTAAGAGTACCGCCGTGACGCAGCAGAAGCTGTAGAGAAAGACCTCCGGGATGCGCTCGAGCAGGAAGGGCACGCCGATGGCGAGTCCGCCGATCAGGATCGCGGCCGTGCACAGAGCTGCGCCCAACTCGACGGATCGTGCCGTCACCCAGGCATTGACAGTCATCGCGGCAATAAATGATATAACGCAGATGTAAGTAAAAGTCAATTGCTAGTCGGGCAGCTGCTGCCCGGCGCCCCGCGCCCGGGCGAGTTCGAGCACCGCGGCGCCGGCGGCCACATCCTCGATCGCGAGTCCGACCGACTTGAACAGACTCACGTCGGAAGGCTGGCGTCCGCCGGCCGATCCGGCGACGACGTCGCGCAGTGAATGGACTCGGCCCCAATTCAATTGCCCCTCGCGCTCCGCGAGTAGCAGGTCACCGGCCTCGAGGCGGGCAGCCTCGACATCATCGGCGACCAGGAGGTCGGCTCGGGATACGACCCGGCTGTCGATCTCCCGCCGATCCGGATAGTTCGAGCCGCACACGTTCAAATGCTGGCCCGCCTGGAGCCACTCTCCGGGAAAAATGGGTTGCGCCGCCGAGGTGACGGTGGTGAGGATCCCAGCGCCGTCGACGGCCTCCCGGAGGCTGCCGGCAGGCTGGATCGCGATCGTGCCCGGCAGCACATTCCGGAGCTCCGCGACGAGCGCGTCGCGGTGCGCGGAGGTCCGGCTGAAGACCCGCACCTCGCGCAGCGGTCGCACCGCGGCGACGGCGAGCACCTGGGTCAGCGACTGGGTCCCGGCGCCGATGATGGTGAGGACCGATGCCGGCGCGGGCGCCAGGTACTTCGTGGCCAGCCCGGATGTCGCGCCGGTTCGCATCCGGCCCAGCCAGTCGGCCTCGATCACGGCGCGCGGCCGTCCGTCGGCCGCGTCGAAGAGGCACAGCCAGAACCGTGCACCAGACTTGCCGTGTGTATACGCCTTGAAGCCCATCAGGCCTTTCGAGGGGAGGGCCGCCGACATCGTGGCCAGGACGGCGCCAGCCGCAACCCGACGCCGCGGTTGGTTGCTGGCACGTCCCGCTGCCCATTCGCGAAAAGCGGCCTCGAGCGCCGCGAGGGTCACGTCCATCGTCAGGAGTTCTTTCACGTCCGTCTCACGCAGAAAAATGGGCACGGCTAATCTTGACATCGC
>WNGM01001985.1_pt1 | contig 16480 bp, 12 predicted proteins | sample 5400571 | NCBI WGS metagenome assembly WNGM01 (sample SAMN13153378, study PRJNA577476) | soil metagenome | isolation source: 100 cm soil or saprolite under Garry oak tree replicate 2 | place: USA:California | collected 2016-06-15 | reverse complement strand
CGGTTGGATCTTGCCATCGCAGGCACATCTGACGCAGTTATGATGGTCGAGGCAGGCGCGAAGGAACTTCCTGAAGAACTGATGCTGGAGGCTGTTCGCTTCGGACATGAGGCCCTGCAAGAAATCATCAAGATGCAGGAAAAGCTGATGCAGGCTGTAAACCGTGCCAAACGATCTTTTGAGCCCACGCCTGTTGACCAGGAGTTAAAGAACAAAGTAGCAGAGTTTGTATATCCCCGCTTTGAAGCTGCAGTCAACAACCCGAATAAAACAGCGCGTTCAACGGCACTCAGTATGGTACAGGGTGAACTGGTTGCAACTCTGGGCGTACAGTATCCCGATCGTTTGAAAGACATCATTGCTTTCTACGAAAAGGAACTGAAGTCATATGTTCGCAACAATATCCTCGACAATGGCATTCGCCCAGATGGGCGTGATCTCAAGACGATACGCCCCATCAATTGTGAAGTTGGTTTATTGCCTCGTACACATGGGTCAGCCATTTTCACACGCGGACAAACGCAGGTACTCAGCGTGGTAACGCTTGGCTCACCAGGTGAAGAGCAGGTTATCGATGGACTGGGCGCAGGCGAAAACAAACGTTTCATGCATCACTACAACTTCCCACCATTCTCGACCGGTGAGAGTAAGCCTTTACGCGGCCCTGGCCGTCGTGAAATCGGACACGGTGCATTGGCCGAACGCGCAGTTACCGCGGTTATTCCAGCACAAGATGAATTCCCATATACCATCCGCGCAGTGTCAGATGTACTTTCCTCGAATGGTTCAACCTCGATGGGCTCAGTATGTGGCACAACCCTGGCACTGATGGATGCCGGCGTGCCAATTCATGCGCCAGTTGCCGGCGTGGCAATGGGTCTGATTACAGGCGAGGGCGAACGCGAAGGTAAATGGGCAGTCCTGAGTGATATTCAGGGTATCGAAGACGCTCTGGGAGATATGGACTTCAAGGTTGCTGGAACTGCAGACGGAGTGACAGCCCTTCAGATGGACATCAAGGTGAAGGGCATAACCTACGAAATTATGGCGAAGGCCCTGGAACAGGCTCGCGAAGGCCGCATGTATATCATGGAAAAGATGCTTGATACCATCGATGCTCCCCGCGAAGAATTATCGGAGTTCGCGCCTCGCATCCAATCCATCAAGATCAATCCCGATAAAATCGGCGCCGTCATAGGACCTGGTGGAAAGATGATTCGCAAGATTCAAGAGGAGAGTGGAGCCAAGATCGACATTGAAGATGATGGTACAGTCAACATCTCAGCGGTTTCTGGTGATGCGATGCAACTGGCACTTGACACTGTGCGCGCTCTTACCGAGGAGGTAGAGGTTGGACGCATCTACACAGGTACAGTACGCCGACTGGTGGATTTCGGGGCATTTGTGGAGATTCTGCCAGGGAAAGAAGGTCTGGTTCGCACATCACAACTGGCTGATTACCAGGTGATGCGGCCAGAGGACGTTGTCTCAGTAGGTGACGAAATCACTGTTATGGTCATCGAAGTCGATCCACAGGGTCGTGTAAATCTTTCACGCCGCGCCGCATTAAGCGGTGAAATGCCTAGCGCTTCAGAATTAGATAGCGAACGAGCCGGACGTGGGCCCGGTCGTGGTGGTATGGGAAGACCCGGTGGAGGGTATGGCAGTGGCCGCCCGCGCGAGGGTTCTATGCCCAATCGCGGCCCTGGTGGCGGTGGGTATGGTGATCGAGGTGGCTACGGCGATCGGGGTGGCAACTATGGTGGACGTTCGGGTGGTGGTTACGGTGATCGCAGCGGTTCCGGTGGTGGCAGTTTCGGCGGACAGCGCCGCCCGATGGGTCCTGGACGTGGCACCGGTGGTTCTAGTGGCCCTGGTGGACAGCGCCGAGAAGGTGGTTACGGACAGCGGCCTCCAGATCGCCGCTGGTAAACAGGAAGTATCAATTCCGTTTTCGATCGTCAAATAACGAATTACAATGAAGTGCTTTTGATAGAGGGCGCGATGCCGATGGAAGGGCGGGATAGGGATAGCAGGTCAGGATTGAGGCGGGACGCCGATGGCAGGGCGGGACGGGGCGAAGGTGAGATAAAAAGGGCGGGGCAAGCCCCGCCCCTACTATATACGGGTCATACCCACATTTCGTGTATAGTGGGGGTGGGTTTGCCCCTCATTCTTGTTAAATACACATTTCTATAGAGAGAGGTTCTTATGTCAACAGAGGAGATCTTAGAGAAAGTAGCTGCGGAGGTCTCTACTTGCACAAAATGCGATCTCTGTAAAAGCCGTACAAAGGCAGTTCCCGGTGAGGGGAACCAACATGCCAGAATAATGTTTATTGGCGAAGGCCCAGGTTTCCATGAAGATACGCAGGGACGTCCTTTCGTTGGACCTGCCGGACAATTTCTGGTAGAACTACTCGCGAGCATCAATCTAAAACGCACAGATGTGTTTATCACAAACGTGGTGAAGTGTCGTCCTCCGGGCAACCGTGATCCACTCCCTACTGAAATCAATGCCTGTAATGATTATCTAGAGCGACAAATCGCCGCAATCGATCCCCAGGTCATTGTGACTCTTGGCCGCTTCTCGATGGCGAAATTCTTTGGAGGGGAGAAAATCAGCTCCATTCATGGTCGCGCGCGCAAGATCGATGGAAGAATTTGTATTGCAATGTATCATCCTGCAGCCGGTCTCCACCAACAAAGTCTCAAAGATACCATTCGTTCTGATTTTAAGAGGATTCCACAGATTATGGCTGATGCTGAACGTCAGTCCGTAGAAGAGCCGGGGAAGGCAGACGCGCCCAAATTAAAAGAGGAGCCTCCAGAGCAACTTGCGCTCTTTTAGAGCAGAACTTACATATTTTGTCACGAAGCAATTGGAATACCAATGAGTCTTGCGACCCGATGGTATTCCAATTGCTTTATTAATTCACTGCTAAAGCAAGCAAAGATTATACATTTTCTGTAATTGCGTCCTCTTTCACTTGAGTATGTCATAATAGTTCATTATACTTCTATATAGGGGAGTTACGTTCTACAATTCCAGGAGGTGTGAATGCAAGAGAATAGCAAAAAGCTCTTTTTCCTCGTGCTGCTGGTTCCTCTGTTGGCGATTATCATCGCCTTTAGCCCACTCTCTAGCGGTAGTTCGTTAGCGTCTTCGACCTGGACTGGTACGACGACCTATGCGGCTAATATACGCACAGGGCCGAGTACTGGTTACAGTATTGTCGCTGTGTATGCGCCCGGTACAACAGTGACCGTGTACGCCACTGTCACAGGGCAGGTTGTCTGGGGAGGCATATCCAATTGGTATCGCATCTCCAGCTTAAGTAGTAGTCCACTTTTCATCTATGGAGGATTGGTCTCTGCAACGACCAGCCCTAGTGGAGGTGGAGGAGCTCCTTCTCCTACTGCCGCTGGGAAGGAAATTGTTGTGAGCATCTCTCGCGAGTGGATGTGGGCTTATGAAAACGGTGTGGAGGTCTACAACTCGGCTGTCATGACCGCACGTCCATCGCTCTCAACACCAACGGGCACATACCACGTCTTTTTGAAACTCCATCCTACGACCTTTACCTCCCCATGGCCGTATGGCTCGCCCTACTGGTACCCACCGACCTTCATCAATTATGCGTTAGAGTGGAGAGCAGGGGGCTTTTTCCTGCATGATTCCTGGTGGCATAGTGTGTATGGGCCAGGAACCAATGGCTGGCACTATGATCCACAATTTGGCTGGCAATGGGGCACTCATGGCTGTATTGCGATGCCTTTGAGCGCTGCTGCATGGCTTTATAATTGGGCTCCTATCGGGACATTAGTACAGGTCAATCCGTAGTGGGTTGGTTAGGGATGATATCGAAGAGAATCTGAAAGGCTCACTTGATGACTTGGAAGCCTTTCAGATTCTCTTCGATGTTCTCGGCTCTAGCTTTTTATCATGACAAGTGATACATAGCGATCATCAAGGGTTCCTCCAAAAACCGAGAGCTGAGTAGCTACTCCACCAAGGGCGACGCAAGCGTCCCCACCCTTCTCCACACCACTCCCGCCCCTACGCGATCTGAAATCCTGATCTCTGGTTTTTGGTTGAACCTTATTCCCCGGCGGTAGCTCCAACAACGAAGGCATCAACCTCGCTAATTTTACCACGCCAGTATGGGACTTTAATTTTATGCCCGGCACTCATAATAGTGACATCGTTCATGTGTATATAGCGGAAGACAACAGGCAAACCTTCAGGCCCAATCTCTGGCTGATCCCGTGGAGGCACAAGGGCCAAATAATATTCGCGTAAAGCGTCTGCCGTCTCGGGCTCACGTTCGCGGTGCAGTTCTTCGTTCAGATCGACATAAAACTGGGCATAGCGCTGGGTACTGACCATTACGCCGAATACGAGAAGACCATTCATCTGAAGCATCATCTCGATTTCCAGGTCTTGTAGCTCTACCAGGCGTGCCCACATTTGTAATGCGAAGTCCTGATCGCCATACTCTTTAAGCCACAGGTTGCGCCGCTCAACGCGCGTAAGAGGGCGAAATGGAGTTTCGGTTTGTGCTGCCTCGCTTGCTGTATGATTTGTTGCAGGTTCTTCGGTATATTGGTCTCCCCTAATCTCTTCATCCATCATCTTGATCACTTTCTATTCACATTTGCATTTCCATTTGAGAATGGAGCGTTGTTTGTGGGTGGTACTTGCGTTGGAGTGCCACAAAATGGAAATGGGAACGGGCATGGTGGATTTGGATTACATCCATCTCCCTTACAGCGAGGGGGAGGAGGTGTATAAGGCCCTTGAATTGTGGGCATTGTGCCGTCGATAAACCAATCCGTGACGGTAGGTTCGCCTGGATGTGGCAAAAGACCAGTATACGCCGAAACTGTGCCTGTTTGTACATCCGCTGGTTTGATGAAATCGTCCGGCGGGTAGTTATAGTACTGAGAAACATACTCCATTACATCGTGCCAGATAGGTCCTGCGCCTGTAATACCTATCACCTTGTTCATCTTGCTGCCATCACTGTTTCCAGCCCAGACTCCCACGGTGAGATACGGTGTATAACCGACTGTCCAGTTATCTTTGAAACTATCGGTCGTGCCGGTTTTTGCAGCAGCAGGGCGATCAAGCTCAAGTGGATTACCAGCACCAAATTCGTGATAGCGTGATGCTTTGTCTGCAAGTATACTACTCATGAGGAAAGCGACATCTCCTCTGATTGCTTGTACACCTTGCGGATGTGCAGCATTATAGATGTAGAGGGGATGACCAAGATTATTCGTTATCTCCAATACCGAAGTTGGCGGCACATGAACACCGCGATTAGCGAAGGTAGCATAAGCGCCTGTCAGATGCAACAGCGACACTTCGGCGGTACCAAGCGCTATCGATGGGCCAAGGGTCCTGGCATCTCGACTGGCCATTTCGCCCTTTCCGGTCAGTCCAAAGCGCGCAGCCGTATTTAACACGTTTTGGATCCCCGCAAATTCGATAGTATCGACGGCTGGAATATTAAAGGAGTTGGCTATCGCGTTGCGAATGGTCATGGGAAAGCCTGTATGGAATTTCCCGTCATAGTTCGGTGGTGTATAATAACCATTCGATACCGGCGTCGGATAAATGGTCTGATGATCTTGCAGGATCATGGCGGGATACCAACCCATTTCAAAGGCAGTTGCGTAGACGATTGGCTTGATCGATGAACCTGGCTGGCGGAGTGCTAGCGCAGCATTATAATTCCCGTCCACCCTTGTACTGGTATCAGTGAAGTTCGCGCTGCCGTTCATTGCCAGTATTTCTCCGTTAAAAGGATTCATCACCACCACAGCAGCGTTATTCACGTTGTTTTGCGTGTTTAGTGGGCCATAACAGCCCAGGTAGTTATCACAGGTTACACGATAGAGGTGATCATAGGTAAGCTGCTCGACCTTCTTCTCTACATCTAAATCAATTGTTGTATAGATGTTGTACCCTCCATCATAGAGAATTTGCGCCCCATCTTGCGCTCCATATTGTCCACTCAGCATCGGTACCAATACCTGGTCGATGACATAGTGCACAAAATGGGGTGCCTGGATGTTGTGTGAAAAGGGCTTGAACGCGAATTTCGCCATCTCGTGTTGCGCCTGTTGAGCCTGTTTGACAGTAATCATGCCAAGATCAACCATCGATTGCAAAACACTTTGTTGCCGGGCAAGTGCGACAGATTTATTGACAGTTGGGTCATAGTATGAGGGACTTTGAGGCAATCCTGCCAGCATAGATGCTTGAGCAAGATCAAGCTGTGAAACTGCCGGGGTGCAACTCGAACGCGTACATTTGAGTTGGAGGTTGAAATAGTTTTGCGCGGCAGCTTCAACACCATAATTCAGATCGCCGTAATAGACCGTATTCAGGTACATTTCCATGATCTTCCACTTTGGATACTGTTGTGTTAGACCATATGCCAGAATCGCTTCTTGCCCTTTGACTTGTATTGTACGTGCCTGGTTCAGGTACAGTTGATTCTTTATGAGTTGCTGAGTGATTGTACTACCACCCTCAACGACCGTCTGATTTTGTAAGTTAGCAATTGCTGCTCGTAGCGTACCCTGGACATCAACACCACTATTGGTCCAAAACGTGTGATCTTCGGCTGCCACTGTAGCACTTATCAATAAAGGTGAGATGTCATTGTAATTTACATAGGTACGTCGCCCATATTTAGGGTCATACAGTTCATACAATAAGCGCCCTTTGCGGTCAAATATACGTGTTGATTGGAATAACGTATGATTAGCCATGCCGTTAAGTAGCGGAAGTTGTGCCTGGTAGTATGCATATGCGCCTCCAACTCCGCTTGAAATCAAAGAAAGTAGCACAATGAGAAAAACAAAGAAGAGCGTCAAGGGGCGCGCAGAAGCATTCATACTCTCTTGAAAACGTTGTTGGCGACGCTTCATCAGCAGGAAATGGTTGATACGCGTGCGACGTTGAGTGAGATTTTGCGCTTCTAGTTTTCCTGATGTTGTTGATAGAGCTTCTTTTTCCGGTCGAGCAGAGAGAAGAGGCGTCAGACTTGTTTCTTCTCGTCCGGCATGTCCATTGAGCGATCTTTCACCGCCGCTGGTAGCTTTGACAAGGGTACGTGCTTCGTCATACGCATTATCGTTATACTCGTCCATGTATGATCCTATCTTTTCCTGAATTGATAGATGAGAATGGATGAATGATTGCTTTGTTCACTTCACTTAGTATAACGTATGATTGCCTTTTGACGTTTCTTATCTGTATGAAGGTGTACTATTGTATAGTATTATGTGTAGTGTTTAATAAGGGAATGCAACGAAGCATCTCGATCTAGCGGGTGAGATCCTTCGTTGCGCTCAGGATGACAAACATGGAGTGATAGGATGACACGTCAGGGTGTTGTGCAACTCTAGTATTTTGAGTACGTAATTACCTAGAGATACGATATATCGTACCCAGGGAGCAAATATGAGCCAGCAAGAATTTGAAATGGGATCACAATCCAACCAGCAAAATTCCTCGAATGAGGAGGATGAGATACATCAGCCTCAGTATCCGTACTCGTGGTCGGGTAAAATAAATCCGGAAGGCGTTCCAAGAGATGAGCCGCCTTCCAGTTACGATGCAACTGTAATGCACCAAGGTTATCAGGTACAAACTCCGAATGCGAAAAACGTTCCAGGACCCCAACAAGCGCAGGTAAGGGGCCAGCGCCAATACATTCCGCCCGCGGGCGATGGTGATGCTTATGAACAAGGATACCGTCCTTATAATGCCTACAACAGGAACCAAAGAGGTCAAGGACCAGGTGTGCCACCATGGGCACGACCACAACAACATCCGCGTGATCCCGTTCGATTTGCATTTATCATTCTTGTTTTATTAGGTGTGGGAGTGCTGATGGCTATCTTTGGCTCCATGGGACCAGTACTGGGATTTATCGGTGCACTTATCCTGGTACTTTTGTTCATAATCCTGGTGCCACTGCTCATCCTTTTTGTTATCTTCGGAGTCATTTTTAGAATGGTCCGACCCCGCCGTGCCCGGTATTGGTACCGTAGACGTGGCCCATGGTGGTAAATGGATGATATTATGTAATTACTCTATGTAATTGCTAATTATATGTTGATAGTTGAGTGAAACATTGACCGAGATTGAACAAAGCGCCTCTCTGGTGTCTGACGAAATAGACCTGACAAACATACGTGAACTACGTAACTTCCTGTACGCGCATCATATACGACCTAATAAAGCGTTTGGGCAAAACTTTTTAATAGATCTTGATGTCTTATTGCATATCGTTGAAGCAGCAGAAATTCATGCCGATGACCAGGTTCTTGAGCTTGGTGCAGGTACCGGCGTACTGACACGAGAACTTGCAAAGCGTGCCAGACGCGTTGTGGCTGTAGAGTTGGAGCGTGAAATGCTGTCGCTGCTAAATGAAACAACGCGCAATTATACAAATGTCGAAATCATGGAACGCAATTTGCTGTATGTCGACCCGGGAGAGATTTTTGGATCGGACTCTTATAAGCTCGTGGCAAATTTACCATATTATATTGCGTCCCCAACGTTCCGTCATTTTCTGGAAAGCGCTAATCCGCCGCGTCTGTTCGTGGTGATGGTTCAATACGAAGTTGCGCAGCGTATTGTTGCAGCTCCGGGTGATCTTAGTTTGCTTGGTGTAAGTATTCAATTCTATGGAGAACCGAAAATCGTTGTACATGTACCAGCGCGAGCGTTTTATCCAGCGCCCAAAGTTGATTCTGCTATTTTACGTATCGATTTGAAGGACGAAGTACCGCTAACATCTGGGCAGCGTGATAGCTTCTTTCGCCTGGTACAAGCCGGTTTCTCCGAGCGCCGCAAACAACTTCATAATTCGCTGGCACATGGTCTTCACCGCAAAAATGCGGATGTACAGCCATGGTTGTTAGCAGCGAATATCGATCCCAGCCGTCGGGCTGAAACGCTGAGTATCGAGGACTGGCTACGGCTCTGGCATGAAATGGAAAAGATATGACGACGCAGGAACTCTACTGTGACAACTGCGGCGCAGCTAACCCACCGTCAGCTCGCTTCTGCCAGTATTGCGCTACGCTGCTCCCTTTCAAGCATTCAACCGGTGCTTTGCCGGACCAGACTTTGCTGGCTGGCCGCTATCAATTGTTAAAGCGTATTGGTCAAGGTGGCATGGGAGCAGTTTACAAAGCTGCCGATACACGCTTCAATAATCGCCCGGTTGCCATCAAAGAGATGAGCAGTACCGGCTTAACTCCGGCCCGACTGCAGGAAGCCGAAGCGGCATTTGAGCACGAAGCACACCTGCTCGCTGATTTGCTGCACCCCAACTTGCCTCGCATCTATGAGCACTTCACAGAGAATGACCGTTCGTACCTGGTCATGGATTTTATCGAGGGACAGACACTAGAGGAATATCTGGAGCAAATAGGTGGAGGTCCGCTGCCTGTAGATCAAGTCATCACATGGGCTGAGCAATTGTGCGATGTCTTGAACTATTTACATTCGCACCAACCGCCGATTATTTTTCGTGATTTGAAACCAGCAAATGTAATGATCAGCGATAGTGGACACGTGTATTTGATTGATTTTGGTATTGCACGTTTCTTCAAACCAGGAAAGCAACATGATACGGTTGCGCTAGGCTCACCTGGCTATGCTGCACCCGAACAATACGGTAAGGCGCAAAGCACACCACGTTCCGATATTTATAGTCTGGGCGCGCTGCTACACCACTTGCTGACTGGTGTTGATCCCAGTGAGCAGCCATTTTTCTTCCGGGACGCCTCACAATTAAATCCTGCCATCGATCCCGCGTTTGACACATTACTGAAACAAATGCTGGCAATGGATAGCGATCGACGGCCAGCCAGCGCACAGGAAGTATTGAATGCCTTAAAAGGAGCGGCTATCAATCCACCGCGGTCGACATCAAGACCGTTAGGGTATACTCAAGACCCCTTGCTTGACCAGGCCTACACGCTCTATACGCAAAAACGCCTGGATGAGGCGATAGCTATGTATAACAGGGCATTGAAGACAAATAACACCAACCCTTTAGGATGGCAGGGATATGGCCTATCGCAGCGACTGAAAGGACTCAATCAGGATGCATTGTCTTCTTTTGAACATGCCTTACAACTAGATTCGGGGCTTGTCACTTCCTGGAACGGGAAAGGCACCGTTCTCGGCAAGTTACGTCGTCACCAGGAAGCGCTTGATGCCTTTGACCGCGCGTTGCAATTGGAGCCACAAAATGCAGCGGCCTGGAACGGAAAAGGGGCAGCTCTTCATGCCCTGGGACGTTCGAATCAAGCTTTGGATGCCTTCGAAAAGGCGCTACGCTATGATCCCCAGTTAGTGCAAGCCTGGTATAATAAGGGACTCTTGCTCCATGATATAGGACGCTACAGGGAGGCAGAAAAGGCGTTTCAGCAGGCAATGAACCTTGATAACAGGTTTGCTCAGGCGTATTTTGGCAGAGGTCAATCATTATACGCCCTGCAGAGGCTGAAACAAGCTCTCCAGATGTTTGACCAGGCAGTCCAGAAAGACCCCTCGTACGTTGAAGCCTGGAATAGACGCGGAAATGTGCTTGATGAAATGAGTGACACGACTCGAGCGCTCCAATCATACGAAAGGGCGCTGCAGATCGACCCACATTATGCCCCGGCATGGAGTGGCAAAGGCGGTGTCCAGCGACAGCTCGGACAGTACTATGACGCCTTGAAAGCCTACAATTTTGCTCTGGATATCGACCCCAATTTTGCGCTTGCCTGGAACGGCAAAGGCAATACGCTGTATAACTTACGTAACTTCCACGAGGCGCTGGCCGCTTATGAACATGCTCTTAAATTGAATCCGCGCCTGAGGACTGCCTGGCATAACAAATCGTTGGTGCTCAACCAGCTTGGCCGCTATCAAGACGCGTTGGATGCCGCAAACGAAGCTATTCACCTCCGACCAGATGATCCCGACAACTGGTTACGCAAAGCCGAATCTCTGAAGAAACTACGCCGGCGTGATGAAGCACGTTCCGCGGAGATGCAGGCTGCGAGATTACGGGGGAATGCGTAGGAGAGGGTGCAAGCAATTCATGCATTAAAAACGTTCCTTTTCGGCGTCTTTATTCAAGAGCATGTTGCTACTTAGACACGTAACATGATATTACCGCAAAACTCTGGCTATCCACTTAACGAATAAGGAGATAATTAACATGTCAGGAACCTGGACACCCCTCACGAACCAACCCACATTCAATGCAAGCACGATGCTCTTGCTCACTGATGGCACCGTAATGTGTCAAGATGCAGGAGTATCGAATTGGTGGAAACTTACCCCTGATGCATTTGGAAGCTATGTCAATGGGACATGGTCACAGCTCACTCCTATGATGAATGCACCTCTTTATTACGCCTCTGCCGTATTAGCAGATGGTCGCGTCTTTATAGCTGGCGGCGAATACAATGCTGGAAATCCGGTGGATCTGCTGGCGGCTGAAATTTACGACCCCGTTGCAAACACATGGACCAGCCTATCCACACCTGCAGGCTGGACAAACATCGGAGATGCACCCTGTTGCGTATTCCCCGATGGGAGAGTGATGATTGGCTCCATTTTAGACACAAGAACGGCCATCTATGACCCGGTTGCGAATACCTGGACTGCCGGTGCAAACAAGCATGATCCAAGTTCAGAAGAGACCTGGACACTCCTGCCTGATAGCACAATACTGGTCGCAGAATGCTCCAACCATCCCCAAAGCGAGAAGTATGTGATTGCAACGAATCAATGGGTGGAGGCTGGTCAGACTGCCTCTGATCTGGTAGAAACAGCGTCCATTGAGATCGGTCCACAAATATTGCTCACCGATGGCCGCGTCTTTGCTATAGGAGCCACTAGCAATACCTCTCTCTATATTAAACCAGCGACTGCAACCGATGCAGGAACCTGGGTCAATGGGCCAACTTTCCCGCCGCAAACGCCCAATCAAGTGCTGGGGGCGAAAGATGCCCCAGCGTGCCTCTTACCCAATGGGCGTGTTTTGTGTGTTGCTGGACCTGTGGATGGAGTGAGTGGCGATTACCTATCCCCAACGTACTTTTTCGAGTTTGATCCAATATCCCTGACATTAACGACCATTCCGAATCCACCCAACAATTACCTACAACCTTACAATGGCCGTATGCTGCTGCTCCCTACAGGTGAGGTGTTGTTTGCTAATGGCACAATGGATATAGAATTATATTCACCTGATGGTAAGCCTGCTACAGCGTGGCAACCGCGGATTACAAACTGTCCAACTTCTTTGAAGATCAATCGAACATATACTCTGAGTGGAACCCAATTAAATGGCCTCTCTCAGGCTGTCAGCTACGGAGATGATGCTACTATGGCAACCAACTATCCACTTGTGAGTATCCGCAACCTGGCCAGCAACAAGGTGGTTTATTGCCGGACATTTAACCATTACATGGGTGTCGCAACTGGCAACGCGGTGCATACTACCGAGTTCACAGTGCCACATCTGATCGAACAGGGCGCTTCTGAATTATACGTCATCGCCAATGGAATTACTTCAGATCCACTTGTAGTGACGATAGGCAGACAAGCATGTAACCGGACCATAAGTTCAAGCGCTGATGGCCGCCTGGAACTCTTTGCTACAGGTAAGGATGGCAACCTGTGGCACCTCGAACAGACTGCTGTCAATAATGGTTGGTCCAATTGGAACTCAGTGGGTACTGCTAGTGGTGGCTTTACCAACTCTCCGGTAGCAGGCCCCAGCGCTGATGGCCGCCTGGAACTCTTTGCTACAGGTAAGGATGGCAACCTGTGGCATCTCTGGCAAACCGCTGTTAATAATGGTTGGTCTAGTTGGTACTCCCACCGAAGCGCTGGTGGGGGTTTCACTGGTTCACCGATAATAGGTCCAAGCGCTGATGGCCGACTGGAACTCTTTGTCATTGGGAAGGACGGCGCCCTGTGGCACCTCTGGCAAACTGCTGTCAATAATGGCTGGTCCAATTGGTACTCCCACGGTACGGCTGGGGGAGGGTTTAGCGGTTCTCCAATAGTAACCGTGAATGCCGATGGTCGCCTGGAAGTTTTCGTCATCGGGAAGGACGGCGCTCTGTGGCACCTCTGGCAAACTGCTCCCAATGCTGGTTGGTCTGGTTGGAACTCGGCGGGCACTGCCGGTGTTGGCTTTACTGGTTCCATAACAATAGCGCAGGATGCTGATGGCCGCCTGGAAGTCTTCACCATGGGTAAAGACGGCGCCCTGTGGCATATGTGGCAGACCGCTGCCAATAATGGTTGGTCCAATTGGTACTCCCACGGAAGCGCTGGCGGAGGTTTTACCGGTCCCCTGGCAATAGCACAAGATCTTGATGGACGCCTGGAGCTTTTTGTTCGTGGTAACGACAGTGCTCTGTGGCATCTCTGGCAGACCGCTACCAATAATGGCTGGTCCAATTGGTATTCCCACGGTGATGCCGGTGTTGGTTTTGCCATTTCGATATAGGGAGAGTACTATACCGCACATCATTCTGTAGAATCCGTCTGCTCGATCTTTGCGCAATACTGGCCATTGGAGCAATCAGTCCGCTATCGAGCAGGCGCATTTCGTCACTGCCGTGATCCCCGGAGCAACTTCTGCGTTTCATTCGGCCTATCAGGAGACCCTAAACCTTGATGAGCATACCGATGGGTGCAATTCCAAGAAGTGTATTCGACTTTCTCGCTCATACATTATTCCTCTTCATTTTTCTACCGATTAGCGAAAATACCGCTCACATAGCGCTCATTTTGCACGGTATTTCTTTAGCACAACCATTGTAATACGTACATGCAATGTTCAATATGGTTCAAATTTGTCAAAGTCATGGAGTGTGTGTACACATATACCGAATTCCTTTAGTCTGAAGTGACCGTTTCTTGCTGGTGCCTCTGTAGCTGAAGATCAGCGGGTTTCCCGCCTCGAAATACACGGCGTCCCACACACTCAAAAAGGGGCTCTGGGAGGAATCGCTTGAGCAGCATGAGCACCTTTGCGTCTCGCCCAACCAGGTAGCGCAAACGCGGCCGGGTGGTGACGGCGCGCAGGATGACATGTGCCACCGCGCCTGGCTCCATTCCGCTTTCGACGCTCGTGCTGAGGACCTGCATTGCCGTCTGTCGCGCCAGAGTATAGGCAGCGATTGGATTGGCCGGCTGCTGACTCACGATATGCGTCTTCATAAAGGCTGGCTCGACGAGCGACACATCAACTCCGAACGGTCGCACCTCATCGCGCAAGGCCTCACTTAGCCCCTCAAGCGCGAATTTACTGGCGGCGTACAAGCCTACATATGGGGAGCGACCTGGCCGGCCACCGAGCTGATGTTGATGATACGTCCGCTGCCCTGCCGGCGCATCACTGGGAGCACCGCTTTGATCATACGAATGATACCGAGCAGGTTGGTATCGAACTGGGCTTGCACATCGGCGATACTGCTCTCCTCGATCGCGCCGACCTGAGAATAGCCAGCGTTGCTGACCAGGACATCAATCCGCCCAGCTTGTTCAAGCAACGACTGGATGGCCGCTTGCACGGAGGCATCCGAGCGGACATCGAGGGGCAGCCACCGATACGAGCCTGCGAGCTTTTCCGGCGAGCGATTGGTGCCAAAGACGGTGAAGCCGCTAGCTGAAAGCAACTCTGCCGTCGCTTGCCCGATTCCTGATGATGCTCCCGTGACGAGAGCAACCTGATGAGATCCCATCATTCTCTCTTTCTGTTGCCTGAGGCTATTTAGGCGCATATACGCCTATTTCTCGTTTGTCAAGACGATGAGCTGTGACAAAGAGTGTATCCCCCATTCGGCATTTACAGCAATTTAGAAACATCCCAAGCCAGTCTAGCAGTCTAGCAGGGGCCTGAGATGTTTTTATTTTTGCGTAATTCACTCATATACAGAAGCAGTACGGCAACGCAGAAAGTTCTGTTACTTTACCACTCAACCCATTCACCAGCGGGGTGTTTCAATAACAAGGTCGCAGGTTCTGCCGTGAAAAGGCCTCCCAAGGCTGGTGCGAAATCCTGATCATCATAGTACCGATTCATACCATCAAGATCGCTCCATCCATCGATTGCGAAGAGTTCGAGGGACTCTGACATTCCCGGTTGAGCGAGCCGGAAGTAGACTTCATGGGACAGATGCCCAGCTCTCCTGGCCTTGTGGATACCCTGACTCGTCACCTGATTCAGAATTGTGCGGGCCTGCTCACGGGAAACAACGGGCCCACGAATCAGTCCGAAGAAACGGTCGTTGTATCCTGTAGGTGCCGGGATATGATAGGTGAAGAATCCTTCCGCAGGCTCCCATACTACAGGATCACGTTGTGTAAAGATCAGCTCTGCTCCGTGTTGCACCTGTGGATCGGAGAAGAACTGGTTGAGTCCGCCTGGGCTTGTCCACAGGTCCATGATGAAGAGTTCTGGCAACTCCTTATTAACCGGAACATAGACCATATGACTCAAATCACCAAGTGACCTGGCTGCCGCGACGCCCTCCGGCGCTCCAGCAGTTTGATTATGCACTTGCCGTGCTGCCTCCAGCGATGTAGGTGCAAGGGTTCCACGAATCGTGAGAAGATAAATCTTTTCATGCGAGTAGCTCATATATGTCTCCTTCAAAACTAAGGAAGAGTCTTCAATTTTGCCCTTCTGTGAGAACGACGAATTACCTCTGGCGAAATCGACTGCCTTCACGAGGAGAATCAGGAAAATGAGAAGAGAACAGCTTTTATTAACAGCGGCTTAATAAAGGCTCTCTCGCACTTCCCGTGCTAAACTCTACCATAAAGAGTAGAGGCTATTGCTGGATGCGCTCACCAGGTCGCTTCCTCAGAAGTGTAATTTCCAAGATAGCTTCTCTAGCACAGGAAGTGCGGACCATTCATTACAAGACCTTCTTGCTTGATCTCCACTAGCAGATGGGCTATACTCTTGCATATATACAATTAGTGGAGACAATCGAATGATATGAGGGAGCCGCCATGACTCAGGACTCCTCGAAAGACTACTTCATCAGCTATAGCCACGCTGACCAGCGCTGGGCCGAATGGATCGCCTGGCACCTGGAAGCCGAAGGCTACCACACCACGCTCCAGGCCTGGGACTTCCTCGCGGGCAGCAACTTCGTCCTGGACATGGATGCCGCCACCAGGCAGGCTACCCACACCATTGCCGTCCTCTCCCCTGACTATTTCGCATCCCAGTTCACGCCCTCCGAATGGGCGGCAGCGTTCCGTCGCGATCCCACCAGTGAGCAGGGACGACTCTTGCCCGTGCGGGTGCGACCCTGTGACGTGGAGGGACTGCTGGGTCAGATCGTCTATATCGACCTCGTGGATCAGGATGAAGCCACCGCACGTGCCACCTTACTCCAGAGCATAAAACACG
>WNGM01002732.1_pt1 | contig 16483 bp, 18 predicted proteins | sample 5400571 | NCBI WGS metagenome assembly WNGM01 (sample SAMN13153378, study PRJNA577476) | soil metagenome | isolation source: 100 cm soil or saprolite under Garry oak tree replicate 2 | place: USA:California | collected 2016-06-15 | reverse complement strand
CTGGCTTCTCCTCGAAATATTCTATCCGACTGTCTTTGTCGACTCGTCCGACGCCGTAGTCGATCCGGACGCCCGTGCTGAGTGCGACTGTGCAGGTGGCTTTCTTCTCTCTGTGGAATCGGATCATGTCTTCTAGGTCGAGGCTGGTAAGGACGTCGCCGTAGTAGACGAGGAAGGTTGTGTCGATGTGGCTGCTAGCTTCTTTGAGCGCGTTTGCGGTTCCTGTTCGTGGGCTGATGCTGTAGCCGATGTTGACTCCGTACTTGGATCCGTCATCTAGATGATTCCGGTAGACTTCGCTGTCTTCATCAGATAACAGCATGATGATGTTTCGGATTCCGTGGCCGGCGAGATAGTTGATCACATAGTCGATGAATGGTTTGCCAGCGATGGGTATCATGCCTTTGGGAACGTAGCTTGTCAGGGGTGAGAGCCGTGTGCCAGCGCCGCCGGCCAGAACAAACGCCTTCATTACGCATCTCGCAGTTTCGCGGCGGGTCCTCGACCGGTATAAGGGCTTCAATCGTCTCGAGGTAGAACTCGCGGGAATGACGCCTTAGAGACGCGAGACGCGATTACTTTCGTATTAGTCCGCGGGAGCCTCTCATGCGACGCGAGGGTCAGTCGCTAAGACCCCCTATTTTTCCTGGAACATTTCCTGTCTGGCAGGTATAATGGGCGAGACATGCTGATCAGGGCGCTATCCAGGCTGGGATGGTAACGGAAAGATGGCGACAATTCCGAACCAATTTCGGGAGAGTTCATGGAGGGTTTCCAGAATCGAGATCAGCTGATAATGAGCGATTACGATACGATAATGGCGGGTTTCCGTTTGCGACTTCAGGAGTGGAAGGGACCCGTGGAACGCATAATGCACAATGGGTTTCTGACAGGCGAGTCTTGGAATTACGATTTCCTACTCTAATTAGTAAGTATGTTCACTAAACCAGGTCGCTGGGTACTTGCTATGCTTGGATGGGGCCTCGGCTCATAGAATGCTCTAGCTCGTCATGTTCCTCGTGCAGCCCATGAACGTACCACACTTGCAGTTCATGTCCGTCAAAATCAGTTGTTTTCGTCGAAAGCACTCTCGCGCCGGGTCTCATAACCCAGTGAGACAAGGCCTCCTCTAATTCCTCTCGCGAGATCTCTGGAAAGGCCGCTTGGAAATCCGCCAAAGTCACTTCGGCCTCGGGATTCAAGTAGGGATCGTGGAATCGCTGGCGAAGAAATTCGATAACTTTGCCTAGAGGCAGGATCTTCTCGATCCTTGTCGGTTTGTTCTTCCTCGCTTTGTTGGTCATGAACCATCACATCTGTGCGCTGTTACTTGGAAAATGGCAATGGAAAATATGGCTGTTACAGTACCCGGACCCGACTGTCGAAGGTAGCCAATTTCCCCTATCCTCAGCTGGAATAGGATACTAGAGTCCTAGTTAATGCTGACCTTTGCCGGCAGGACCTGTTCCACTACTTTGATCGATAAGGTAAGATCATTCCTTTCCGCGATCAGGGGCCGTAAACTGGGTTCGATAGATCCCTGGGCTAGTTTCAGAGAGGCTTCGTCAAGCTCACCGCTCTTGTGATCCAACTTCGCATTAACAAGATATTTTGTTAGGCTGGTGATCTGTCCAGTGATCTCGGCTAGCCTCGACCTCATTGAGTTGACGAGTGCACTTCCAGACTTCACTTTGTCCATGTAGCCAGCCTTCTGCGACTCCAGGAGCTCTGAGTAGATCTCGCCATCAATCTCCCTTGAATCTTTCAATGATTCCAGGGCACCAACTCTCTTCCTCAACAATGTAAGTTCAGAGATGATGTCTTCTGATTCCAGCTTCCACTCTGGCGAAATCGTGATAGTCTTCGGCGTTAGTGCCATCTGCCGAGCTTTAGCTGTGAGAATAATTCCACCTGTGGCTTCTACTTGCACGCCTTCCATCTCGCCGAACGGGTTGCGCTCGATACCGATAACTCGTCCCAGTAGTCTTCCGTAGATGTCGGTCACGCCTCGTCCGAGGAGAGCTTTCGTCTCCAGTTCGGGAGATAGCAACTATATTCTACCTCACTCGATGGGCTGGATTCACGATCTGGGGAATCTCTGGGAATTTCTCCCTCATCTTCTGCTCGGCCACGAGATCTGCCTCTTTCAAGATATGAGCAGACTCATCATTGACGGGGATGGACATTCCGTCCGAGTCGACCGCTTCCCCAATTTCCATCGTGAGATTTTCTAGTGAGTCTTCCACATCGCCTATGCCTGTTGAAATCTCCGGAAGCTTGCCCTCCAGCTCACCTCTCACTATGAGCTTCCGAATCTGTACGCACTCGTTTGCGAAAACAGTCGCAGTTTGAGTGTCCCGTGCTTCTAATGCTTTGGTGCACTTGTCCCGAAGCGTCTGGTCCCGCGATTCCATCTGGGTGATGCTTCGCTCCAGCTTTGTCGTTTGTAGACGGAGCTTGTGGGACGCGAACTGGATTCGCTGTTTCATCGGTGTCGGTTTGATAGCTTCCCGAATTCTATCAGTCAATGAAGGATTGTCGCGGAACATTGTTAGTCTCTTATGATCCTGTTTTCCGGCGTGAGAACCATGGGCGGTCTGAGGTGTACCTGGTGCTTGGCTTGTGACGCTTGGCGAGGCAGGGCTGTTGTCATGAAGATCGTCGTTCCTTGATTCCGGTTCAGTCCTCTGAGGAGAGGGATTAGCAGGTTTGTGGCTGAGCCATCCAAGTCGCCCGTTGGTTCGTCGATTACGAGTAGCTCGGGTTTGACGGCTAGCGCTCTTGCGAGGTCGATTCGCCTTCGTTGGCCGGCGCTTAGCCCGTCAGGGTATGAACGTTCGATTTTGTCTAATCCGAAGAATGCGAGAGCTTCTTTGATCCTCTCATCGCGTTCTTTTCTCGGGACCCCTGCTAGGGATAGGGCTAGGTGCAGGTTTTGCGAAACTGTCATCTGCGGCAGCGCAGTGGGCCTCTGAAACACGGCGGCGGTCTTAACCAAGCTGCATCGTTTCACGAAAGACTCTCGCGTGACATCGTGGTCCCGGAAACTGACTGAACCATGAATTGGTTTTTCCAATCCAAGGACAACATTTACGAGTGTCGACTTTCCCCATCCGGACCCTCCGAGGATGGCGAGGAAGTCTCCTTGATCCAACTTCAGGGAAACGCCTTGATCGTAGAGCCGCAGATTCCCTCTGATTGAAGGGTATTCGACTATCACTGATCTGGTTTCGATTACGGAGGGCATGTTTGCTAGCTCTTGTAGTTCTCAACGAACGAAGGGGATCGTATTCTGCGAAGGCTCGGGAGTGAGTAGAACAGGCCTCCAGCGAGCAAGAGAGCGAGCACGGGAAGGATTAGTTCGGGAATCGAAGTCGTTGTGAGGAATCCTGAGAGTATGACTGGGGAGAATGCTATGAGGGCGCAGATTGCACCTCTGAAGAAGTAGCGTAGGAGAATCTGCCAGCCGGAGCCTCCGTAGGCGAAGAGGGCTAATTCCTCCTTCGTCCGTCTCGTCGTGGTGGAGACGGAAGCTAGAGCGACGGTTGGGGGAACGACTAGAAGAGAGAGCCAGAGTCGTGAACCGAAGGCAGGAGGACCTATTGTTGCAAGAGAGGCTTCTACGGCTACTATTCCCATCACAAGGATTGCAAGCAAGTCCGTGGCTTCTCGTGGGATGGCGCCGGATAGGACAATCGGGGTCCAGGATGGCTTTTCCAATTAGAGTCGACCTTCTATTCCGGGCCTGCCAGGGACCGGAGGAACATTCCCAATCGTCCCTCGTCATAAGTCCTGATGACGGAGGAGGCGAAGTCGATGTCAAGGTTCATTGAACGGAGCTTCGATAGAACCGCGTTCACGTCTTCCTTGTTACGCGCTACTATGAAGACGAGCCCCTCCGGAGTTCCAAGGGAACTGATGACGTTGAGGGTCTCCGGAATCTCGCAAATCTGTTTCAGGATGTCTTCTCTGGAGGGAGTGCTGGGGAAGTTGGCGGCCACGATGACCTGTTCGGAGAGGCCGAGCTTTGAGAAGTCGATGAGTGTTGTGTACTCGCGGATGATGTGTGCGTCTTCCAAGCGGTTGACCCTGTAAGCGATAACGTTTGGGTGGAGAGCGAGTTTGCGACCTATCTCAACGTAGGACTGTTTAGAGTTCTCCACGAGCTCCGCGAGAATGCGCAGGTCAGTTCCGTCAAGATTCACGTCTTTCATCCTCTATGATGCCTTGAACGATTCGTCCCAGTCATAGTAGCGCTTGATGATGTTCTGTGAAACGCTGGGCCTCCGGCCTGTGATTATGGTCTCGAAGTCTTCCATAGTAATAGGGTCCGGAATCGCGTTGAGATCATTAGCAGCGCCACGCTGGAAGAAGTCGCGGACCACCTTAATCTGAGTGGACTGAAACAGATCGCGAATATCCCCTCCCGAGTAGCCTTCTGTCCTGCGTGCCAGCTCAGCGAAGTCGACGTTGTTCTGGAACTTTAGATTCTGGGCGTAAATCTGGAACATGTCCATTCGCGCTTTGACGTCTGGGAGCGGGACGTAGATTCTCTTCTGGAACCGTCGGATGAACGGTTCGTCTAGGACCCATGGTTTGTTTGTTGCGCCGATGAGGTAGACGTGGAATTTCTTGTTCTTGTCGAGTATGCCGTCCATCTCTTTGAGGAACTGGTTTCGGACCCGGACCTCTCCGCCGACCTCTTCTCCCCGAACTCCCATTAGCGAGTCGATTTCGTCGATGAACACGATTGCTGGCTGTCCGTTCTCAGATACGTCTCGGGCCTTGGTGAACAGTTGGGAGACGTTTCGTTCGGATTCTCCGAGCCACTTTGACATTAGGGAGGCGGCGTCTGCGCAGAAGAACATGCCCTTGATCTCGCTCGCGATGGCTGCAGCGAGTAGCGTCTTTCCGCAACCTGGTGGTCCGAAGAAGAGTATTCCTCGTGGCCAGCCGAGAGGGAAGAGATCTGGTCGTCGCACGGGGAAGATTATTGATTCTTCGATCGCTCTCTTCGGCCTCTCAAGGTCGGCGATGTCGCTCCAGCTGATGTCTGGTTTCTCGGTAAGGACCCACTGGTCGAGCTTGATAGTCTTGGAGTCTCGGGTCTCAGTGGAATCGATAGAATGGGCAATTGGCTCGTCGGATTGGAGTTCCTGGATTCGTTTCTTGTAGGCTTCTACGTGTTCGGTGTAGACTCGGTTCTGGGGGGCGGCCGGGTAGAGGGAACATAGCTTGAGGAGGACTTCAATGGCTCGTTGATATTTTGTTGCAGCGAGTCTTTTGGAGCCTTTTCTCTCAAGCTCGATGGCTTCTTTCGCGTATTTTACTGCGAGCGATTCCAGTTCTTCTGATGCTGAGATTTCTTGTCCCTCCTTGTGACACTGAAGGGCTTGGACGGGAGCATTTGTCTCCCGTCTAGTCCATGACTATTTTTCCGTCGTCCTTGAGTCGTTGTAGAGATCGTCTGATGTCGTCGCTCGGGACGAGGAGCTCTGCGGAGCAGTTGTTGAGGCTGAGCTCGCCGTTGTGTGTTTTGATGTAGTTTAGGAGCCTGTCCTCGAGCGGAGCTTCTTCGGATCCTGATGTGGTAATGGCGATAGGAATCCGTTGTTCTGGAGCCCGGGTGGCGGCTTCCGGTACGGGTTGACGGGCTTCTGGCAGTGGTAGCTCCGGGAATCGCTCTTTCATCTGTTGAGATGCGATGGCGCTGGATTCTTCGAGTACTTTGCGCGCTTCGGTGCTTGAGGCACTCATGTCGAAACCCTGGTCTTCGCCGACCTGACCGGTTTCCATGCTCATGTCGCTGAGCATATTGTTGACCTCGCCAAGCTCGTTAGCCACCTCGGGAATGACGCCTGCGATTCTACCGCGCGTCTCGCGGACCACTCCTATAACTGGAGCGATTTGTGCCATTATATCGCCGAACTCTTCAACTGTCTGCATTCGCAGGATGACTCGTTCAAGGGCTAGTTCACTGCTGAGCGTGAGATGAGCCATTTTCCGGATCTCGGCGCATTCATTTGCGTAGAGGGCCGCGTGAGCTGTGTCCTTGGAGAGCTGGGCTCCGATGCAACGTTGGAACATTTCCTTGTCGCGTTGCTGGAGCCTGGCTGACATATGCTCCAGTTTTTCTTTCTGGGAGCCGAGTCTGAACAGAGCTTGCGCTATGCGCTCTTTCAATGGGATAGGATGGACTCTTTCTTCAAATTTTCGGAACAGCCCTTGAATCCTCCTAAGTCTCCCTCACGTGAAGTACTAGAACTGGGTCTCTCGAGGGGGAGGGTGTCGCTGTGGCCGATTGAGGGACTTGAGGTATGGGTTGGGGCTGCTGTGCAACAGGTGGCGCTTGGGTCGCGTCGAGCTTCTGCAGGTAACTGTAGATTGTCTCAACGTCCTTCTTCTCGGCCATCGCGCGGACAAGGCCGCTGTCGATCGCGTCGCTGGCTGCCTTGTAGTTCATGTCGTCGAACTCGCCTGACGCGTGGAGCATTTTGTTGCCTGCGAGGTGGGTCTGTAGTTGTCGGAGTTGGGTGTTGAGGGTGCTGGTTCGTTGGCTGAGTGTGTCGATAATTTCCTTTCTCTTGCCCTTAAGCTCGTTGATCGCGTCCTCGTGCTGTTTTCTTAGATCCTCGTAGACATCCTTCTGTATGTCTCCCACGCTGAACAGCTCGTCGAGGGCTCGAAGGCGTCTGGTCACGATGTCGAATTCTTTGCGGAATTCCTCTGCTTCGACCTTCCAGGCTGGGGCTAGGACGAGGGTGTCGCCGGTTATTGTGACCCGGTCGCCGGGGCATTGGAGGAACTCTCCGTTGCCTTCCTCAATTCCAACTCCGGTGACCTCGTCTCTGAGGTTGGCGGAGATGCCTACGACTTTGCCGAAGGCTCTGCCGTAGGGGTCTTGGAGAGTTCTTCCTAGGAATCTTCGGACTTGTTCAAGTGTTATCGGCATGATCTTGCACCAAAAAATGTTGTCGGAGTTACTCCTACCTGGGAAGTATTGTCTCGTGTTCTGCGATGGCGGTTGGAGAGGGTAACTCCGGGAACTTCTCACGCATCCGTGTTTCAGCTATGGTGTTGGCTTCAGAGATGATCTTCGACGCTTCTGGACCCGATGCTTCCAGGTCATAGCCTTGGCCCGTTGCTTCGCCGACTTCCATGACTACGCTGTTTAGAGTGTCAGAGATCTCGCCTAGTTCGTATCCGACTTGTGGAATGACTCCAGCGATCTGGTTCTTGATGGCGTGTACTACTCCTGCTACTGGGCCCATCATGGCTGCGACGTCGCCGAATTCTTGGATTGTTTCGAGTCGTAGTACGACTTGTTCGAGGGCTAGCTCGCTTCTGAGGGTGACTTTGGCGATTTTCCGGATTTCAGCGATCTCGTTGGCGTACATTGCGCTTCTCATGGGATCTTTGGCGACTTGGGCCTGGACGCACTTGTCGAACAGTGACTTGTCGTGTTGTTGTGTCTTGAGGTTGGCTCCTTCGAGCCTGTTCTGTTGGACTTTGAGCTTGTAGACGCATTGTGAGATCTTTTCTTTGAGTGGTTCTTGGTGATGGATGCGATCGGTGACCTTCGAGAGCAAGGGTTCCCTTTGCTCTCGGTCCCAATTCTTCATGGATTTGTATGACATTTCTATCTTGAAAGCTGGTTTACGGGGGACGGGTTCCAAGTGGGTTCTTGACACGTAAGGGTCTGATTCGATACTCGGCGAGCTAGAGAAATTCTAGCTCAGGCAATAGGTTGCATGTTGTCAACAGATAATCGGCGGGTATGTTGTGTGGGCCACAAGACGGTTTTGGTTTATATGCGGTGTCAGAAAATTGGTAGGAAGTTGTGTTTTCCCCAATCCCAGTTTAGCATTGCTAGTTAAAAACCGGGTAAATCAGCACGCATCTTTGACAGTGTTGTTTCTACCAAATTGCTGATTCTGGGTTTACAACCGCTGTTTTCGAGGGTTTTTGCGGTCGAACGCTTTTACCATTTTACCTCATAGAAGTCGTTTCCCTAGGATGAAAAAAATGGTACTAAACGATCTAACTCTAGAGAAGTTAGTCGGCGAGATCAACGGCTACAAAGAAAAAATGCGCAACATCTACGAGGAGTACGGACGAGCCTCACAAGACCTCCAAGACCGGATCAACGTGTTAGGATACACGTTGAACGAGCACCTCAAAGAAACGAAGGATCAGATCGGCAGCACCCCACAAAGGCTGCTGAACCTTGAAACAAAATACGTGACCGGCGAAGTCAGCGAACAGGAATACCGTGGACAGCGCGAAGAATTCAAGGGCCTCCTACAACGAAACCTTCACAGCATCGAAGAGATCAAAGACATGATCGAAGTTCTAACCCACATCGAGACCAGGCCACTGGCATCAGCAGACTTCAAACAAGCGAACCCACCGGCTCCGCGAACCCTGATCGAAGAATGGGCGAGAAACGCTGTTCCACAACAAATAGCCAATTCACAGCAAACACCAAACCCGACACCCACTTCGCCAAGCGTCAAGTTCGCTGCGAGCTCTATTGTCTCAGAGAGAGCCTGGGCTCCGCCGACAAAACCTGCGGCGCCTCTGCCGTCGAGTAGCGGCACAGACTGGACCAATCCGCAGACGAACAACCAACCATTCAGCGCCCCGGTGTCAGCTCCGACCTCGGTGATTACTCCACTAGTCCAAGAACAGGCTCAACCAGTATCAGCAGTTTCTGCTGATCCCATTGCAGCCGCTCCTATCGCGCCATTGACCCAAGCAAATACCCCCAACGTTGACGATTCCTTCACGACTGCCCCGGCGCAAGAATACGTTGAAGACATCGCAGACGCACTCGTCGTCAAGGTCGTCGATGACATGCCCGTTGTGGATGCTTCCTCAGCAGTCGCTACAACAGAGACCGAGATTCAGCCATCGATTCCAGGGACAGAAACCATTCAAGGCATACCCTCCGGACCAGACGTCTCTCAGCCAAGCCTCCAGCTGCCAAGCCAGTTCTACAAGGTGGTCTGTCCAAAATGCGGTGCTGACGTTCCCAAGGCGGCAAAAGTCTGGGAGCTCAAGGGCGGCAAGTCCAAGAAGAACGTCCTGATCGGCCTCTTCCAGTGCCAAGACTGCAGGGTCAAGTTCAGAGAAGCCCTCACTCGGGATATCATCTAGAATCTCGCGACTCGGCCCCCTCCAATTTCCCCTTCACGTTTTTTTCCCGTTTCTTTTCCCTAAGGGTAGCCAAAGGCTTAAGACGCTAGAACCTAGCCCGCTCCCCTTACCGTAAGGATTCAAAGAGGCTAGTGTTTGCAAGTGGAAAAAGCAGAACCGAAACGTCCCGCACATGTAGAACGAACCCCGGAGAGACCTCCTGAAACCCGTCCTATGAGCCGCGCTCCTCCCGATGTTGTTTTCATCGGAAAGAAACCCTTGATGGCTTATGCGACGGCTGTTATGATGCACTTCAATAGCGGATCCAAACAATTGACGGTCAAGGCGAGGGGTCAGTCTATCAGTCACGCCGTGGATGTTGTCGAGGTTGTCAGGAACCGGTTCTTCCAGGGCAAGTTGGTTATCAAAGAGGTCAGGATTGGAACTGAGTTGCTAGGCGAGGGAGACGATCAGCGAAACGTTTCGACGATAGAGATTGTGCTGACGCGAACTGAGTAAGATCCCTACTTCATCATTCTAAGAGTGCTTAGACCCCAAGTCCTCTCTACGCTGTACAGTTTTACTTCTGAGATAACCAGGGGCTTCCTCAGTGCCGACATGTTTTGAGGAGTCCACTCCATGAAAAGGGGCCTTTCAGGACTGTTCGTGTAAAGTGCCCGGTCAACCAGGAAGAGCTTGTTCATGTCGTTAAGCGAGTTGTAGATTATCGCTTTGATCCGGAGATATTCCTCGCTTACGCAATCTAGTAGGACTTGGTCTGTGTATCCTGAGTCTAGGACCGTTAGCTCTCCAGAAGGGCCTTGGTCAAGCTTCATTTGCTAAGCCAACAAACAAGCTCGTTGCTGTTCTGTACGCTAACTAGTCGTTGTCTGTGCGGCTTATAATTGGTATCGCTACCCACGCGTCGATAGTATGGAGAATGATATCGGCCTCACCTACTAGTCTATGAGAATAGATCCTTCTGGACGCTTCCATTGAGGTCGTGTGCGGAGACCGCTCATGCGACGCGGGACTCGGTCGCTAAGACCCCTATTTTTCTCGGAACATTTCCTATCTGGCTGAAATAATGGGCAGGGCGCGGTCCAGGCTTGGTTCAGTCGGGAATTATTTGCGTTTGCATCGTGGATTATCCCCGGTTCTAGATGTACCTGTTCAGATTCTGAATTAGGGTTGAAAATAAGCGATTCTGCACGCGAGTTCATGTTTTACGAAGAGCGGGGCTCGGGAAAAAAGACCACCCCGGGGGTCGAGAAAAGTATGCTTATTTTTTGAAGAGTTTGAAAACCGTTGTCAGACTCATTTCGGAGGGACAGTTTGTCAGCTTAGATAGTTGTAAGCTATCAGCGTCATGAACTCGGAAAAACTATCGCTTGTCACAAGTGTGTCAAGCAAATCTTCCGCTATCTTGCCGTTGGACCCTTTACCAGCTTGCGGCCCAACTCCTGCCGTTATTTTCGCCATTTCTTCTTTCAGAATGGTTCGGAATAACTCACGTGTGATCGTCGGGCCATCCTGAAGCTTGGCTGAGTGATGAATCCACTGCCAAATCTGCGCTCTACAAATTTCCACCGTAGCCGTGTCTTCCATCAGGTTGTTGATGGCCACGCAACCTACACCTCCCAGCCAAGATTCTAGGTAGCTTAGGCTAACAGCGACATTTGCTCTGAAAGCCTTCTCGCTAATCTTCGGCGCGGGTACTCTGAGAAGATCGCCGCGGTTTACCTCCTGAGTTACCTCAGTGTTCTTCGATTCAGTGGAACGGTCATTGAAGACACTCTTGACGATTGTGACCAGACCAGGGTGGGCGACCCAGGCTCCCTCGTATCCCTCAGCGGCTTCTCGTTTCTTGTCCGCAACAACCTTGTCGATGGCTTCTTGGGAACGAGGATCGCCTTTGATAGGAACTTGAGCGGCCATTCCCCCGATTGGATAGGCGCCCCGTTTATGGCATGTTTTGGCCAGTAGGACAGAACAGGACTTGAGGAACGGTGTAGTCATGGGGAGGAGCGGTCTCTCAGGAACTAGGAATCTCAGATCATGGCCTAGAAATTTGATCAGGCTGAACATGTAGTCCCAACGACCGAAGTTGAGCGCGGTTATCCTCTCGCGCAACTCGTATAGGATTTCGTCCATCTGGAATCCAGCTAGGATCGTTTCGATGAGGACGCTGCACTTTATGCTGGCGTGTGGAAGTTTGAGGGTGTTCTCGGAGTAGGCGAAGATCTCGTTCCAGAAACGGGCTTCCAAGTAACTCTCCAACTTCGGGATGTAGAAATAAGGCGCTGTCCCTCGGCTGATTAGTTTCTTAGCGTTGTGGTAAAGGAAGAGACCGTAGTCGAAGAGGGAAGCCGGAACCGGCCGAGGTCCGATTAGAACGTGCTTCTCGATGAGATGCAAGCCGCGGGGCCGCATCATTAGAGTTGCAAGTTTGTCTCCTAGGTTGTACTCTCGTCCATCCGGACTAGCGTATCTGATTGTCCGGTCGACCGCATCTCGAAGGTTAACCTGACCCTGAAGAGTCCCCTCCCAAGTCGGTGAGTGGGAGTCTTCAAAATCCGCCATGTAAACGTCCGCACCCGAGTTAAGCGCGTTTATCACCATCTTCCTGTCGACTGGGCCTGTGATCTCTACCCGTCTTTGGCGAAGATCAGCCGGGATAGATTCGACCTTCCAATCAGATGTTCTAATTCCACGGGTCTCATCCAAAAAATCGGGAAGTGCTCCATTTCGTAGGCTTTGATGAACGAGCATTCTTTTCTGCAGTAGCGAGTCGAGGCGTGGAGAAAATTCTCGGACAAGTTCTCCGACAAAAGCCAGCGCGTCAGGTGTGAGTATCTCTTCGAAGCCCTGGATGTTGGGATCTGCGACTCTGAGCGTTCGCGATTCTAGTACTAGCTCGGTTCGACTTTCGGCTTCGTCGGATAAGTGCAAACCTATGGATTCCGGTCTCGCTCAGCTTTGGTCCTTGAGACTGGAGGGGTCGCTAGAGCGGTTTGTTCTTTGAATTGACCGATTTCAGTGGATTCACCCATTGCGGTAGTTGAAGATGTTCCACTTGATATTACGGTTGCGACCTCGTCGAAGTATTCTGTCCCTACAAACGCCTGGTGCTTCACCGCTGCATAGCCTGCAGGTTCGGCCTCGAACTCTTTCTTCTGGACGCGAACATACGCGGCCATTCCTTCAACGGCGTATTGTTTGGCCAGTTCGAACATGGATACTGAGAGGCTGTGGAAACCGGCCAGAGTGACGAACTGGAATTTGTAGCCCATCCTGGCCAATTCTCTCTGGAAACCTCTTATGCTCTCTGGATCTAGGTGCTTCTCCCAGTTGAATGACGGCGAGCAGTTGTACGCTAGCAATTTCTCGGGATATGCTCTGTGGACCGCTTCTGCAAATCTTCTAGCCTCATCAAGGTCCGGTGTAGGAGTTTCGCACCAAATGATGTCAGCGTAAGGCGCGTAGCTTATGCCTCGAGCAATGGCCGCTTCCAGCCCGGGTTTGATTCTGTAGAAACCCTCCGGGGTTCTTTCACCGGTGGCGTAGGGTAGGTCCCTCGGGTCCCCGTCGTTTGACAAGAGTCTGGCTCCCATCGCATCTGTCCGGGCTATGAGATACGTTGGGACCCCCATTACGTCGGCCGCAAGCCGGGCGGCGATTAGAGTCTTAATGAACTGATGAGTGGGGACTAGGACCTTTCCACCTAGGTGGCCGCATTTCTTCTCCGAAGCAAGCTGGTCTTCGAAGTGTACTCCTGCCGCTCCAGCCTCTATCATTGCCTTCATCAATTCGAACGCGTTGAGCGGGCCTCCGAATCCTGCTTCTGCGTCAGCTATTATCGGCGCGAACCAGTCGATTTTCCCTTGGCCGTTCATGAATTGTATCTGGTCTGCTCTCTGGAAGGCCTGATTGATCCTCTTTACCAGATGCGGGACGCTGTTGGCCGGGTACAGGCTCTGGTCTGGGTAAGTCTGGCCTGAGAGGTTAGCGTCCGCGGCTACCTGCCAGCCGCTCATGTAAATTGCCTTGAGTCCGGCTTGAACCATCTGGAGCGCTTGTGCTCCAGTGAGTGCGCCGAGAGTGGGAATGTACGCCTCGTCCCTTAGGAGACGCTCAAACTTTTCCGCGCCGAGTCGGGCCAGGGTGAACTCTGGATGGACTGTCCCGCGGAGCTTACAAACGTCCTCGGCTGAATAGGGTCGACGAATTCCATTCCAGCGGTCAAATAGCCACGCCTGGGATAATCGTTCAGCCTCTACACTCAGGGGCATTCTTACATTAGTCACCGAGCGTCTTGTTTTCGATACCTGTCAGCGAATAATAAGCGTTGATGAATCGTGCCTCCGATTTCTATCTTTTGATACATATTTGCATGGATAGCAAGTCATGACAACGAGTCGATATGCTCAAAATCTCAGAGGATGCGAGGCGCTTCACGAAACACGAATTTCTGCCCGCTCTGGCGACTTTAGCCCTGGCCTTTCTGCTGCAAGTGATCCCCAAACCCAAATTAACTCGTCCAGTCGTTAACTTTTATCTAAAATGGACTTCCTTAGACACTGTCCGCAGTGTGGACGCAGGTTTCACATTATCCTCGTAGACAAGAAACTTGCTCAAGTTCTAGACAAAGAAACAGTGCACTCACCGCCACGGATGGTCAAGATGGCGCCATTGGCGCCAGTTTGGCCCGTGGGCGAGGGCGAACCAGTCACAATTGATACCGAGCAATTTCAATGGACATACAAGTGCAAACACTGCGGCCACGAATGGTCAGAGGCACGCACCGAAAAGCACGTCGAAAAGCCAACGACAACCAACGACTGAGTACTACTCACCAGCGACGGGACCCGTCGCAGTCACATGCTTCGACATAATCCCTCATTCGAGGCTGGAGAGGAGTTTCGTCGACTTGGACACCCTCCGAGCACGATTCGTTTGGCAATCAATCATCGGGAAGATATTAGGTCTCTACAACGGGGCGTTTGATTGGGAGGGACGCGAAACGACAACTGAAAAAGTGATCGAGCGTACGAGAGCACCGCTAGTCGCCGTGACCGTAAGGGCGTAGTTGAATCCCGGGCGTACGTGCGCACTAACCGTCAGCACAGAGGTGGCTGATGTCGTAGTGGACAGGGCGACCGGGTTCACGCTCAAAGAAGTTGAGAACCCGAATGGAGCGCTGACCGAGAGTGTCACATCCCCCACGAAGTTATTCCTCCCCTGAAAGATCAAACCTACTGTAGCCGAGTGGCCTGGATGAATATTCAAAGTAGTCGAATAAACAAAGATGGAAAAGTCGGGAGGAGCGAGCACGGTTATTATCCTATTCACCGGCGCGGAGGAGAGTCCTAGGTTGTCGGTGACGATGAGCTGCACAGAAAGAACCCCAACTTCCAAACCACCGCTGAAGACATGTGCCCAAATAGGCTGAGACGTTGAATTCCTGATATCCAAAGGTCCTCCGTTCAATGCAGTGATTTCCCAAGCATATCGTGTAATCGTGCCTCCCGCGGGGTCGCTGCTCGGAGAGCCGTCAAAGGTAACGTTGTCTACTCCCTGAGTAATGTTGGCGGGTGGGGAAGGCGAGAAGGTGAAATCGGCGATGGGCACGAATGGCGGGTTTCCGTAGACCGCTGGTCGAGAATCCGAGTGAGCAACAGCCACACCGCTATTGACTATGGTGTCGAGACCCGCAGGGATTCTAAGATAACTGAACCCGTCATTTACCACCTTGTACGTTATCGTAAAGAGGAGACCGCTGCCACCGATAGGAGTGCTGAAGCTGTCAGCAGCGGAGTGGGCCCCCCCTGCACCATCATTGATACTACAGCCAGATCCTGTGCCGTTGACGCAGTTGGCAATTTGGGTGACCGAACCGAGCACATTACCAGCCACGCTAATGCTAAGAGGATCTAAAACACTCAGATCTGCCTGAACGACAACATCCCAGCCGTCGAAAGGGTCCATACCGGTGACGTTGACCTGGTAGGTGATTGTTGTTCCTACGGTAACTGGTCCTTGCTGAGAAGGTCCGACAAACAAGGTGCCGGCGGCGTGGACGGGAGGTATGGACGAGGGAACTGCCAGTAGAAGCGGAAAGACCGTCCAAGCCAATAGCAGAACAAGTCGGGAGGACCCGTGGACATCTTGAATAGGACTCATCAAAGAAAACTCATCCATAGGGACCTTCCGAAGTTCTAATAAGCGTGTCGGAGGTTGTCTAGGAATTTACTTTGCGTCTAGAGAATGAGCATAACGAGTGCGATGAGAGATGACTGGGAACGTTCGAAGAGAACGCCTTGAAGCCCGTTTTTCCCCTTTGACATAACTGCATCGTAAAGAGGAGCTGTGGAACGTCCGCCTTTTGTTCGACTGTATGATTGCATTGCTTTACCGATGAGCGGAGAGGTCGAGCATTCTTTATTGCTCCGGAGGTTTTTCCAGAAAAAGGGGGAAGGATCGGGCCTATTAGAGGCCGATCCCTGCGGCTATCGTGTAGATTGCGGAGACGGTCTGAGTCTCGGTTGTGCCGTCGCTCAGGTTGGCGGTTATGGTGATGGTGTAGATGGTGCCTACCGCAAGGAGTAGAGTTGCGGGAAGCGTGCCTGTGGTCGCGGTCGTTGTCTGACCGGGTTGCAGAGCCAGAGCCGGCGTCCAGGGGAGGTCGAGTGGTAGGCCGGAGACCTGAGCGGCTAGCGCGTTGATGGCCTCGTTTCCAATGTTGGTGACTTGAACTGTTAGGCTGGGGTTGTTGCTGATCTGCTCGAAGTCCGTCTTTGTGATTTGGAAATGGTGTTTGGTTGTGGCTGATAGGAGACTTGTGCCGCCCGTCTGGACGGCGATGTCGGTGTGACTGCACTCGACAGAGTTGGTCGAGGACTGCGTGCAACCGCCCCCTGAGCCGAATGGTTGCGCTGATTCGTTTGCGCTGTTAACATATTGATCGCTGGTGTAGATAATCGAAGCAAAACCAGTCGTCGGGCTGACCGCCACGCCAAAATCGTCCAGCAGATCACGGTTGCCTGTGCAAGTTACTCCTGACTCGCAGACTCCGCCATAGTGGACTATTCCCGAGGCGGTTGTCTGTGACCATTTGCTGTTGGGAGTCGTGGCAGCGAGGTTCTGTGCGAAGTAGACCTGCCAGCTAGATGTCATGGGGTAGCTGTCTGGTGGGTTGACGCCGTCATAGTATGATGATCCGTACCAAACGAGGTCTAGTGTTCCCGCTGGTCCCGCGCTGCTCCATGGAAAGATGGCGGTGTTGGAGGGGGACGAGTTGATCCGGAAAGGTCCGTTCCATGACTGGCCGAACGTAGTGCTGTAG